>Ga0114951_10003358_pt1 | contig 16657 bp, 13 predicted proteins | sample AM7aDNAmetaG_FD_88677 | JGI IMG/M metagenome (GOLD analysis project Ga0114951, IMG submission 88677) | Freshwater microbial communities from Finland to study Microbial Dark Matter (Phase II) - AM7a DNA metaG | ecosystem: Environmental > Aquatic > Freshwater > Lake | place: Finland: Lake Alinen...
CCCTTCTCCACCAAATATGCTCTCAGGGCTTCTTGCCATGACCGCATTTGTTTCATTCCCAATAATTGTAGTTGATAATTCTTCAAAACAGCATTGTTGGGCCGTTTGGCCTTTTGCGGGTACTGGTCGGAGGTGATGGGAATAAGCGGTGTTTTAATGCGTATTGCGTCCAGCGTCTCGCGCGCCAGGTCATACCATGAACACGTTCGACTGTTTGTGATATGAAATATCCCATAATATTCAGTATCGATTAGCTCGGAGATTTTACCAGCCAGGTCCAGAGAATAGGTGGGAGAAAAGACCTGATCGCTAACTACCCTCAATTCAGGCTTTTCTTTGGCCAGTCTTATCATGGTCTCTATAAAATTTCCACCTTTGCCCAAAGCTCCAGCTGCACCAAATAATCCGGAGCTCCTGACAATCATGTGTTTATGACACAGGTTGCGGACTAATTCTTCTCCAGCCAATTTGGATTTTCCATATATATTTAAAGGTACAGGATTATCAAATTCGGTGTATCCGTCCTGAGTTTTATTCTGTTCTCCCCCGAATATATAGTCCGTGCTGATATGAACCAGCTTGGCGCCTACCTTCTGAGATTGGACCGCCACATTGCGGGCCCCCAGGGCATTCACTGCAAAGGCTGTATCTTGTTCGGTTTCGCAATCATCCACCCTGATAAAGGCGGCGGTGTTAATTACAACCTCAGGCTGATATTTTACGAAGGCTTTTTCAACCGAAGCCATATCCGTGATCTCAATCTCACGCTGAGTCAGCGGAATCAAATACTGACCTTTGAATACCCGGCAGAGATCCGTTCCGAGTTGGCCATCGGCGCCTATAACTAATACTTTCATCTTATCTCCACGCGCTACGCGATACGCTGGACGCTTTACGCTATACGCTTTCTCCGTCCTGCTGGTTCTCCGTCCCGCGTCCTTCGTCTCAGCGTCCCACGTACATCCGGTCATAATAACCCGTGTACTCTCCGCTTTTTATCCTCTGCCACCAGTCTTTATTGTCGATATACCATTGAACCGTTTTTTTCATTCCTTCTTTAAATGAAATTGCAGCCTTCCAGCCAAGTTCACGCTCGATCTTGGAAGCATCGAGGGCATAACGCCTATCATGTCCCGGCCGGTCAGTCACATATTTTATCAGACTTTCGGATTTATCTAGCTCTTTTAAGATAAACCTTACTATATCCAGATTGGTTTTTTCTATATTCGAACCGACATTATAGATCTCCCCTGGACTACCTTTTAGAATTACACATTCGAGCGCACGGCAATGGTCTTCTACATATATCCATTCCCGGACGTTCATCCCATCTCCATAAACCGGAATATCTTTTCCTTCTAGGGCATTGGTAATAACCAGAGGTATTAACTTCTCAGGAAACTGAAAAGGACCGTAGTTGTTTGAACACCTGGTTATCATTACCGGCAAGCCGTACGTCTTCCAATATGCCCGGCAGAGCAGGTCAGCTGAAGTTTTACTGGCTGCATAGGGGCTATTAGGGAGCAAAGATGCATTCTCAGCCGATTTTCCGATTTCCAGCGAACCATATACTTCGTCAGTAGAAACCTGGACGTACTTCTTGACCTGGTTTTTTCTTATCCCTTCCAGCAAAACCTGAGTACCCTTAATATTGGTGTCTATAAAAGGAGAGGAATCCTGGATACTCCTGTCCACATGTGATTCGGCTGCAAAGTTTATTACGATATCCACGCCATCTCTTAATAAGCTATCTACTTGAACCCTGTCAGTGATGTCACCTTTGATGAATCGATATGATGGTGACTCTTTAAAACCTTTCAGATTCTCCAGATTTCCGGCGTAGGTCAACTTATCCAGATTGATTACCTTCCAATCTGCATGTTGTTTAGTTATGTAATGTATAAAATTACTGCCGATAAAACCAGCACCACCCGTGACCAATATCTTCATATTATTTCTCCCCGTTATACGCTATGCGTTTTCTCCGCCCCGCGTCTTAGCGCCACGCGTCTTAGAGTCCTGCGTCTTAGCGCTCCGCGTCTTAGCGTCCTGCGCTTACAACACCACTTTTGAATTATCACCCACAAATAAACACAGCGGTTTAAAACCTGGTTCTTGTTTCATAATCTCAGACTCTGACCCAATGATACTATCACCTAGCCGTTCGATATTGTTGATGCGGCACTTTCTAAGTATAACGGAGTGCTCTATCGAAGATTTTTCTATTAAGGTCCCTTCGCCTATACTGGTAAAAGGTCCAACAAAGGAATTTTTGATCTGGCAATTTTCAGAAATAGAAACAGGTCCTCTGATTACACTGTTCTCAATTAAGGAACCCTCGCCGATATATACTCTTCCAGAGACTTTGCTGTTTGGATCAACAGTACCCCTGATGTCTCTCTTTAAGTAATCATCGAGCACTACCCGGTTAGCTTCTAACAGGTCGTCTTTCTTTCCGGTATCCAGCCACCAACCCTTCAGAATATGACTATCTACCGTTTTTCCGTCATTAATCAATTGTTGAATAGCGTCTGTGATTTCCAGTTCACCCCGGAACGAGGGTTTGATCTTGGTAATAGCCAGATGGATATCCGGTTTAAAAAGGTATACCCCAACTAGAGCCAGATCGCTTTTGGGAACTTTTGGCTTTTCAACCAGCTTTATCACTTTACCAGCGGCATCCAGTTCTGCCACGCCAAAAGCCCTGGCATCAGCCACCTTCTTCAATAATATAAGGGCATTAGGCAGTGCGGACTTAAATTCGTCAACAAAGGCTTTTATCCCGCCTTCAATCAAATTATCGCCCAGAAACATCAAGAAAGGAGAGTCGCCCAGAAAACTCTCAGCGGTCTTAACCGCGTGGGCCAGTCCCAGCGGATTAGCCTGGGGAATATAGGTTATTTTTAGCCCCCATTTTGAGCCGTCGCCTACGAACTCACGGACATAATGCCCGGTATCCGGATCAATAATCACCCCGATATCGGTAATTCCGGCTTCTTTTACTTGCTCCAGCACATAAAATAATATTGGCTTATTGGCCACTGGCAGTAATTGTTTGGCCATGGTGTTGGTCAATGGCTTAAGTCGGACGCCTTTCCCGCCTGATAATATGAGAGCTTTCATTATTTCACTTCCTTGACATATAAAATATTAATCCGTTCTCAACCTTGATATACGGCTAAGATTCTCAAATAAGAGTTATTATATATTGTTAATTACTATAACAACAGTCTTATTATTATACAATCATCTTGGTGTTAAAGCCGGTAATTCAGTCCATCTTTTAACCCTCTGACCAAACCCCTAAATATCTTTGAGTCCTTTCCGAATAGTTTGATTGAATAGTATGGAAACATGAGCACTATTTGACTGGTGATGAAAATAATTTTCCTCAGGCCTTTAAGGTTCTTTCTGGCAAACATAAAAGGATTTCTCATATTATAATATGCCTGTACCGGACTGTTTATCCATTCAGCATTTACTTTGTGCCAGACGGTTGGAGAAGGGACGTAAAGACAACGATACCCGGCTTTTCTGGCCCTGAAACAATAATCGGCATCTTCAAAATATGCGAAGTATTCCGCGTCCAACAACCCTACCCTGTTTATTACATCTCTTTTAATCAAAATGGCGCAGCCGCAGATATAGGGCACCCTACTGGGTAAATTGTAAGAATCCATTTTTTGCCCCTTTCCCAGATGAGATGCATAACCCAAAAGCCCTATCTTCGCTCCGGCACTCCAAATCCGGTCTGGATTTTTATAATACATCACCGCCGGACCAGCGATACCGATGTTCTGATCACCTTGGATGGCCCCTAACAAATCTTTTAAAATACCCTTACTAACAACTGTATCATCATTGAGAAGCAGAATGTAAGGAGCAGCTGATTCTCTTATTCCAACGTTATTGCCTTCAGAAAAGCCCAGGTTACGCTTGTTTTCGACTATTCTAATAGATGGATATCTTTTTTTTATGTTCTGGAGCGACTCATCCTTTGAACCATTATCTACAATAATTACCTCATAGGCAGGGTAATCGATTTGCGTAACAGATTGCAGGCATTCGAGTACATCCTCGCCGCCATTATAATTTAATATCACTATAGATACTGATGGATTTGCAATATTTACAGACTGCATAAGACTTATTCCTTTATTCCGGATGTAAGGTTCATAAACTAGAAAGTTGGACTTCTCAACACTTGAGTATTTTAGCTGCTCCGATAAATCTGAGAGCATGCATCATTACTAATTATCACCTAAATAACGCATATTTGTAGTCAATTTGGTAAGATCTATTCGCTTGCTCAATCACTTAATTTTTTTATCCAGGTTTTACTATTTAATGATTAACGCCATCTTTGAATCCAAATATTTGCCCCGGAATTTTTTAGAAACAATGGCAATAATTCTTGAAGTTTTTTCAGGTGAGTCTGAGCAAGATAATTCGCAAAGAAAACGATTTTAAAGCTACTGTTATAAGATAAAAAAGCGCGCAAAATATAGTCCTCATTCCAGGCTCTTCCGTTTAATACCCAATCTTTTGGATACTCGAATGGAAAAAATATGTCGTGAAAATGTATATACACCCCTTTTTTCAACCTGGGGAGAACTTGAAAGAAGATATAATTGACATCGCTGCCCGTTTTCGAAACATGCGACGAGTCAATGAACAGAATATCATTCTCTTCCAACTGTTCAAATAAACCTAATTCCACATCCTGTATCCTTTTGGGTAATACTGTGTAATTATTTACATCACCCTTTTTCATGAGAGAGAAGAGTAAGTCAGGATAAGGTTCGATAAAAGTCAATTTTATATTTTTAGCGAAGAAAAGTTCGTTAGTATCCATCATTACACACGAAGAATAACCAGACCCCACCTCTATTATCCGCTGAGGTTTGAGTGTTCTAATCATACTGAAGAGAGTGATTGCATCCCCATATGAATAACTTGGATTCTCGTAAAAATACCTTAGATTGTTCGTACGACCTGTGCTGAACGGCAATTCTCCATAATACTTCCTGAATTCGGTGAGTAACTTGAGCTGATTCATTTCATTTAGCTCAATCGCTTCATTAGTTTCTTGGTTTTTATCCCATATTGATGCTTCATTTTTTCTTACTTCATCAATTGAAGGTATCGGTGAGTAAAAATGTCCCGGAGGAGCAAATATATAACTTCTAATAACACCCGATGTAAATATATTTTTTATGTAGCGGATGCGAAAATGAACTTTCTTAAGTGCCTCAATCATTTTTAACAGGTCCTTTATGTAAATAATATTTCTAAATTCACTCTACGACATCCATTATTTTTTGGATTATTGAATAACAGACAAATTTAAAAGATCACAGTTACATCTACACATACCGCTAATTCTGACTATTCAGCAATTTTACTAATCTGCCTGATTAACTGCTGGAACAGGTCGGAAACATTTTCCCAACCGCACACATTGGGGACAGCATAAGATATACTTTTTCCCGCTTTATGCTGAGCAAATACTTCTATTATCTTTTCCGCAATGGATGATTCGTCCCCTTTGGGAACCAGCATTGTACCCTTATATTCCTGTAACGATTCCTTGATATTCTCAAGATCGCTGATAATAATAGGTTTCCCATAACCCATGGCCAGACTGGCTACACCGCTTCCTGCGCTCCTGAGATAAGGGAGCACCACTACATCCGCAGCGGAGAAATATTTAGCAACAGCAGAATCTGGTACAAACTCGGCTTGAAAGGTGATTTGTTTACTATACGGAGAAGCTTTTATCAGATCGTCCAACCCTTCTTCATCTCCCCAATTCTCACCGGCAATGACCAGCCTGGATTTTAAGGCTATTTCCGTGGGTAGCTTTTCAAAGGCCCTTATCAGGCAGGGCACGCCTTTATACTTTCTTATCATACCGAAGTTAAGCACTACAAATTCCTCTTTGATTCCCAGTTCTTTGCGGGCTGACTCTTGGGTGTACCCATGAAAATAACTGTCATAAACACCATGCGGAATAATAAAAACCTGTTCTTTCTTAAGAGAATAGGCTTCTATTGCTTGATTGCTTACCGTGTCTGAATGTACCACAAACGCTGAGGCTCTGTTCATAATTAACTTGCCCATAATCCTGGAATACAGACGCAGAGGCAGCTTGCCGGCTTCCAGAGGATCGACTATTTCATGCATCTCCAGGACCAATTTGGCTTTAATGCTTAATGAATTGGCCTGCGCCAAAAAAAACTCCATATGGGCTACCGCCGAGGTCCACCATGCCATAATGATGACATCCGGTTTTTCTCTTTTTAAAAATCGGTAGGCCTTGATCCAGCTTAGAGGAGAATTCCAATCCATGCCATCGAAGACTTTGATTTCCGGAGAGAACCCTATCGCAAAGTCCTGTCTGCCCACATTTTTGTTTCCTGGATAAAGAAACCGCGGCAGCAAATTCCGTAACAACACCGCTGAAACGTTATTAGTTACCGAGAGGGCATTGGTCAGGCAAATAGTATAAGCGCTTATCCCACTGAAATATTTTTTTGAGGGACCTACAATACAAATTTTCGTCACGCTATTCAATATCCGATAGTCAAGATTCCCCGGTTAGGGACTGCGTTTAATAAAAACAATTCAATCTGAGCTTATCCTAACGCCTCTCAACTTTTAAGTCAATCCTGGAACAATATCTGATATTTTTTACTTGAGCCGTTTTCAATATAGTGCCCTATTTCAGCTTTTCATCTTAATATTATATTAATATTCTTCTGTTATTATTAAAGCCACAAATAATTGGAGGTATGTTCTTATGACGGTTAACCTGAAACGTTTTTGGCCTTTCCTGGCAACCACTGCTGTAACAACTTCCCTGGTTATCACAATGGCCGCCTGCGCCGCCGCACCGGCACTGGCCCCGGCCCAGGTGGTTACATCAACTGTGCAACCCAGCACCAGCACAGTGGCGCCAACTCCAACTCCGACTCCGACTCCAACTCCAACTCCTTCACCATCTCCAACTGCCCAACCCGGCGCCAGTACTCCACCATCATTACCAGGCGCTAACGGTTCTGCCGTCAGGCCGGGAGGAGGCGCAAACGGCACTCTTTCCAAACTTGACGGTAATACACTTACCTTAGATTCCCAGCAAGGCCAGTCAACTATTGTGAATATCTCTACCAATACGAACATCCTGAAAACCGTGGCTGGCAGTCTGGCTGACTTGCAGAGTGGTCAATTTGTAACAGTGACAGGCACAGCCGACGCCAGCGGCAAAATTGCCGCGACTGCTATCATAATCAGGCCTCAGGACCAGAATGCCCGCGGTATTCCACCAGCCGGTGGTGGCGCTAACCAGGGCGGCGGTCCCGGCGGTGGTCCCGGTGGTGGTCCCGGCGGTGGTCCCGGCGGTGGCCCCGGTGGTGGCCCCGGTGGTGCTCCAGGTGGCGGCGCACCGGGTACCCAATCTGACAACGGCACTCAAGGTGCCCGAGCTGGTGGCGGTGGCGGCGGTGGCGGAACCAGAACTGGCGGTGGAGGCGGAGGCGGTGGTGGCGGCGGAGGCGGCGCTCAAGGCGCCCGAAATGGCGGCGGCCCTGGCGGCGCCCCAGGGGGAGGGACTCCCGGTACACTCACGAAGATCGACGGGAACACCCTTACTATGACCAGTGGGCAGGCAGGACAAGAAATAATTGTGACGGTAAGTTCCAGCACTACCTACCAGAAGACTGTAACCGGCTCTGTATCAGATCTTCAAGTTGGCCAGTCATTGATGGCAACAGGCACTCCAGACTCCACTACAGGCAATATCAGTGCCAACACCATCACCATCAGAGCACAGGACACTTCTGCTTCAGGCACCCCAAAATAGCATAACGTTGCTATTTTAACCTTAAAACCAAAGGAGCCCGCTGCTTACGCCGCGGGCTCCTTTTTATGGACTGAATAAAGTGCATAACGAGGATGGTCGGGTTTAATGCTACTTGGCTTTACCGATCCGGAACATCTTGGTAGCACATGTAGGGCAGATGCCCTGAGTGGCCGGTCTTCCGTTCTTCATGATAATAGGCTTGGCACTTTTCATTTCTTTCTTGGCTTTGCATTTAACACAATACCCTTGCATCAGTACACCTCCATTTTTTAATTATTAACGATAAACCGTTTCACGCTCGATGTCAATACCTATTTTTAAACTATTTTTAAACTCGTTTCGTAATCCATAAAAAGACAGGACTAAAGGGGTAACCATGAATGGGAGAATAATTCTATTCTGAATTGCACGCAGACCAGGGTAATACAAGGTTTTGCAGTAGCAGAAAATGTCTGCTTGTAGATATACTAAAACCTGGTTATATTGCCTGATTACCCCAGGTAAAAGGAAAACCGGCTTGATTTATCAAACCGGATGGATATAAAATGCTAACATATTCTTAACAATCCGCTGCTATAATGCGCTGCAACAACGTTTGATTGAAATGATAGAATTAATTTTGGAGACGACATGCGAGTAGGCTTAGGAGTAGGCATTATCCTGGTGGCAATGATAACCGGAATTGTTTTTCTGGCCGTTCAGTCAACACGCGCAAACTCAAATATTACCATCAATACTGAAAAAATCGCCGCCAACACCAAAGACATAGCTGCCAGCGGCAATATTATCAACGCCAACAGCAAGGACATCTCCTTGCTTCAGAGCCAGATAGCCGCAACAAGTGCCCAGATAGCCGGATTAAAAGATAACCTGACCTCATTCGATGCAGTGGTAGCCGCATTAAAAACCCAGACCGCTACTTCCAACACCCAGATCTTGGTGCTGCAAAATAACCTGGCCAATGCCAATTCTCAAATAATCCAATTGAACAGCCAGATGAGTTCTATTTCAACGAAAGTCCAGGACATACAATCCGGTTCAACCAGTTACGATACACAGATACTCGCGCTGCAAAGTCTGGCAACTTCTGGGAGTACCCAATTGGCCTCACTGCAAAGTAGCCTGACGGCTTATCAAAGCACAGTCACCTCATTGCAAAATACAGTGGCCTCTTTGCAAGACTCCGTAAACTATCTCAGTACACAAGTAGCCAATCTCACACCAGTTCCATAAAATTGCTTTCCGGTTGACCTGTTTCCCCTGGCCGTTGAGCGGCTACCCCGGCAGAAAAAGGCTCTTCAGGATATACCAAAAGTTATTCTGCCCGTGAAACCACTGATTATGGTACAGGCTGTACGTGTTTGAGAAGTGAATCAACAAGCCGGCCGGAAACCTCTTTAATGCCGCAAACCGGCATAAAGCCCGAGTTTTCTTGTTTTACCAAAAATGCTTTATAATATCATGAGGCGTGGCACAAACTCAACAGCCTGAATATACCACAATTGTTAGCGCATTGTTAGATAAATTGGGATTGTTGTAACTTTTTTGTGAAGTCAATGCAGTATTCTAATCCAGGCAAGGGTAAGAAATTGACTTCAATTAAACAAGGATAGAGACGGTAAATTAAATGATGACCGACAGACCACACGAAAAATTATCAGAAGCTACCCGGAGACTTATGCTGGAGCATCTGAACCTGGGTGTATTAGACGGGCTTAAAGACATCGGAGCCAGCCAGGCGCTAGTGATCAGAACCGCTCAAAACAACCTGTCCACCGCTGTTGAGCGCGACCCAGTGGCATCAACGCTTATCAACGCGCTAAGTTCAGCCGCGGTTGAAACAGAAAAAGAGATAAACCAGATCATCCCGGCCCAGGGATGGACGGCGGTCTTCGCCGCTGAGCCGGACCGGTTTAACTCAGACCTGGTACCGCTGCCCAGGTACATCGTCAAACCCCTGATTTGCTGGGCCCTTAAAAGGCAATTCAACGAGGCTGAACAGAAACACAACACCGTAGTCGTGGGCATTATCGACAATAAAAAATCCACAATAGAATGCAGCAAACTGCCCGGTTTCCTGGCCTACCGCGGGCCCGGTTGCAACCAGGAAGACGCATCGCTGATAGAAACATGGTTTAACTGGTACGATGAGCGTAAAATTCACTGACAGAAATATCGTCCGGTATTTTCAAAGGAACCCCGGTACAGTGTCCCCGCCTCAAGCGGGGCTTATCAACAATTAACATCAACCAGCCTCTAGCTTCGACTACTTCAGGGTATCGTGAAGCTGAATTTGTTGTCTTTACCCAGTTCACTTTTCACCCAACATTCGAGAGCAAATTGACCAGCCTCTGCTCAAACCTGGAACATCTTTAATAATCTTTTCCAATTGTTCCACAATAACAGCTATAATAAAAGAGAAACAAAAAAGTCTGTGTGAAAAATATTTACACACAGTAACAATTTCAAAAACCCGATGCTTAATAAACGTGGAAGGTTGAAAATGATTAAAAAATCGTTCAGGTTTTCAGGCAGTATTTTGTTGGCGGTACTGATATTACTGGCTGCGGCAGCACCCGCGCTGGCGTTCGAAGCCCGCAGCGATACGGATATCACAATCGCCAGAGATGAAGTAGTCAACGGTGATTTATATATTGCAGGAAATAGTGTTACCATTGACGGCACAGTCAACGGCGATGTATTTGCGGCCGGGCAGATCGTACATATCAACGGCAACGTGAATGGCGGCGTCACTATAGCAGGTCAAGCTGTCACATTGAATGGAAATGTAACCAACGGCGCACGTATAGCCGGCCAAACAGTTTCGGTAAGCGGAAATATCGGCCGCGACCTTATGGTAGCCTCGTCGGACCTTATCATCAACAAAGATGCCGTGATAGGCAAAGATTTAAGCACTTATTCCAATACTACGGTGATCAACGGACGGGTTGAAGGCAACGTCACCGGTGGAGCTAACCAGCTGACTATCTCCAGCGAAATAAACGGCAACGTAAGCGTAACAGTCAACAACCTGCTATTAACTGAAAGCGCCAAAATCCGGGGCAATTTGAATTATACCAGCAGCAACACAGCGGATATCAAGTCCGGCTCAACAATTACAGGGACTGCCGACAGAACTATCCCAGTCAGCAAAAAAGCAGGCGGATGGGCACACAGGGGAGCAGCCGGAGCGTTCTTCTTTGGAATAATGGCCTTCCTGTCCATTTTCGTAATAGGCCTGCTTGTAATTTCTATAGCCAGAAGACAAATCACAAGCCTGGCGTTTTCAATCCACGATCACCCGGTACCCAGCCTGGGATGGGGAAGTCTGTGCCTCATTGTCACACCCCTGGCAGCTCTGGTGGTCATGGTAACTATCATCGGAATACCTCTGGGACTGATATCGTTGGTGGTCTGGGGCATCTTGCTTTTTCTCTGCCAGATACCGGTGGCGTTGCTTATCGGTTGGATGATATTATCTCGCAAGAGAGACAATTATTCTTACGGCTTCCTGGTGGGATTATTCACGCTGGGGCTGGCCTGTCTCTACATCGTCGGCGCGATACCGGTGATCGGCGGGATAATATGGCTGGGAGTTATGATATTCGGGCTCGGCTCGTTAACCACAACCTTCCAGTCCAGGCAGAAAGCCAAATTGACAACCCCGCTTCCGTAAGAGAAACCTTCTCATCAAAGTTAGAGGCCTGACAGTCGCGGTCTCACAAAACCAGTATGTTACGATTTTGTGAGACCGCGCGATGTTTAAGTAACCCAAATGTGATATCACCTTTGTATTCTTAATTGATAATAAGCGGAATGCCGCTCATAAGAAGGAGAACGCAAAAGGTGATTAAGAGAATTATAAGAACGTTAATTCCGGTGGTTTTGGTGTTCAGCCTGAGCCTGATAACCCTAGTACCGGCTTTTGCGGCTACCGCACCACTGACGGTTTCCTCTCAGTCTCCACGCAAGGGTACTACCGGCGTATCCATCAGTTATATTCCTTACATTAACTTCTCCCGGGCCGTAGACAACACCACCGTTAATGACACCAATATCGTATTAATGAACGGCAGTACCCCTGTCGCTGCCGATGTAACCATATCCGGAACGAGAAAAGCCATAATCACTCCCCAGGATCACCTGTCGTACAGCACCACTTACTACATAGCGGTCAGCGGAGTAAAGGATGCTGCGGGCGTGGTAATGGCCGGTGATTACGGCTCAGCCTCCACCAGTCAATTTACTACTGCGGCCGTTGTACTACCTACCGTTTCTTCCCAGTCTCCGCGCAAGGCAGCCACCAGCGTATCCACCAGTATTGTACCTTATGTAATGTTCTCCAAGGCGATGGACGCTTCTACCATCACTTCCACTAATATCCTGCTGATGAGCGGCAGTACTGAAGTTACAGCCACGGTAAGCATGCCCGGCACCAAAAAGGCCATCATTACACCGGCTGCCCCTCTCAATGAGCTCGCCACTTATTATATCGTGGTAACTACCGGTGCGAGAGACACGGAAGGCAACAGCCTGGCCAGCCAATACGGTTCCGCTACTGCCAGCCAGTTTACCACGGCCGCTGCCAAAACACCCACCGTTTCTTCGCAATACCCGACCAAGGGGACTACTTTGGTCAACATCAACATCGAGCCATACATAGTTTTTTCCAAGGCCATGGATTTCACCACGATCAATTCCACTAACATACAATTGAAAACCGATAACTTCACCGTACCGGCAACAATAGCCTTAAAAGGAAACAATATGGCCGTCATTACCCCTGACGCCGCGCTGGATTTCAATACTGTTTACTATTTAACGGCAACTATAGGCGTGAAGGACACCGGAGAGAACGCTTTAGCCAGGGGCTACGGCTCAGTAACTACCAGCCAGTTCACTACGGGCAATTCAACCCAGCCCACTGTTTCATCTTGTTATCCGTCAGACAACTCTACCGGCATGCCTATCAACATCCAGCCGTATATCGTTTTTTCCAGGCCAATGGATACTTCTACCATAAACTCAACCAATATCCAATTGATGAACGGCAGCACTCCGGTCACGGCTGCAGTAGCCCTGTCAGGCAGCTATAAAGCTGTCATCACTCCGACGTCCCCTGTACTTAATAACACGGCTTACTCGATAATAATAAATACAACGGTAAAAGATACCGTAGGCAATGCCCTGGCCTCCCAGTTTATTACCAGTTTTACTACCGGGGACGATATAAAACCCGTTTTTTCATCCCTGTATCCACCGGATAACGCTACCGATGTACCGTTGGGCGTCCAACCCTGCATCGTTTTCTCTGATGCGATGAGTTCTGCCACTGTCAACGCAGCCACCATCAAGTTAATGGAGGACAACACTTCAATCCCGGCTACGGTAGCCTTGTACGGCAAGAATACCGCCATTATTATCCCGAAAACCTCCCTGGATGACAATACGACCTACACAATGGTAGTAACCACCGGGATAAAAGACAGCATAGGTAATCCATTGACTTCCGGTTCCACGACCAGCTTCACTACCGAGTCGCCGGACATGACGGTTGTTTTATCTCAATTCCCGGCAGAAAACGCCACCGGCGTATCGCTGGAAGTTCAGCCCTATGTTGTTTTCTCGAATGCCCTAAATTCATCAACGGTCAACTCCACCAACATCCAGTTACTAAAGGGAACTACCAAAATAGCGGCTACAACAACCCTATGCGGCAATAATACAGTGGTTATCATACCGAAATCGCGTCTCGACTGGAGCACAACCTATCACATAGTTGTAAATACGTCATTAAAAGACAGCAACGGCAATCAATTGCCCAGCGTTTATGGCTCAGCCACTGCCAGCAGTTTTACTACCGCACAAAATATACCGGAAGTTATATCTCAATTTCCGCTGAACAGCGCTACTGAAATACCGATAGATGTCGAGCCCTGCGTGGTCTTCTCCAACCAGATGGACGAAAATACCATCAATTCCACCAACATCCAGCTATTTAGCGGAGACGATAACGTAACGGTTACGGTAGCCTTATCCGGCACCCGCACAGCCGTTATCACCCCGTTGTATCCACTGGACCGCAGTACGGATTACCACATAGTTGTTGGAACGGGGGTCAAGGACATCGACGGCAATACGATGACCGGTACTTACGGTTCAGATAGCTCCAGCGTATTCAGCACCGTTGCCCTCGGTTCAGCGTCCAGCGTCCTGTTCCATTATCCTGGAGACAACGCAACCGATGTGCCCATCGACGTCCAACCCTGCATCGTGTTTTCCCAGCCGATGAGCTACCCGACCATTAATACCACCAATATCAAAGTGCTGGACGGACTTACCCCGGTTACTGCCAAAATAACCCTGTACGGCAAGAATACAGTGATCATCATACCCTCAACAACTCTAAGCATAAACAAAGAATATTCCATAAATATCGGCATCGGAGTAAAAGACGCTGAAGGTAATGCCATGGAGTCCAGCTCTACTAGCTTTACAACCGTGGCGGAATAAACAGGCCTAACTTAATCATAGTTTGTCCGTTATAATAAATGAGTACAACAGTTTACGCGCAAATAAAAGAACAGAATTGAGAGGATTGAAACTATGAAACGCAACAATATCGGAAGCCTACTGCTAATTTGCAGCCTGGTACTGGTAATAATGGCCATTCCTGCGGCCAGCACAGGATGCACTGCAGCGAATAAGCCTGGGGCTATCTCAGCCAGGTTAGCCGCAACCATGGTGCCGCCTGTAGACCTGGATTTATATATCTATTTTGACCAGCAGGTTCCTACCATCGTACCCAAAGTACTGACAGGAGCCCCGGCAGATTTACCGGTCCAGTCAGTGGCTATATGGGGAATCGTGAACAATGAAACTCAATACACCATAAGCGGAGCCCTGATTTTTAAAGAAGCTGCCGATGCCAGTATGGTATTCGGGCTGGTCTCCAAATTACCTGGCTTCTATACCAAACTCAACAACCGTTCTATCTATTTTCTGCAGGGTTCAGGCGGGCCGGCAGAAAGCCTGAAAAATGCCATCGACAACAACAATTTCAAAGCATACAATGATAAAACGGCTTTGACGGAAGTTAACCATTTGCCTTTAACCAGCACGGCCAGGCCGAATCTCATCGGCATAATCAAACCCAATAAAGCTGCCCTGGATATGGCAAAGAAGTACCTGGACAAGAACACCGCCAACACAATCGAAAGCATCGTTTCAAGCGCCAAACCAAAAACACTGGTTTTGGGAGTTTACAGCCCGAAACCTCTTGAAGTGGCTGATATGGCCCAAAGAATACGCAACAATACGGTTTGGGACTTGGATTTAGGAGCGGTTATATGCATGGATTCCGAATATCCCGGATTTATGTTCAATTCAATCGCCAATAATATCCTCAAATCCCAGAATCTGCCTGAGGTGCAGGTGGGCAAACTGAATGCCTACAAGGAGTCATTGGATTTGGGAAATGGCAAAACCATCCCGATATACCTGAACCTTAGCGGGAACCACGTCTATGCCGCAGCATCCGGCCAGGACTCTTATGCCCAGACCCTGTTAACCAGCATAAACAGATAACGCAACTGTCTGCCGCAATGAAAAGGCCGGGAACTTCTGTCCCCGGCCTTTTATTATGGTCTGATTTTGATATCAGATATAATCAACCAAGCTATGGAAGCACTACGTTAAAATTCAGAGCACCGGCATCAAGAATACTTCCAGTCATAGCATCTCGTACTGCAGCAGCATCGGCCGCCGTAGGATCTTTGAGCCCGTCAAGCGTCTTGGACACTGCATAAACTATCACGGTATATTTGAAAGTTCCCGTGCCACCCCCGCAAGGAGGTGAATAGGAAGTAGCCAACTTGTCGTTATTGCCGACCGTTCCTATCTTAGGATCAACGGTATTATCAGCGATGCCCACGGGGAGACCGGTAGCGGTGCCCGGGATATTATATACCACGAAGAAAATGCCTTCATCGCCCCCACCACGGACATGGGTGATCAGGACCACAAAACTCTTGGTTGCGGCCGGAGCACCGGTCCAGGACAGAGGCAGAGATTTGGGAACTATGGGTGTGCTGGCAGTGAGACCATTGCAGTTATAGAGATCTGGAAGAATACCGTTCTCTTTAACAACGGAACTGGTGACAAGCAATTTCCCGCTCATAGCCGGAAGGGGGGCGGGTACAGCGCCATCGGAAGGAGCAGGAGCAGCAGCGCCACCGGCAGGCGGAGGTGCTGCGCCACCAGCGGCTGGCGGGGGTTGAGCGCCACCAGCAGCAGGTGCAGAACTACTAGGAGCGGGTGGTTTAGGACTGGCGGCTGGCTGCGAAGCAGCAGGGGGCGGCGGCTGAGAAGTAGTTGGAGCTGGCGCCGGAGGGGCCGCAGACGAGGTAGGCAACGCAGGAGAGGATGAAGAGATCACGGGTGTACTAGTTTTACTTACAGAGGCTGCAGGGGTAGGTGATGGAGCAGCGCTTTGCGCGCAACCACCTGTCATCACCAGCAAAGCTAAAACAGCCAGGATGCCGATGACAACCGACAAGAGTTGAAGCCGTCTACACATTTGTTTATTCCTCCTTTTTACTTTAAGCCTTTTGCGAACTGTGACACAGCCTTCTTAGATACAGACCTTATACGTCGGTTCTTAGTCACCTATTGTAACATTATATTATACGGTTGAAAAGGATTTGTTGTTTGATGTTACTGTCAAGTATTTGTCGGTGCGATATTGAGAGAGACACGAGTTTTTCACAACAATGCTATATTGGACACGGACTTCAA
>Ga0114951_10003359_pt1 | contig 16654 bp, 17 predicted proteins | sample AM7aDNAmetaG_FD_88677 | JGI IMG/M metagenome (GOLD analysis project Ga0114951, IMG submission 88677) | Freshwater microbial communities from Finland to study Microbial Dark Matter (Phase II) - AM7a DNA metaG | ecosystem: Environmental > Aquatic > Freshwater > Lake | place: Finland: Lake Alinen...
AGAAGGTCAGTTAATGTTTACCAACTCTTGGTTGCCACATTCTTTTACAAAAAATCAATCTAAAAAACCCGTGCGTTTTATTCATTTTAATATTGCAGTAGCGCAAACACAACAAAATCAATTTTGTGAAAAACCACAAGTAGAGGTTATTTGATGAACAAATACCGGATTCGGTTTAATAAAAGTCGTGGGCAAGAAGGTCGTGGAACTGTTGACCATGTTTGGCGTGTGTTTGAAGGTGACAAAGAATACTTAGTTAAACATTTTCAACTTAATGTGCCTTCTTTTAGTGAAATTGATGCTAGTGGTGTAGATTGGAATCTATGCTGTAATGGTGTTTTGACTTTTGATAAAGCTACTTCAACCGCACTTTTTAACGAAGAATAATAATGGATCTCCAAACCCTCATCAACACAGTGCTACCATTAATTTGTGTAGCCATCGGCTGGTTCTGCAAGGAACTCTGGAACGCTGTTCAGGATCTGAAAGACGACCTGACTGACATCCGGACCCACCTAGCAGACAACTACGTCAAAAAAGAAGACTTTGCAAGCCGCTGGGATGAGGTGCTAAAAGCAGTTCACCGTATCGAGGATAAACTTGATGCTCTTCGTAAATGAGAACATTTCTCAAGCAACTATTAACTGGCAAAGATAATCAGACGTATGATATCGGTAGAGTTACTTGGTTACTTGGTACCATCACTGTTATTGCTCTGGCTGCTTTCGAGGTGTCCACATCGCAGGTCGGCCTTAGAGAACTTGCGGAGGCTCTGGGAATTGTTTCGGCAGCGGGTGGCGCGTCGACCATGATGAAAAAAGACACCGAGCCACAATAATGTTTCCTTTAGGAATACTGACCTATGTCAAAATTGGACTATGTGCTGCACTTTTATTTTTGGCTGGCTATATTGGCTTTAGCTTGGAAGCTGCGCGATTCGATCGCTATAAGGCAGCGCAACAAGCTGCCACCCAAGCGCTCCAAGAAGAGCACCAAGCAGCCGCCGATCAAATAAGAAAAGACAAAGATGCTCAGATTACTTCTATTAACGCTCAGCTTGTCGATGCTATTAGCGAGCTGCGTAAACGTCCCAGTCGTGCCCAAGACGCCAGCAATGGACAAGGTGGAACTGGGGCAACCCTTTCTGCCGAGGATGCAGAGTTTCTTGTCCGGGAAGCTGCTAGAGCAGACATCATCCGCACCGGCCTCTCAGCCTGCTACCAACAATACGACTCGCTAAGTAAGTAACCCTCAATTGCGCTATAATGGCGTAAAAAAGGAGAATACATGAATGCAAAGCTATTTATAGCAATATGGTTATGTACACTAATTGTAATTCTACAGAGTTTCAAATTTGTACAAACAATGGAAACAGATATTATGGCCATTACAGAATCAACATTTAACTTTATTACAAACTTTGAAGGTAAAAGAAACAAAGCCTACAAAGACTCAAAAGGACTTTGGACTATCGGGGTGGGGCATCTCATCAAACCAGATGAAGAATTCCTAAAGACCTTAACCCTAACAGACCACGATGTAGAAGAGCTATTTAAACGCGATTTAAAGTGGTGTGACGAGGCCGTAAGTAGTTCTGTGAGGGCACCCCTTAACCAGAACCAATATGACGCCCTATACAGCTTATGTTTCAATATAGGCGCGGACCATTTTAAACAGTCTGAAGTAGTTAAACACCTCAATCAAAATGACTATAACAATGCTGCAAACGCATTTATGAATTGGGTGACTCCAGTAGTGCTAAAACCGCGCCGTGAAAAAGAAAGAAAGCTGTTTTTAACCCCAATTTAGGGCGAAAACAGCTTGTTTTTTGCATTAGTAGATATAAGGGCTGATCACCCATTTAACCAATAACCTCGAGGAAATTATGGACGGATTCAAAAAGATTGTAAAGATGAAAACTGGTGGATTAGTTAAGACTCCAGTAACTGGCGATAAAAAAGCTGATGCTCCGTCTAAAGCTGCTGGTAGTGATGTAGCTAAAGAAAAAAGCAAGCCAGCCGGCCATAAAGACCCATATATTAAAAGCAAAGAATCTGGAAAAACTCCAGATGCACCTAGCGCCGCTGTAAAAGGCCGTAAAGCTAAAGCTGAAGGCACCGTGAGCAAATTCAAGTGTGGTGGAAATGTTAAAAAGATGCAAACTGGTGGTTCAAGCGGCGCACTAATTGGTGGTGCTTTAGGCGGTGGTTTGGCTGGTATGGCACAAGACCAAGAGCGCAAGAAGCGTATTGCTCAGTATTTAAGCGCAACACAACAAGCTCAATTGGCTCAACAACAAGCCACTGCAACAGCAGCACAACCACCAGCACCAAACCCAATGCCACAAGCTCCGGGTGGTGTAAGTCCAGCTGGCGCAATCCCAATGCAAAAGCGTGGCGGTAAAGTTAAAAAGATGAACACAGGTGGTACATGCCCATAAAGTCAAAAGCTCAACAAGGCGCTATGTACGCTGCAGCTGCTGGCAAATCAACCCTTGGTATCCCCAAAAAGGTTGCTAAGGAATTTGTCAAGTCTGGCTTTACATCAAATAAACTACCAAACAAAGTAACTAAAAGGGCCGCTGGCCGAGGTCGCTAAATGGCGTATTCAAACACCACTGGTAACACTACAATTAATGTTGACCAGCTAATTTCCTATGCGTACCGTGATGCGGGCAAAACTGCAGAAGAGGTAACACCTGAATACGTAGAAGCCGCCAAACAGGCTCTTTTCTATAACTTACAAAACTTATCTAACCGCGGTGTCAACCTTTGGCTCTTAGAAAACCAACTATACGGTGTTCTAACCCAGCAACAACAGCTAGTTCTTCCAAAAACAGTTATTGATGTTCGTGAAGCTAACTGGGTGTATGTACAGAACATTCAGGCTTCTGAATACTTACCCGCGGACAATCCAGAATCCCCAGCAGCGTTTGATTTAAGCCCAACATTATCTACACCAGCTTCTACACTGGGATACGCAAACTATTTTGGTTCTACTTATCAGCAATCACAAAGTGTGTACTATGTTGGTTGGAATGCTTATGCTCCAAATACAACTCAAACCTATAATTTAGCGTTTGAGTACAGTGATGATGGAGTTAACTGGTTCTTAAAAGAACAGTTCCCAGCAATCACAATGTCTGACTATGAATGGCAGTACTACAACATCTCAACCACCGAGCCACATCTTTACTGGCGCCTGCGTGAGACTGTAGCGTCTAGCTATTCTGTACGCCAAGTGGTGTTCTCCACTAGCCAACAAGTTATTCCATTAGCCCGCTTAAACCGCGATGACTACTGGAACCTTCCAAATAAACAGTTTCCATCTGTTCGTTCCCTACAGTATTGGTTTGATCGTACCATTGAGCCCTCAATGTATCTTTGGCCGGTCCCAAACAACCCGTACCAAATGTTCCAACTAATTGTTGAAGTTCAAATGCAAGACGTTGGTACATTGACAAATCAAATCTATGTGCCCGACCGTTGGATCAACTCAATTCAAAAAAGTTTATCTCACGCTATGTCGCTACAACTTCCGGGTGTAGATATGCCACGTATTCAGTACTTAGAAGGTCAAGCTGACAAAGCATTCTTACAAGCTAGTGAAGAAGAGCGCGATAAGTCACCAATCTACTTCCAACCAAATATAAGTTACTACACAAGATGAGCGTAATAATGACGTACGATTCGCTGGTGCTAAACATCCAGCAATACATGGAGCGTGATGACGCCGATTTCATTGCGCAAATTCCGAACCTTATTGCATTGGCTGAGTCTTCAATTGCTGCTGAGTTGAAGACCTATATGCAGCTTATTGTTGTAGAAACTAATCTAGCCACAAACCAAACTATTCTTAATAAACCTGCTCGTTGGCGTAAAACCGTATCTATGAAGGTAAACGGCCAGCCGGTTTTATTAAGAAGTCAAGACTATGTATCCCAGTATTTATCCGAGTCTAGCGGTGGGCAACCAGTTTATTATGCGGATTATGATTATAGTAACTGGAATTTTGCACCGGCTCCAAACCAGTCTTACCCTGTTGAAATCATTTATTACGCTGAAATTCAGCCCTTAGATGAAAACAACCAGCAAAATTTGTGGACATCTATTGCCCCACAAGCCATGCTATACGGTGCTCTTTTACAAGCTCAGGGATATTTAAAAGCGTTGGATAAACTTCCGGTTTGGAAGGGGTACTACACAGACGCACTTGCGGCGCTCAAAAAAGAAGATAATACACGTCGCGTTGACCGCAACACAACGATTCAGGAACCTTAATAAATGACAACCCCAATCTATACATCGCCGTTTACAGGTACTGTTGTTACCCCAACAGATGTATCGTATTCCAACCTTTCATTTGGAGTAACAACACCATTATTTTGGCCTGCAATCGTAAATCAGGGTACTGGAGAAACTCCAGCAACCCGTATTATGGATTGCACAGCTACAACCACAGGTTTAGCAATTAAACTACCGGAAGCAGATCAAGGAACCCTTGGTTCTGACATTTTGTTCCGTAACTTAGGTTCAAACTCATTTGTAGTTGAAGATTACCTTGGCGGCAATTCCGTAACCATTGCTGCAGGTGTGTCTAAATACTTTTATTTAACAGATAACACTACTGCTGCAGGAGTTTGGAGTAATGTAACCTTTGGCACTGGAACATCATCTGCTGACGCAGCATCATTGGCTGGTTCTGGCTTAACTACTGTAAGTGGACAATTAGCAACAACACAAAACGTTGTAAACGTTTCTACAGTGCCGACTATTACAGATTCAAGCCGAGCAGTAACATATAACTGGCTTGCTGGTGTAGCTAATATTCCACTTCCTACAGTTGCAAATTTATCTACCGGTTGGTTTATTGCTTTTAGAAATAGCGGTTCAGGAACCCTTACTTTTACACCAACATCACCACAATTAATTAACGGAAGTACATCTATTTCCACAAATCCGGGTGATTCAGGATATATTTTTTATAATCAAAGTACTGGCGGGTATATTACTGTTGGCTGGACTACTCCAAACAATTTAGTATTAACTTCAGCAACGTACGATGTAGATGCAATTTCTGGAAATACTTTAAATTTAGTTGCAAACGCACCTATTATCCAAACATATATCGCTCAGTCCGGTACTCGTACACAGACCCTAGCAGTAACATTACCAGCAATTACCCAGTTGTATATTATGGTTAATAACACTAACCAATCTGGCTATAACATTACTTTCCAAAATCAAGGGAGTAGTCAATCTCCTTTAGCGTTAACAACTGGCAATATCTATACACTATTAAGTGATGGCGAGTTTTTATATATTTTAAACTCTTCATCTTCTTCCACATTTAAAGCAATTAACGGTAATGCTGGTGCACCGTCGTATTCGTTTTTAAACGATAACTCAACTGGTATGTATTTACCAGGTGTCGGTATTCTTGGTTTAGCTGCAAACGGTACGGAAATTATTGACATAAATGCGACTAATTTATCCGCTCCTGTGGTTACAATCAATGCAAGACTTACTGCAACATTAATTAGTGGTGGACAGTTCTAAATGCCAGCTGATAATCAGCAACAAGATACCTCCCAATATACATCAATCTTTAGCCTAGCAATTCCGGCTGGGATTAAACGCGACGGCACCCAATTTCAAAACGACCAATACACTGATGGTGTGTGGTGCCGCTTTCAACGTGGTGATCCTAAGAAAATGGGAGGCTACCGCACGTTATTTACAAGCAACATTGGTATTTATCGCGGTATGGTTGTACAGCCATATAACGGCGTAAACTATATTTTTGCTGGCAACTACCAAGAGCTTGACGTATTTACAACTGGTATCAACTTTGGTACTGGTAGTGGCCCATTTGCAGCTAACATTTTACCTGGGACAGTAGAGTTTGTACTTGTATCTAATACATCCTCTAGTTTTGTAATAAAAGGTGACGTCACTGCTAGTTTTCCAACTGGTACTAAGGTAATATTTAACCAAACAACGCCAGTAACGTATGTAACTACAACAGCAACATACTCTGCTCCAAATACAACTGTAAACTTCACTGGAACACTATCTGGAACACCGGCTAATGTTTGGCTAAATAATACTCCCGTATTTACTGAAGATCCAGATTTACAAACAGATCCGTCAATTGGCAATTACCGTGTTACTTGGCAGTTTGATGCTCAATTTAGCCCACAAGGTGGTGAGCTATCTATTTTTGCACACCCAGGTTATAACCTACAAAATATTGATAACGGAGTTCCATCCCAAGTTTTAGTTGGAAACATAGCTCCTTCTGTGGCAAATACTTGGAACTTTACTGGCTTATCAGATAGCGCAGGTCAAAATCCAACTTATCAACCAATTAGCGTTGATGGTGGTGTTACCGTGCTATATCCATTTATTTTTGTGTATGGTTCGCATGGTTATATTGCAAATAACAACGTAAGTAGCACATACCTGCAACAAAATTTCTATGACTGGAACGGCCCATTAGCTAACCAAACTAACGTATCTTCATCCAAGATAGTTAAAGGTATGCCAATGCGTGGCGGTACTAATTCCCCCGCAGGTTTGTTTTGGGCAACAGATTCGCTTATTCGTGTTTCATTTAATTCTTCTGCTTCTAGTACAACACCCACTAGCCAATATTGGAATTATGATATTATTTCCAGCCAAATCTCAATCATGTCTTCCAATGCCATTGTGGAGATGGATGGTGTTTATTGGTGGATGGGTGTTGACCGCTTTTACGCATACAACGGTAGTGTAGTAGTGGTACCAAACGATAAAAACGTAAATTACTTATTTGACAACATTAACTATACTCAGCGCCAAAAAGTATGGGCTACTAAAGTCCCACGATACAATGAGATTTGGTTCTTTTACCCACGTGGTACTGCAACAGAGTGTACTGATGCTATTATTTATAATACCAAAGATAAGCTCTGGTATGATGCTGGTCAAGCAACTGGCGCACAACGCTCCTGTGGATACACTACTGAAATTTTTCCAACTCCTATTTGGGCAAATTGGAATTATGATCCAACATTTAGCCCACCACTAACTGTAATTGCACATCCAGCTAGTTTACCAGCACCTACTACAGACCAAATGTACATTGCTGGAGATGTAACACCTCAACTTGCACCTGGAACTATTTTTGCTTTTACTAATGAAAATACATTTAATATAACTTATTTAGTAACTGCAGCTCAAAATATTTACAACACAACTATTGGAACTCCGGGAGTAACTTTAATTACTTTTACACAGGAAGAACCCGTTTTAACTGTTCCAGTTGGTACTCCAGTATATGTTCAAAGTGGTGGTTTTAGTATTTGGCAGCATGAATTTGGTCAAAATGAAGTTGGTTTAAACACTGAAAGAGCAATATATTCTAGTATTACAACGAGCGATATTAGCTGGCTAACTGGTAACCCAAGTCAAGATAGTTTAGTGGGGGTTAATCGACGTATGCACTTGCGTCGTGTAGAGCCTAACTTCTTGCAGACTGGTACTATGTCTATGACCATTTTAGGGCGTAAGTTTGCAAATAGCATCACAGAAGAAGATTCAGGCCCTTTCTTTTTTGAACCTCATACTGATAAAATTGACCTTCGTATTGAACACCGCTTAATGCGCTTAAAGTTTGAATCAAACGAAATTGATGGTAATTACGAAATGGGCCGTTTAATGATTACTGCTGAGTACGGGGACGAAAGACCCTAGGTAAAAATGTTTTATAATTATATTCAAATATAACAAAGGCTTGGCGTCCGTGACAGTTTATGTTAATAAAAATAACCAACAATTTTTTCCGTTTTCCCCACAATTATCAAGCTGGGAAGATTGGAACGGTAATTTTATTATTTATTATGGTCAACTTAATGTACCGTACAACAACGAAGAAAACTGGAAAGATACTGCTTCTGTAATAGCTAGTACTTTTACGTTTTCTGCTTTTCCTGTTCCTAACCCCGAAACCTTTGATAATTGGCAAGATTGGGCTGAAGAAGTAAGTTTAAGTATTAACGGCAAATCCCACTAATTTAGGGCGAAAAAGCCCTATTTTTTGCATTAGTAGATGTAGACCACATTCTTATTTAATATGACCCCATCCGAAATCATTAAAGCAGACCACGAGCGTTTTGGCCACAGCCAAGCGGATACAGCTCGTTTGATGGAAACCATGAATGCTATGATTCAAAAGAATGTTGGGCGTTTAATACAAAATGGTAATACTCTTTTATTTCTTGTAAATTTAGATAAAAATTCGGCTGCAGTTAGCATTTATACTGCTGATAGCCCTCAAAAAATTAAATCGTCATTAGCTTATTTTATTAAGCAAGTTAAAAAATCTGGATTTAAAAAAGTATATGGTGAAGATGGCGGCCCAGTATTACAAAAAACATTACAGCTATTAAAAAATTTAGGTTTAAATGTTCAAAAGTCGGATAAACCAAAATTTCTGTGGATGGCTGAGTTATGAGTGGTGGAAATCCGATAAGTGCGGTAACTGATGCGTTTTCAAGTGCACTTGGTACCGACGGTAGTGGCGGTGGTTTACTAGGTCTTGGTGCTCAGTTAGACAAATCTGTACATAACGCCATTCCCGGTGGTTGGGCAACTTTAGGTATTGCTGCTTTATCTATTGCAGCTCCTTATTTAGCCCCAATGCTGGCAGAAGGTGCTTTAACCGGCGAGGCTTTGGCTACAGCTGATGGTTTTGCACAAGCAGCTGGGTATGAAACTGCTACAGAAGCTCTTAATGCTGGAGTTGATGCCGCATCATTAGGGCTTCCAGCGGGTACAACGGCTGCTGGTGTTACCGATGCAGCTACTGCTTTAGCTACTACTGCTGGTGGTACAGGTACCGGATTAACATCTGGCTCAATAGATGCTGCACTCCAACAAGGAGTTCCACTACAGTCTTTGCTTAATTCAGCTGGAACTGGTGCGCTAACAGGCGGCACAATGGGTGGTGTAAAAGCTGCCATTACCGGTCAAGACCCGCTAACAGCCATTTTATCTGGTGCTATTACTGGCGGACTCACTGGTGGTGCATTAGATAGCCTTACGTCTCCAGCTTTGGCTGCTCAGATGGGCTGGGCTGCACCGTTAAGTACTCCTGTTGCATCAGCTTTGTTATCGGCAACTACAGCTATTGCAAATGGTGCTGATCCAAAAACTGTATTATCAAATGCAGCAATTAGCGGTGCATTAAGCTCTATAGGTGGTCAAGCTAACAGTGCAATGTCTGGTAGTATTCCATCTCCTGTTGCAAATGCGATTGTAGGTGCTGCTACGGGTGCCGCTGGTTCAGCAATTAAAGGTGGTAATGTTGCTACGGGTGCAGAAACAGGCGCAATTGGTGCGACGGTAGGCTCCGGTCTTAATGCGCTAACTGCACCATCGGCATCTATTACACCGGCTCCTGTAACAGATAACAGTCAGCCATATACTTCTGATAATTCATTGCTTCAATCTCAGTTAAAAGCCGAAGCTGATATGTTATCCGGTAAAGCTAGCGGGCAATTGAGTGATGTACAAAATGCACAAGGCGCTGTTACTTCTAGTACAGATACCACAACTGCAGCATATAACCAAGCAAAATCAGATCAAGTTGCGTTAAGTGATGCCTATACAAAGACATACCAACCTGAATACGCTAACGTACAAAATTTACAGCAAACAGCAAGTGGGTTATACACTGCTGCAACGCAAGCAGAGAGCGCATACAACACAGCTTACAAAGCGTTTCAAGATAACCCAACGCAAGCAAACTACGATGCGGCAAATGCTGCATCAAAAGCGTATACAGATGCTGTTAATGCTTACACACCGGCAAATACAGCATTTCAAACTGCTAATACAAATTTACAAAAATTGTATGATACTGCTATTGCACCTTTGCAAACAGTGGCAACAAGCAGTACAAATGCGTTAAACACAAGTTTACAACAATACGGTGCAAACCAATCAACACTTACTAATGTGGCTAATTCTTTGGGCACAACATTAAGTGGATTGTCTCAGATTTCCAATGGTCAGTTAGCTTCCGGCTTAAATATTCCAGATGTGGCTATGTCTGCCCCATCTGCTCAAGTTGGCCCTCAACCATCAACGGATAACTTAGCAGCAAATAACATACCTACTCAACCTACTTTTGATACATCAAAAGGCATTCCGGTTAGTTTGGGTGGAGGAAGTAGTGGGTATTTAGACCCAACAACGGGTAAGATTTATAACCAAGATGGTTCGTTGTCCACACTTACTAATTTGTACGCGGCAAACAACCCGTCTCAAGTATACGCGCCAACCGCACAAATAAATACCGCAGGTTCAGTAACTGATGCGGGTGGTGGAGCAACAACACCTTTAGTACCGGAATATACAGTAAAAAGTACCGGCCAAACTCTTTATCAAGATAAAGTAACTGGTGAATGGCTGCCGGTTCCAGCTACTGGTGTGCCGAGTGATTCCGGCATACCTAATCAGTCATCTACCGGAAGCTCGGCCGCTCCTGCTGGCAATCAGTATATTAAGCAAGAAGATGGCTCTTACGCTGTTCAAGATGAAAATGGCACCATTACTGGGTACCTGCCTCCAGGTAGTGCAATACCCGGTCAAGGCTCTGCAACAAGCGCGAATGATGTTGTATCTAATATTATTGCCGGCCAAACTGGTTCCGGTGGCACAGGAACTTCTGGTTCAGGTACTGGTTCTGGAACATCTGGCACTGGCACAGCTGCAGGTACGCCAGGAACAGGTACCACTGTAGGTACAACTGCAGGCACCGGAACAAACACAACAGAATCAACCGGTACAGGCACTGGAAGCAGCACTGGCACAGGAACAGTTACAACACCAGGGGGTGGCACTGGCACTGGCACTGGCACTGGCACTGGCACTGGCACTGGCACTGGCACTGGAGCATCAACCAGCGGTACAGGATCTGGCACAGGAACAAGTACCACTACAGGTGCAGGAACAAGTACCACTACAGGCACTGGTACAGGCACTGGTACAGGCACTGGTACAGGCACTGGTACAGGCACAGGCACTGGTTTAAGCACTGGTGCTGGCGCATTAGCAGCGGCTTCAGCTTTAGGATTTGGATCAACATCATCGGGACTATCTAACGTGGCATCTTCATCAAATACACCAAAAGCTACATTGATTAAAGGTACGCAAATTGCATCCCCTTTAGCATCAAATTATGCCATTCCGGTTGATACATACTCACCACCTCCTCAAAATGCTCAAGCATTGGAGCAAATTCAAGAGGCTAAAAATGGTGGTGTAATTTATAGAGCTGAAGGTGGTGATCTGCCAATGAAACCTAAATTGTTGCAAGGTCAACAAACTGCTCACGCCAATTTGTTTGGATTACGTGGAGCTGCGCTTACAGGTATCCCGCACCTAGCTGGTGGCGGTCCTGATAATATGATGTATCAGGATAGGACTTTACCTGAAGGGCACAATCCACAATTCTTTAGTGAAGGTGGTTTGGGTTCATTACATAACCGGTTTGTTCAAGGCGCCGGTGATGGTACTAGCGATAGTATTCCAGCTATGTTGGCGAACGGAGAATTTGTAATTCCAGCTGATGTAGTATCTAGCCTTGGAAACGGTAGTAACGAAAGCGGCGCCCATGTATTGGACGCATTTTTAAAGACAGTTAGAGAACATAAACAAAAGCACGACGCCAAACATTTACCCCCAGATTCTAAGGGTGCGTTGGCTTACTTATTACAAGCAAAACAAAAAGCGAGCAAATAATGGCAGGCACAACAGATTCTTCTGGATTAAACAATCTATTAGCCAGTACAAATCAAGTACAAACAACGCTTCCATCATGGATGGATACAGCGCAACAAAATGTTATTAACCAGGCTGGTAATGCAGCTGGGGCTGCGCCAGGGTTTGGGCAAACAACATCCCAGCAAGCAGTTAATACCTTGCAAGGTCCAAACAACCCATTTACTCAAGCTCAAGGCAGTTTAAACACAATTGCATCTGGTGCTGCTAATCCATGGATTGTAGATCAGACCACAGGTAATGTAACACCAAACACAAATACTGCATTGGGTGGTTTGTTCCAAGCGCAAGATCAACAATTAAACCAGCTATTACCAACACTTACTTCAGGCAGTGAAGCCGGTGCAATTGGGTCTGGTAACTTTGGTAGCTTACGCGGTCAAACAGCTGTTGATACTGCTAAAGCAAATGCTCAAGCTAATATGTTGGCACAGCAAATGACTTCTGCAATTCAAAACCAACAAACTGGTGCATCTGCAGCGGGTGCATTAGGTAACGTAGGCGCACAAGGTACCACTGCGGATCTTACAACTGGCGCAGCTCAAATGAACGCACCGTTCCAAAATGCCACAAACTATGCAAATCTGGTAAACTCTGTAAACGCACCAACTACAGTATCACAACAAAACCAAATGTCACCATTAACTATGCTTGGCTCATTGTCTCAAGTACCAGCTGCTACAAGCGGCTTATTGGGTAGCTTAGGTATCACTGGAAATAGTTTTGGTGGTTTAGGTAATAGCATTATGAACAGTCTTGGATTAGGTAATTCAACTACAGGCACACCAACTACTACAAATTCAGGTGGGACTGCCAATAATATTTCAAATTCTGTTTTAGCTAATGCAACGCCAACTGACACAAATAATATTAACAATATTGTAGCAGCTGGGCCGGCTGACCCATCGGGTGGATCAATCAATGGTATTGATACATCAATTTAAGGAATAAATATGACAACATCAGCAACTCCCGGATTAAGTAATCTTCCAACTTTAGCTAAAGACCCAGTAAGTGCTGGGGGTAAAGTTGATTATGTTTCTCCTGCAGCGGGGGCAACTACTGATGCGTCAAGCACCAGTATTCTTAACAACATGCAAAAAATGTTGGATGAGTACAACAGTCCATACAAAAAATTCCAAGACAGTATTGATAAAGCAATTGCTTATACTCATTATGATCCAACAACAGCACTTCAAGCTGTCAATCAAAAAGAACAGGACGAACGTACTACCAAGTATAATATTGCCCAAAACATGGCAAACGTTGGTTTGTTACGCGATCAATTAAGCGGACTTAATCAAGGATTTGGTCAAGCTCAACCACAAGCTGGTCAAGCTCAACCACAAGCTGGTCAAAACCAAAATCCGCAAGCTCCTAGCGGCTATCAGTTCAAAGGTGTCCCTTTAACTGTTTATGAATACCAAACATTACAAAACTATATTGGCCAAGCTGACTTAGCTGGATTTAACTCTGCATTTAAAGCTATTTCTGATATTCATAGCCAATCTCAACTTAATCCTGCATGGGGCGATAGGGTTGATATTGTTGTTACTGGTGTGGACAAACAAGGTAGACCTGTTAGTGAGTCTATGAACGTATCTAAAGCTGAAGCTAAGGCTTACGAAGATCAACACATTTACCCAGCTCAAATTAGACCTTATATTTCACAAGCTCCAGAACAGAAAAAAGCTGAGGGCGGTGCTGTTCAGCATTTAGCAGTTGGTGGGCAACCTGATCCAGTTCCTAATATGCCAATGCCCGATGCACAAGCTACATCTGCACCGGCCCCAGCGGGGCCAGCAGCCGCTGCTCCATCTGCACCTGTAGTTCCGGGATCTGGAATGCAAGGTGGCTTGCTAGATAAAGCATTAAGCTCAATGATGGGAAGCGCAGAAGCAGCACCGCAAGGATCTGTAAGCGTATCTGGCATGCCCGCTGTTGGCTATGGATTTAATCCTAAAGCTGCTCAAATCGGCACAGAAAGTGGTGCGCGAAAAGACGAGGCCGCTAATGCTGCTGTACTAAAACAGGAAGAAGCTGAACGTGATGCCGCTGGAAAATTTATCTCTGCTATTGAAAATTTGGCATTAAACACCGATGAAGTTCAAGGTGCTGCAAAACGTGTTAAATCACATGCTGCGTCACACCCAGAAGAGTTTGGTTGGTCCTACGGTAAAGGTGCTGTTCCTACAGCTCTTAGCGTTTTGGAAGCAGTTCCAAACGCTATTGTTCCAGGATCTGGCTCTACTGTAGAAAAAATCTATGGCAACTTATCACCATCAATTCCAAAAGAAGCGTTAGAGCGCCGTGTTGCAACTGATGCTGATGCTAAGAAATTAGGTTTAGACTTTGCTAAACAAATGTTCCCTCCAGGTTCTGGAGCACGTTTAGGTTTGGGCTTAGTTGGTATGGCTTCTGAAGCTAAAGGTGTGGGTACATCGGTTCCTGCATCCGTTAATAGCTTAAACGCTGACTTAATTGATGTGGCTGCAGAAAAGCGCCAACGTATGCTTGAAGGCTGGGGGAAGTACCAAAAAGCTCATAAAGGTGAAAATCCTATTGCTTATGATTACATGCGCTCTCCAGATTATAAAGCCATTAATACGTGGGTAGACGAAGAATTAAAACGTCGTCAGCCTGAAGCGTACAAAACTGTGTCTGAGAATTTAGATCATTACGAAAACAAAGCAACAGGACACCAAAAAACCCCTGGCGGTGTTAAATATAAGGTTCTTGACTAATGTTTCTTGAAATCCATGGTAAAAAAATAGAAGTAGACGATAGTTTTAAAAGTCTATCTCAAGCAGAGCAACACGCTGCTATTGAGCATATTGCTGCTAATATGAATCAAACACCATACGGTGATCCTATTGGCGGTGCTGCTTTAGGTGCTGCCGTTGGTGCTTCACAAAATTTAATTGGTAAAAGCGCTGGCATAGTTGGAGATGTGGCTAAAGCTGCAATAAATAGTGTAAAAGGTGCTCCGCCTCCTGCAGCTCCTCCACCATCTTCGTTAGACGCTAAGCTCAACACTAATATTGATAAAGGTACATGGGAGCCTCCTAAGTTTACCCCTAAAGGTATGCCAGTTGATCCAAACGTTCCTAGCGATGTATATAACTGGATGGCGGGGCAACATGCAGATGTTCCTGTACGAGGTGTAAACCAAAAAGAAGCTGAACGTCTTGCTATGGAATGGCGAGAAAAGCAAGCTGCTAAAGCTGCATTTGAAAAAGCAAACCCAGGTAAGACATTAACTGAATCCGGATTAGCCGTTAGCATAGAAGACGCAGCTAAAATGGCGCAAAAAGAAGAAGCTAAAAAAGCTGCTGAACTTTTAGAATGGCGTATTAAACAACAAGCTGCTGAAAAGATGGCAGAAAAAACCGCAACAACTGGTGAACGTCTTGGTACCGCTGCAAATATTGGTAAGAAGTTACCCGTTGCCGGGGCCCTTACAGTAGCTAATATTACTGACCTATCAAACCGTTTACACAACGAACAGTATCCTGAAGCGCTTGTTAGCGGCGCTGGTACTGTGGGCTCTTTATTGCCATTTGTCAAAGGTGTTTCGGATAAAGTTAAACTTGGTGGATCCGCTGGTGCAGTTGCTGCTCCCTTTATCAATATGGCTATCGAAGGTAAAGCTCCGACTAAAGAAGATGTCGCTATGGGCGCGCTTGGAGCACTAGGTGGTCCATTTGTACAAGGTATGATGCCTGGTACTGTACAAGCTGCCACCTTGGATAACCCAAAAAATCAAGGTGTTTACGAAGAAGGTCAAACTGATATTCTTAGCGGAACTAAACTACCGCCCCAGCAAAAAGCTAAGGGTGGTAAAGTTAGAAGAAAAAAGAAATAATTACTTCCTATAGCGCTTACTGACCCACCCCGCTGCAGCTAGAGGGAAATCAAGCGCCCACTTTGGTGGTGTCACCATAATCTTGGTTACATCCGTCAAAGTGCTATCTGCACCTTCCTCATCTACTAGGAGTAACACTTCGTCATGGATAGAATTGATCAGCTCATAGCCATTCTTTTCCAAATTGAGCATCGCATTAGCGAGAAAATCGCGAGCGGTGCCTTGCACTGCAGATTGAAAGATGGAGCTACCAATCAGTTGATTTCTTGTCCATGCTCTAGTGTAGGTGTTCAAGCTGTGCACAGTGACACCGTACTTAGTAACGCCCCATGGTGTGGTGACCAGCTCGAGCTTTGGCTGTTGCCAGCAGATCAAGCGCTTGCTGGGTAGCTGCATCCAAAGTGCATCCTTTGCAACCTTCATCACAATATGCTTTCCCGCCCGAAATGGGCTACCGGGATTGCTTACTGCTTCAATCGCGGCATTTTCGCACAATGCCCACAACTCCTTCACTTTCGAATACGAACTGCGGTAACCATCTACTGCGGCTTTGGCTTGTACCTCAGTCAGTTTGACCCCCATTCCCTCAGCATACTTAACCAGACCTTTGGCCCCTTGGCCAAACATCGCACCAAGGACCGCAGACTTGCTAATCTGGCGTTGTTCCTTCGTGACTTCATCATAGCTGATTCTATACAGGCTCTCTGCAGCGAAGACTTTATACTCATCTAGTCCTTTCCGGAACAATTCGACTTTGTCGTTTTGTCCTGCGAGCCAAACCCCAACTCGGTTTTCAATTGAGCTAAAATCCACGTCAACGAAGGTTTTTTCCCTTGGTGCAACGATAGCTGATCGCACCAGCGAGCTAAGTTCTCGCATTGATCCCTTGGCAGCATTAAAGACCGCTGGTATCGCTGATTCAATTTCTTCATCGCTGATTGTGGGGCGAGCAATATTCTGC
>Ga0114951_10003362_pt1 | contig 16648 bp, 15 predicted proteins | sample AM7aDNAmetaG_FD_88677 | JGI IMG/M metagenome (GOLD analysis project Ga0114951, IMG submission 88677) | Freshwater microbial communities from Finland to study Microbial Dark Matter (Phase II) - AM7a DNA metaG | ecosystem: Environmental > Aquatic > Freshwater > Lake | place: Finland: Lake Alinen...
CAAATAAATCTCTCCAGTATACATTATGTTAATAAATTAATATAACATATATTCATTCAATTTTAGTGTTGCCCATTTCAATTTTACACGCCCCACGAAATTCCCAAAAAAATTTGAACCCGTCCCCGCCCCTAGAAGAACCAACCCTCCACCATGTGCGACATCTGTATCCCCATCCTTAAACGCCTCGCGAAATTCCATCCAGGCAAGCCCTGCGTCGTAGCCAAGACCCTCTACTGTTCTCTATGTGCCGTCTACGGCCATAGTTACAAGAGGTGTTGTGAGACCGACACAAAGGCCTTCCGTGAATCTGCACCGGCCGAGCCCCTCATCCAGGACCCCATCCAGATTGACTTTCCCGCCGATTTTGCAGACCAGGTGGAGGTCGGCGAGGAGGATGACGGGAAATGCGTCCGAGCAATGCTCATCGCGAACAACATTGTCCCGATGTCCTGCCAAGAGAAGGGGCGAAATGACAAGAAGGATGTCAAGGAGAATACGAAGCGCCTGGCCGAGTTCCTGAAGAAGCGCGGGAAGAAGTTGGTTCTTGTGAAGCCGGCGGTCCTCACCAAGTCCCTACCGAATCTGGACTCTGAGTAGGAATGGCGAGCCTGTCGTATATTTTTAATGAAGGTACCGATGAAGCTATGGAAGATTATCTTGGAGAGCGCTGGTTCAATAAAAGTAATTATAGCAGCGACCCCACCACAATTTTTTTAGAACACTGGAAATATCCTGCAGAGGCCATCTTCACACTTATGCAAACTGGTTCAAAGGCTGGAACGATTAAAGTCGTTCTTGATAATCCCGCCAATCCTGAAGAGAACGCCCTCGCCGAGTATGTTCCCGATATACTTGAGATTCTACACCAGCATATTATAAATGTTGGAAGGAAGACTCGGCGGAATAACAACGCTCGGCGCTTCGCTGAAATAAGAAACAAGGAGCGAATCGGCCAGGATGTTGCCCGAGTGTATGAAGAGAAGACAAATCGGTCTGCGAAACCTGGAACGGGTCCTGCCAATATTATACGGAAGTTCCTCGGTGCCCAGCCTCCGATAAATTACAGGGAAACTCCGTTTGGAATGGAGCATCGGCTGTTTAGTCATGGAGTACATGGGGGTACAAGACGTGACCGTGTAAGCCGTGTAAGGCGTAAAAGCCATAAGCAACGCGGACATAAGCAACGCGGACATAAGCAACGCGGAGGCCAAGTCGTCTACACCCCCCTAGAAGGCCGCGCCATTGGCGACCCCGATGCCATCCCTACCGTCGCCAGCGTCCACAATTTCAAGAAGGACGGCTACGCCGATTTTCCCGCCCCGAATGCGTCCGACCCAGATGCCTAATAGACTCTGTAAGAATAGAGATGTCACTTACATATGGTTCAGATACCTTCGCACCAGCAGACTTTTTAGATGCCGAAGACGCCCGCCCTATAGCGGCAGTCTTTGACATTGGTGGAAATGGAAGTGCTACCCCCTATACTACGGCTACGAACACCCTCCTACAAAAAAATCTGGACGAGGTGAAGCAGAAGTTGGCGAATTCCCTCGCTCTCCCGTCAGGCTGGAAGAAGCGCCTTCGTGATTTTTTATCCAGGAAGAACACCGAGCTCCTTGATTATTTGAACCTGTCCATCACCTCCCATCCGACCCTCGGAAAGGGCGAGGCAATCCTCAGAAAATTCGGCAACATTAATATACATGCTAATCACGCTTCTATACGTGATCTTGTGCTTGATGTATCTGGCGCTGATAGGGTGGCCGAGATAGAGACCCTTCTTATCGCCATGCGCACCGACAATAGTGTCAAAAATTTCACAGAGACGGTACGCTTCATTTACGACGAATATCGCACCGCTGGCGAAGACGCCTTGAAGCAAGAGAGCCTTCTGAAGGTGAAGCTGGACACCCTAGATAAAATACAGGGAAAAATCACGTCGTTGTTGGAGTTGGAGGCGAGTCCCGTCTATCAACCGCTCATGGAGGCGTCCGAAGTATATTTGGGGAACATCTTTGAGCGGAACCAGATTGGCGAGACATACGGAGCACTCATAGAGGCCTACAGGCGCTTCCTCGCCGTCCGCGACATCGTCATTATGATGCGCGCGGTCCAGTCCAACGAAAACGAACCGCTGTGTACAATTTGCCTGGAAGAGCCCGTCTCCTATTGTATTTCGCCGTGTGGCCACACCTTCTGTACGACGTGTTTGCGTCGGCAGTCGGTGGGGTGCTTTATTTGTAGAACGGTGATTAAGGATAAGATTAAGCTGTATTTCTCGTAGCCGAGTAAATAGGGTATTTCTCGTAGCCGAGTAATTTTGAAGCCACTTTTACGTTCCTATACAACACGAACGTAAGAATGGCTGAATCCAAATGCGAGAATGTATTTACATGCTCTGTGGGCGACTGTGGCGAACATGAACTGAATGGGCTCCATGGTTGGTGTACAACCTGCCGCGAGTTCGTCATCTGTGGACAGCGTGATGCTGAGCACGAAGCCTCACTTCTCTATTGGGAGGGGTGTAGTGAGCACGAGAGTGGCGGGTATTCGGTCTGTATCAAGTGCGCTACGAAGGCTTTCAAGCGACTTGCCACAAAAAACGGCAAAGTCGTCATGAAGGGTGAGGAGCACTGCATCTGCCCCGTGTGCGACCACGATTACGGTCTTCTGAAGGATCTGGTCATCCAGCCCCAAAATTATTCGGCCTGAGAAATACCCGCCGCAAAGCGATGGTCTGCTCTGGAGTCAAATCATAAATCCTGGAGGCCTTGTCAATGATATCTGATGCCACCTTGAACCATGCGAACGACAAGAGCGAGTTACCGAGGCGAAGGTGTTGATTCATTTTGTGGTGATTATGTTAAACCGACCAACCCCTTTAATTTTAGTTTAGGGACTATATATACCAACAATACTATATCCTTCATCGCCTCCAGCGACCATTGAAAAATTTCGCTGGGTCCTTTTACCACCCCCTTTCATTACGTCCGTCGTTTCAGAAATATGTAGCGTACTCGTTTCTTTTATATCCTCTACAGAAATATACCAGGAGTCTTTGAAAATAGTCACCTGTAAAATTTCTATATATTTCGTTAGCCACTTACCAACTTCGAAACAATACTGATCACCCAGTTCCATTCTTAACTGCCGAATAAAATCCCTTGGAGAAGACGATTTCCTGTATATTTTTTCATATGGCCTCATAAATGGAACTCGGCTCACCTGAAATTCAAAGGAGTCAAGTGGCTCATCAAGTATTTTCATTGACCCTGTATATTGTTTGAAAAGATTGGCTGGTAGACTGGCCTTGAATTTGTCTTCGTACCAAGTCTTTCCATATTTCAAGATTGACTCGTATGCCATACTTAATTTATAAGCCTTGGACCCCTCTTCACAATATATATGACTATCATCCTTGAATGTCAATTGCTTAATATCCGGAAAAAATCGGTGAAATGTCAATAATCCCGCATTAACTAAATCAATAGTTCCAGGCCTATGCTCCAATCTCCCATCTTTAACACAAGCCACATTGTACTCTATTCTATCAATATAGGCATCGGTTCTTATGGTATCCCTTATAGAAATAACAATACAGTATTCTGTTTTTCCGCCAAATAAGAATGTTACTGCCGAACTTGCCTTATAATAAATAATTTTACAATAAAATTGTTTATTATATGCTTTCACAAGGTATTTCGTTTCAGACATCTTATCTGTCAGATAGAATATCCTCTAACCCACCAAACTAAAATTAAAGGTCTAAACCACGGCGACGATATCATAAGTAAGAATGGATTCTAAGAAGGCCTCTCCCACAGAGATTGCGTTCGCGAAGCAGATGTCGGTGCGTGGTCTTGCGGCAGGGATTACTGTTGCTGCGACTAATACGATTGAGAATGTTATTGAGGCTATTTCTGCTATTCCTGTACCTTCTGCTCCTCAAGAGTCCGAACAGACCCCCGAACAGGAAATGGCGACCCTCAAGGAAATCATCATGGCCTGGCGCGAGATTGAGGCCGACCTCTCAACGCTGAATTCCCAGATCCGTGAAAAGAAGAAGAAGCAGAAGACGATGGAGGAAATCATCCTCCGAATCATGAAAAAGAATAACATCGGTGCGCTGGATCTGAAGGGTTCCGGCGGCCGTCTCCTGTATCGCCGCCAAACGATGAAGGGCACTCTGAATGTGAAGACCCTGACCGAGATGCTGACGACGCATCTGAAGTCCGAGACCGCGGCAACAGAGGCTCTGAAATTCATCAACGAGCACCGCGGGGCGAAGGTGAAGGAGAGCCTGATGTATGAAAAAGAATAAAATTCACCCTCTGTAGAAGAATGCCCAGTCTGATTGGTGGAGCCGTCGGTGCCGCTGTTGAGGGATTTATGGATCAGGGGAACGCCGAGCACAGACGCCGTGCCTACATGAGTTTCGTATCCGTCACACTGACGTTCATTTTTGCGATTGTTATCTTGAGTTTTGTGGGCAAGCTCCTGTGGAATGGCGTCATCGTGGATCTCTTCAGCTTCGCGAAGCCGGCGCGCTCTATTTGGCAGATTTTGGGACTAATGATTTTTGTTTCTTTGCTGATGCCTGTTTATTAGCAGGAACATCCGCCTCGGTTATAGCCTTGGCAGCCTTAGTAGCCGACTTCTTTTTAACTGGCACATCCGCCTCCGTCAGTCCCGCCGCGGCTAAAGCCGCCGCCTTCTCCGCCTTCTCCGCCTTCAAATATTCTTTGTGTTCAATCGCATCCGTCTCACGGCAAATCTGTAATTCCTCTGGAGGTACAGATTTACCGAGATCATTATACCACTCTGTGAGTGCTTCTTCCATCTGCTCGCCGAGAGTAATCGCCATTTTTTTTGTAGGTGGCTGGGACGGAGCTATCGCTGGCGCCAGTTCCTGATTCGGCTTCCAGGAAATGAATTTGGGACCATCCTCAAAATGGCAACGGATTAACGGCATTTTCTTGATACCCTTCATCATGACCGTTTCGGTTTCAATTTTAGTTTCCTATAAGGTGCCGCCGGCTTGAACACATTCGCCGTGATAAAGTTGGAAACCGTTCGGCGTTTTATTTGCAAAAGTTCCGCCAAATCCACGGTCGTATATTGTTTCGTTCCATACAGGTCCTTCAGTTTCATCTTGGCATAAGGTGACAGTTCCGCATTTATAATCGGTTCATACTCCGTATCGTCATACTCATGTACCGGATTTAGACATTCCAGGCAGGTACATATACCATCATAATATACATTAATATCATCAGGATTTGCATTCGGTTGAGAATCCTTCCACGCATAAATGAGGTCACGAACCAGCATTTTTATACCATTATAAGCGAAAATGGGTCGCCCCTGGGGGTCTTTAGACCCCTTCCAATACCAATGTAGGCCCTCCGTATAGGGTTTCCGAATTATACATCTCCAGAAGCGCTCTTGGAATTGTTCCCGCGTTTCGTATTTATTTCCTCCATAAGAGTTTTTGAGAATTATAGAGGACTCTGTGTCAATCCTGTTGAATTCAGACAGATTGGGGAGATTCATCCTACAGGTGGAAAAGAGAGTAATAATACGGGGATTCTATCCGCGATGGTCGCTACAAAAATTGAATTGTTCGGTGGCGTCACCTTGATTCTGTCCCCAAAATGATGACAGAGTCGCCCCAATGTATCATCTGTCTTGTAAATACCCCTCCACCGAGAACGTATCAGTTCTCGTGTAGTTGTTCTGTGAATTCCCATAAAACATGTATGGAAGAGTGGTTTGCAAATCCGGGCGCAGGTTGCCTTTATTGTAGAAAGCCGACGCAATTGTTTAATCCAAACGTCATGTATAATCCTTTAGAGCCGGTATATGCGCGACAGGCATCGGAAATATCAATCTCAATCACTGCCACCACATCATCAACGGCCTTACATGTTGTATCCTCGCCATCCATCGCAACAATATGTAAGTTTGGAGTCGTGTTCATAGGTATTGGGGTATTAATTGGTGGCTGTATCGCGAGTATTGGACATATCAATTAATAATAGCCCTTGTACTCACCCAAATACATATTTTCGCCCGGTTCCTTGCCATCCACCATCCGGGGCGTCGGCTGGCCCGCAATAGAACTGCTACCCTTCAGGCATACGGTCTTCATTATGTCCTTAACATCATCCATAAAGTTCTTGAAAAGTTCCATCGCTTTTTCTTGCTCCTTCGTGCTAATCGTATAAGATGTACATAGGCGCTTCAGGAGCATGACGCCTCTCGTGTTCCACTTGTCCGTGGCAATCACGAGGTCGCGCACGGGAATCGTCAAGGCGAAGTAGCGGGCAGCCGTCTCGGCAATCGGCTCCAGGTCCTGCTGGGTGGAGAAGGGCTGGTTCCGCGTGGCATTTACGAGGTGGCCGGCAGACATAAGGTCGCGTTTCAGGCAGGCGAGTTTTCCTAACAGGACTCCCAGCTCACGCAGATCGTCGGCTCCCTCCTCCGTAGAAGAGGCTTTTGAGGAAAACGTCGTATAGAGAAGGGCGGCATCGTCGCTATTCTGAATACAGTCGGGTACGCCGGCCATGTGAATCGGGCCGGCGAATCCCTCAGTAATAGGCATTGTGGGACTGGTCGTCCACATTTGATAGCCAATCACCGCCGCAATCATCGCCACAAAAAGCGCTATAAAAATGTATGAAGATACTTTGGGGAGTTTTTCCTCATATCCAGCCATTCTTTTTACAGGGTAGTTTATAATTTTACACTGGGAAACTTTCTACGATTCCGTGTTGATGAAACATTTTTCGCATTCGCCCGATTTTTCAGGGTGCGTTTGCGTATAACCATGGCCGAGGCGACGGTTTCTTTTTGTATTTGAACAGGTGGAAGCGGTAGAGGAACCTCGGGAACAACCGGTATAACAAATTCCGGGTCGTGAAGGTCCGGTAATACAGAAGGGACTGTCTCCTCGGCGGCCGGCAAGACAATCGCCGGCATTCTGCGAACCGTCTTTTCCAGAATCTTCTGCATAATCGTGAAAATCTTTTCCGTGGAAAAGTTGTCCGAAGAATCCTCGTGTCCAGGATATATCTTATATTCGGACATGTCCTCCAGCCATTCATTCAAAATATCCGTGAGCGTCTCGTCCAAGAAAATAGACAACATATTCTGCTCATCCTCGTTGTTCGTCTCAATAGAATGGTTGAGTTTATCAACAATGAACAAAAAGTACGCATTCAGTTCCTCTAAAGAATCCGTACGATCCCCCACATTGGATGGACTCAACCACACCACTCCGAAATCCTGGAGCCCCTCTGGGGCATACTGTTTTACCAAATCAATATGAGATTCCCATAGATAATTCTGCATAGGACCGACCATATCCGCTGACATGAGATAATGAATCGCCCATCGCCGAAATGACCATAGGAGCGTCTGGAAAATTAGAAGCGACCACGGATCCTGCTGAACCTTCAACAAAAGGTTTGTTAAAGAGACTTCTAATGTCTTTAACAAATCATCAAGCGGAGCGTCTGCTTCGGCCATCTATTGATGGGGTATAACTACGAATCTTTAGATGATATTCTATACCTTTCCCTTTAGAGCGTACTTATCCTGCTTCGTGGCATTGAAAAACATTCTCGGGGACAGCGACATATTGACGGCATCATCCTGGGCTCTACACTCATACTCGGACACGTTGCGCGCCACTTTCGGGAGACCCAGTTCCGAAACCATGGACGACCCACTCGGGTGTCCATGAGGGACGAGTGTCCGTTGATTATACATGTCGCCCCCCTTATTCGGGTAAAACTGCTCGTCGTCGCACGTCCCAAGAGGGCGGTCCTGGCGTCTCAGGAGTGACTCGGCATCAATCGCCGCGGCATACTTGGAGGCGGGGTAGAATTGTCCGCCCGAAGGAAGGAAGGTGGCCGCCGGCACAACAGGCGCCGGCTGATTCTCCCCCGTCGTGGTGTATTCCATGCAAATCTTCGCCCAGGGTCTCGGGTCCAACGCCTGGGGGATATACTCGCTCGGGAGAGTCCGTTTAAGAATCATTGTGGGATCCCAGTGCGTTTTCAGGCAAACCGGAGGAAAAAAGGGGCGCGGGCCCTCATTCCCAAATGTAAAGGGGCTCACAGGGGTACTGAGCTCTGTAGGATGATTTGGCTTACCAGGAACGTCCATCCTTCTTCTCAATGGTTAGGAGAAATAAGAACGGGCTTTGCCGGTTTCACAATATCCACTTGCTCATTCATTTGTATTACCGCCGTCCATTCGCAATCATTATTGTTGAGAATCGTCCCTGTTGCATCCACCCACTGGAATGTGAGGCGGTCCATTTTTCCAAGCGGATTCGTGAAAGTAATCGGATTTGAAATGAAGGTCTGGGCGTAATTTCCGAAATTCGCCAAGAGGAGCTTCCCGTAATAGGCCTTCGTCATACCGGTAGAGTCCTGGGTAACAAGATAGTCCTCCTTTGCCACCGTATCCATACGATTAATGTCAATGTCCTGGTTCAAACGGAGAATAATGAAGTCGTCCAGAATCTTGAAGAATGACTGCCCCGTCTGTACCGTTTCATAGGGGGTGTCCAGCTTCGCAAATCCGAGATTCCATCCGAGGCCCCAGGAATCCTCCAGTTTCGCATAGGCCGGCGTAAGCACCGTCTGGAATTTAATGGAGAATTGTAGGGGGTCAGTATATCTCTGTCGCGTCAATGCCGTACTGGGAATAATATTCACGAGGTCCGTTAAAATGAACTGATTGATATTGGAATTCACATTACTCTGAATCGTCGTCGCGAGAGTCACCTGGGTTGAGAAGGTCACATATAGGCTCTGGAATTTCAAAAAGAAATCGGCATAACCGCCTATACTAGAAATATTGGACCCAGGATAACCATCAATTAGCCCCCCGCCGAAGATTTTACCGTTGGAATCAATGATGAAGTTTGAGTCAAATGCCAGAAGAGATGTTTGATAAGAGGTATCCCAATAATATGTGTAATTAGGGTCAAACGACGTGCTGACATATTTCGCCGTGCTGATTTCGCCGGAAAGGTCCGTAGGGCTCGTATAACCGAAGGTATATTTGTTGGGGACAGACACTCGTAACAGAACCTGCGACTTCTCTGTCGGCGAATAATTCCGCACCGTCATATAATAGTAATCACTCGTTGTACGGTTATCCTCCAAGGGAACAGCATACATATTGGCATTGAAATAGTTCCCCGAGAATTTGTAGTCGGCCGTATTGAAGTTGGAGGCCGACTCCATTCCCCACCGATTGGAAGTATCCGCCGTGAAGGATGAGAAGTTGTTATACACTGTTACCGCCGTGTGGGGATATTCGGGATAGTCCAGGCTCGTCAGATTCCCCAGGAGACTGAAATCCTTCGCGATTTGCCTGAATACTATGCGCTGGACAGGATAGAATATCTGCCACGCAGCAGTCGCGGTAGTCGGGGCATCTATCGCATTGAACCGATTTCCATAGAGGGTGTTTCCAAGGAGCGCCCATAAGCCTCCATTCGCGCCCAACATTAGAGAGTTGGGCTGCTGCGGAAAGATATATGCCGACTGGACAATCGTGGCGTCGCCAGTATTGCCTAGCGAATAGACCGCCTCAAAAAAATACGTTGGCGCCGCGTCTGACAAAAGGATGATACGGTCGGTTTCTATCGAGCGAGATACACAGGGATTCCTGTAGTAGGAGGGAACGGCGTTTGAAAGTGTATATTGGTATTTGATGGGGAAGTGATTGCTGGACGTAAAGGGAGTAACAATGGCGGAGTAGTCCCCCCCATTGATAGTAAATAGGTCATTCGGATTGACAAAGAACATATCGCCAATACCACTCGTGCGATAGGGAAAGACCCAGAATCGCCCATTCTGTTCCTTCGGACTCTGGCCAATATCGAAATATTGAATATCTGCCTCCCATACTTTAAGCGAAACGGTCGTTAGACTGGAGGTTCCCTGATAGGATCTTGAAACAACCTCCACATTTGTCCGATTCAAGTTGGAATCATAGATCCCTACAGATAGGACGTAGCCCCCCAAATTATTGTAGGTTGCCTTGAAAAGCTGGGCATTTGATTGGAAATTTATCGGGCTCACTTCTGAATACGTATCCTGAATCGCACCGGTGGCAGGATTCATGGTCGTTATAAAGAGATAGGGGGTCGGAACAGCATTTGAGAGTCCGAAGAAGGCAAAGGATGATTCATTCGCCGAGACACCCAGATAGTTGATATTGGAGGCACTAGGGAAAACCTGATCCAGGGTGAATTGGTAGCTCTCTGTCAGAGTTCGCGTTGTATCATTGGCTCCATAGGTATAGACGCGATATACAGAATCCTTTGTCAAAATTGCTCCAGCACAAGTGGTAACCGTTTCAGAAGGGACATTTGTAAATGGTGTCCATGGATTAAAGGCATTTGAATTCGTATTCACTTGATAGGGATTCTCATAGAAAATTGCCGTCGTTCCAATCGGCATGGACTGTTCATACTGATATTGACTGGTGGTATATCCTGCAGGAGGCCCATATACGCTACTTGCCCCAGGAATTGTGGATCCTGGAGTAAAAAAGGCATTGCTATTCGGCGCGTAAATTGGTCCCTCTGGAGAAGAAACGGAACTGACTAACTGAATCTGCGAGTATAATGGATAGGGAACAGGCGAACCCACAAGCCCACAGTAGAATTGTATATTGGAACTCGAATCGAATGGAACCGCCATGTATTGGGTATTGATGTCAAAACTGTACGTATTCGGCGATTGATTGTATCCATAGAGGTAGGCATTGGAAGTATTTATGGCAGGAGAGCTCCGTGTGAATTCATAGAATGTTCCACCGGCGGCATCAAATCCGAAATTCAGATTAGACGCATTTACCCATACGGGCCCTGGGAAAACCAGATTGGATGTACCATAGGTTATAGTGGAATGGAATTGTAGGACCGCAATTGCGTTTGATAATTGTATGTTTCCCGCAATAGTATTGGAGGTTATGGCAGCAGGGAAAATTCCGATGTATTTAATTTGTAGGTTCGAGTCTCCCGCAGGTTTGTTAAATATACTCTTGAACATGAATCGGTCAATATCCCAAACGCCCTGGGAAGGGACGAAACCAATACCAAAGACACCGTTTCCTAAACTCAGAGTGCTCGGATTATTGTCTGGATTTGTAGCCATATAGGGATCTCCATTGAGTGCAAAGAGAGCTGAATAAGAATATCCAGGTAGATATGTTTCAAGACTAGGATAAGGATACGCGGTAGTGAATGGAGGAATGGCGTTCCACGAAATTGAGTTCTCAGGAAACAGGGCTTGATTCGATGTAGGGGGTATGAAGGTTGTTCCATACCACTGCACGATGCTGGTTTGGCGCGCAGCCACCGTGGAAGGAGTGTAGGTGAAGGCTCCCTGTGGCTGTAGAATGGAATTCAGAGAACTCGGATAAATATAGGTCTGCGTAGAAATATTATAGGGAGATTTCGCCTGGAAGATATAGCCATTCGCCGGATCGATCCGAATTGTCGCGTTCGGAACGGAATTGCTGGAGCCCACATACGGAATATATCCAATATAATCTGTTAGATCGGTGGATACTCCATTCGTATCATAGCCGATGTTTCCTGTGGAGAATTGGAGTGCCGTTACAGTTGGATCTACTGCAGGTGTCCCATAAAGGGTACTAGCAATTGGGAGTTGGATGAAGGCTGGATCTGCCTGAATTGCGTAGTTGTAATTTGTAAGATTGGTCGTCGGGTCGGCCAAGGGATTAAATCCTACAATACTACTCGTGAGTGCCGTGTAATTAGAACCCGCCGGAAAATTTGGGACGATTCTATACGCCTCCGTGGCAAAGGAGAGTAATTCGCTTCTCGCTAAAATATAGTATTGGTGATTTGCGTAGGCGGTAAAGGGTAGCGTAAACGTACTGATGGCTCCTGTAGCAATCGTTGTACTCACTACACTGATATAGTGTAAGGGTACTTCCAACCGATTGGCCGAAATATCGGCCATAAAGGCTCCGCGGTCATGATATAGGAACATTGCGATATCTGACGAGAGGGTGGGACTCGTGGTGCTTTGAACATGGCTGAAGGTCAAATTCATTGGATAGGTATAGGCGGGAGCAGGTGGAGCACCAGGAGGAAAGGGGGTATAGAAAGTATAGAAATTTACAGGATCAATAATGGAAACATTATCTGACGTACTTCCCCAATAGGCCAAGGAAGAGGCGTAGGATAGACCAAAGGAGCTACTAATCCCTGGTGTTGAAAATCCAGGGATATATTCAAGGGTGGAAGGACCAAATATATTAGAAGATACGTCCATATTGGAATTGGCGGGGCTCTGTATAAACGCGTAACTGATATCAAAGAGATTCTGGTGACTGACATCATATGCCACCGCATTATAATTCGGATATCTGTATTTTGTCGGGCGGGGCAGGGTATCCACCTTCAACGTCTGGCGCACAGGGCTCTTGAAACGGAAGGTCGTATACATTGACGGCTCCAGGGGGACAAGGAGGTCGGCATAAGCCGTGCGCCGATTCATATAGAGATTTCCAATCGGTGTCGTATTCGGATTCAGGGGGTCCAAGACCGTGCTCTGGACGAGCTGATTCACATAGTCCTGGTCGTCCAGGTCAATGTTCCAGGTATTGAGCGAAATCGTGGAAATCTGGGACGGGTCCGTCGGCAACGGGGGGCTTATGGTGGCAATCGTCGTGCTCGGTAGGCCCGTCATGCGATTCCAGTATTGCGGGGCATCCTGGCGGAAAGGGATCAGGATATCCGTGGATTCGGCCGGCACGGTGGTCGTCTGAATAGAATCATTGTAGTTCATGGCAACTCCTTGGGCATTCAGACCGTTGCGAATCGGCAGGGTGAATGTGGAATTGGCGAGATAGTCAATCGTGAATGTATTGAACGGAACTCCGAAGTAGGCGGCGAGAATCTGCTGGTAGAAATTATACATGTCATTTACCACGGCGAAAAGGGTGGCATTCTGCGTATTCAGATTATTATACTGGGCTGTCGTTAAATTATAGTAATTCAGCTGCTCCGTGAAATACTGATTCGCCTTGTAATTCAGCAAATTCACCAGACTCGTATTCAAGCTCGGCGACTGGAAAACCACGCGATTGGACTGGGTCGTATAGGATACAATATACTTATTGATTAAAAAAAACTGAAAGGTGTGCTGGACTCGGTAGGCATCCAGATTCGCCAAATTCAGATTGATAAGCTCTAAAATCACCGGGTCAAACAGTCCCTGGAAGGTGTAAATAACCCGAGATGTTACGGTTTCGCCTGCCAGAAGATAGGGGACACTTGTCACAATGTTCAGATTCAGATAGGTTGGAGGATAGTTCGGATCCAAGATGGTTTCCTTGAGAACCGGATAATAATAGGCGATTTTGACATTGTCAATCGTATAGGTTGATAGGTTCGCATATCTTTGGGCGAAATATTTGGAGATGATGAGAGTCATTGTGGGTTGAGGGATAAAGGCCTGTAAAAGAGCATCATAGTACGTGTCACCAGGGAAATTGAAATTCAGGGAAGTGTCGCCCGTGACGGAGAATTTCGCCGCAAAATCCTGGAATCCGCCTGGGTAATTGTAGAAGATGGGGGTCTGATTTAACTGTGTCGTAATCTCGGTGATTAAGCTATTAATGTCATACGTCCCTTCCCGTAGGGTGTTGGTAATAATCTGATCAACGAGGACTCCCTGAATATTCAGGATTTCTCTACCGATTTCATGAATCGCGATAATTGTATTCTGCTTGGCTGCGCTGAAATAGAAAAACGCCGAAAGTAACTTTATCTGAACGATTGAAAATGATGTTACCATTTTGTAGGTCCGGGGTAGTTTTAATGTCAGATTCGTCGGTTGCGGAAATGCCGTAGTGTCCCGATTACGACTGTCTATCATCACCGTATTTGACACAGATTGAGCCGAACTTTCCATGAGATTGCCAGAAGGGTCTGGAGCAACTGTGAGATTACTGAATGTGGCATATCCACCGGCTGATATTGGGAATCCTGAAGATGTAGGCGCCGCGATAGGAGTTCCTGATCCTGATCCGGATCCATAGGCAGTCGTATCAATCGTCCCCGTCTGCGCAAGAGCATTCGCTAAAGCCGACAAATCGGGACCCTGTGATACGAAGCCCTCTTCGGAAGCGCTGCTATCTGTGCTAAATTCGGAATCCGATTCAGAATCTGTTGTTGTATTAGATTCTGAATCGGATTTGTATGGGGCGTACCGACTCATACTACTTTTTAAGTATGAGGTTCTATTTTTAAACCCGCGGACACGCGGGAACACCGTCTAAAGTATTTATACTCTAATCTGTAGATGTATAAAAGAAAGCAGATTCAACATGTCGTAATGGATATGACGGGCTCCTACACGGAATTATGCGAAATCGGCAAACAGATTGGAATTGATAAGAGCCCCTATACGACGCTAGAGGGGGTGCATAGACATCCCTATACCGGTATATATTCTATGTTATTTGCTCACCTGAAAAACAAACATATCAAATTCGCCGAAATTGGGATAGCGGGCGGTGGCTCGGTGATTCTCTGGAATCAGTATTTCAAGAAGGGGGTGCTTCGGTTTTTCGACCGTGATGCGAATTTCCTGGATAATGCCCGTTCTTTTGGGTTTCCTTGTAGCACCTTTGCACTTATGGATGTGGCCAAAGACGGGGATATTACACGGGCGTTAGGCGAGAGTGGTATCGACTTATATGATGTTATCTTGGATGATTCATCGCATGAATATAGCCACCAGATTCGGATTATCAAAGAGGCGATGCCCTTTATAAAATCTGGTGGCTATATCATTGTAGAGGATGTATTTCGTAATACGCCTGAGGCCGACTATGAGAGAGACCTACAGGATATTCTACCCGAGTGTTCCGAGGCTTATTTCGTCGTCTGTAATCACGAAGAGCGTTACAGCCCTGGGTGGAATAATGATAAGCTATTGGTTCTTGTGAAAGGGTAGAACCCTACCGCCGTAACCGCTCCTCAATAGTCCCCTTCAACGTGGAAACCCTACCCATAAGATGCTGAGTCGCCCCCAGATGGGCATACCGGAATTGTACGCGATCCACCGTCTCCAAATTGGAGAGTCCCAGATGCTCCGAATCTACAGGGTGTATAAGAGCAGGAAATTCCTTCGCCACATTCGTTGTCAGAACGCCCAGTTGATGAGCATCCTGAGTCCGAAAGGTCGTCCTGAATTTATCCGAGAGTGCGTAGCGATTCAACGGAATATCGCGAATTGACTGGTAGAGTTTCTCGGAGTCCGCATACTCAATCTCATGTTTCAGATTTGAGTCGGAGGCCGTAAATAGGGAACCGGTATAGGTCATCGTGCGAGTCTGTAGGTCATTGTATTGATTCTGAATGGTGAGGCCGTACTGGCGATTGTTCCACCGCATGAAACCCGAATTCATCTCAATTCCGGAATTGGAATTCACATAGTTCCCTGCAGGAGTGGAAACATTCGCCAGCCAGACCGACAGGTCGCTTGTCTGCTGGCCTGCTCCAGAATCGGAATGAATTAGCTGAACGAATTGTATAGAAGAGAGATCCACGGCATAATTTTGTAAGGAGAAATGCTGATACGGTACCGTAGAACTGGACGAAATCGTAATAATCGTGCTCTGTACAGTAGAATTTCCCATGAGAATCGTCGCGGAACCGGCAGGGTTTGCACTGTCCGTTCGGTAAATATAGGAAAGATTCATATAGGTCGAAGGATTGCCAGAAGGGTTCTGTAGGAATCCGTTCACCGTCCGATCCTGTGTCGCCAAAACATGAAAGGGTGAAAAAGGTGTTCCTATACCGGCGATATATTCCGAGGACGTATCCGAGGAAAGTCCTGAAACAGTGGAACCATACATATAGGGCGCACCAAGAGACGTTGTACTGTAGGTTAAAAGAGCTCCCACCGAGGCACCCATTGTATATAGGGAACTGGTCGTTATCGTCTGGGTTGAAGCCGCCTGTATATTTGCGGTAGAGAGCGACACCGAGGCCGTGCTAATGAGCAGAGAATTCGTCGCCCCAATACCTTCAAGGAGTTGAAGCGTAGATGTGGCCACCGGTCCCGTCAAAATTTGGGAAGTCTGGAAGGTGGCCCCCGTGGCATCAAAAAGAGTGCTGTAGGTTGTAAAAGAGCTCATCTGATTCGCCAGAAAGGCCGTGGAAACATATATCGAACTAATGGAGAAATTATTCATTTGTAGGGGAATCACTCCCACCAAGTCAAGAACGCCTACAACGATTGAATTTGCGATACATGAGTCCGCTATCGTGGCAATCGTGGAAGTTCCAGTTTTAACATATAGAGAATTCGCAGAGTGGAGTGTGGAAAAAAAGGAAGTATTCGTGGAAATCGTGGCAATTGTGGAAGTATAATTAAACCCATACAACGTACTATGTGCAACATTCCCTGTAGCAATGGAGGAGACTGTCAAGGATCCTCTCGGATTCTGTAGAGGAACCGCCTGTACAGAGAGAATCGGAATTCGGGTGGCATCTATGGTTGAACCGACAACGATTGACCCAGTACTCAACTCAGACGTGTTCAGAGTACTTGTCTGTATGAAGGATGTC
>Ga0114951_10003363_pt1 | contig 16645 bp, 13 predicted proteins | sample AM7aDNAmetaG_FD_88677 | JGI IMG/M metagenome (GOLD analysis project Ga0114951, IMG submission 88677) | Freshwater microbial communities from Finland to study Microbial Dark Matter (Phase II) - AM7a DNA metaG | ecosystem: Environmental > Aquatic > Freshwater > Lake | place: Finland: Lake Alinen...
CTTCTTCTGGAATGTTAAATGCATCATAATATTCATCAAATGGAAAATAAGATGAATGTCCATGAATATCGGTCAATGAATTTAAAAGTGCTATATTATACAAAACCAAAGATTTCCAATCATAAATTATTTTACTTGGAAATCTAATAAATTTACCATATCTCATATATTCACTCAATGCATTTTTATATTGAATGGGATTAATTAGATTAAATTTAATTTTTCTTTTATTTTTTATTGCACTAAATACATCATATGTCATTCTTGACATTAAATCATAAAAATCATATTCGGCATCCGTTTCTTCATCTAATGGTTTAATGTTTAAATTACTAATATCACCTTGATTACACGGTGCACTTGTATTACCTAAACCACCCAATCTACATTTTTTTTTAACATTAACAGTACTACTACCTTTCATTGAAGATAATTGTCTTTCGTTTATTTCATCATCTTCAGGTGAAGATAAATCAACTGCATTAATTTCTTCAATACCCTTTTTATAAAAAGCAACCAATCTATGATAGCCATCAACCAAAAGTCTACCCATTACATCAACAATAAAATAATCATTTAAATGTTTATTTATATTATTCATATAATATTTTATAATATCTAGTTGCTCTTCTGTTGCAAATTCTAAATTATTAGAAATTTCGCCATCATTATATTTTAAATAAACTTCTCTTACATTTAACTTTACCACATCAAAATATGTTTCCTCATAATCCTCAAACCCAATAAAATTCCATAATCTCTCATCTCTATGCGGTGTTTGTGCATATATGTCAATTAATTTTACTTTATTTGTTTGAATGCTTTCATCAATAACGTATTCATCTTTAGTGGCATCCGATGCGTGAGAATATTCTAAATCTTCATTATATAAATTACTATTAGCACTTAAATCATTCTGAATTGATGGCGATGTGTCATTATTGTTATGTGTTTGTATATTATCTTGTCCAATTGAATTATCTGTTGAATATAATGAAGAACCATCTTCATTCATCTCAATTTTTTCTGGATATATTTTATATGAAAACTCAATATCTCCAAATCCCATATCAAAAAAACCTAAACTACCATCTCTTTTATATCCTAAATTAGATGTATTAAAAAAATCATTACTTTTAATTCCATATTTTTTTGTTTCATCTGCAATTCCCAAAAGACCATAATAAAATTTAGCATCTTCAGGATTTTTTTGTAAATATTTATCAATTGCTGGTTTTTTATCAAGATAATCATCATTTGGATAATAAAGATAATCATCAAAAATATGATTAAAATCAAATCCCAATATTTTTTCAAATGCATAGTCTAATCTTTCAACCTCTCTATTAAAAAAATAAATATCCGTTATTAATTTTTCACATATAATAACAAACAATATAGATGTTTTTAGATTTTCTGACGGTGCTATTTCAAATACATCATAAATATTAGCAAGATGTTTTAAACTTAACCCTTTAACTTTTAGACTTTCAATAGCTTCACTTTGATCTGAAGTTACTTTTAATATCATATTATTACCAATTCCATATGCAAAACCATGTGCACCCTCACCAATATATTTTGGTTTGCCATATCTTTTAACATCAGCTACTTTAATAGCAATTTGATCAGCAATTTTTCTAGTAAGTCCTGCACTAATTGCACTTTCATTCATATTTGATTCATTTAGTCTTAGTGGTTCTCTATCATAGAAACCTTGTTTAGTAAGATATTCCTGTAATTTTATTAAGTTTTTATAAAATTTCTTTTTATCATGTACTTTATTTAAAACTTCTTTTAGACTATTCACACAATTATGAAAATTTTCCATAAGATATGGCATTGCGGGTAATGGTCTGGCTGGATAATAATCTCTGTTAGAAACAAACTGTACAAAATCCTCGTTTACAACACCATCTCCATTTCCTACTCCATAAGGCATTAATGCCCACATTCCTTGTCTAACTTCATGAGTATTTCCTATATCAGATAAAATATCATCATTACCATCTGCGAAATTATATAACTCATATATTCTATTGTTTCTTTTAGGACTATAATGTGTATTATATACTTCGTCATTTAACCCATAATCGGTTAAAACTATTGTCGGTTGACCATCACGAAGAACTTCACCATAGGTGCTTGGTCTACCCATATCCCCATTTTTCTGATCATAATTTTCAATGAAGTTTGTTAATGTTTGAACGAATTCATTTTCTTCTAATAATTCTCTCGTTTCTAATTTTTGACGAAATATAAGATAAGTGCCATGTTGATATGAATCAAAGTTTTTTAAATAATAAAATAATTCATTTAAACTGGGAATACCAGTTAATTCTTTAATTCTTTTTTCGTTAACTTTTTTTGCTTCTTCGGCAACTAGCCACGTATTATCATCGGCATTATCAAATACTTTTGTGACAATATCTGAAACATCATCATAATAACCTATATTTGATTCTACTTCATTTTGTGCAATTCCTTTGGAATTTATGGCTAATTTTAAAACTTTTGTGCCGTCAATATCATAAACTGCTCTACCGCTACCGCTGCCGATTCTATTTAAATTTTGATTAGCAAACTGTAGTTTGCCTTTAAATGAATTAATTGTTGAAAATTTAGTTAAAAACTTTTGAATGAAATCATCATATAACATTTATAAATATTTCTTTATAAATACTGAATTGATCATGAAAGTAAAATAATTATGCCTTTTTATTTTTTGCTTGCAATTTTCGAATTGTCTCGATAACAACAGTTTCAATTAAATCTTTATTTTCATGAAGTACTTTTTTTATTCTCTCAACGGCATACATTTCAATAATACTGCTATTAATAGCTTCTTCCACGATAGGACCGAAATTTTCAATTAAATGTTCATTAACCATTTTCCTCACATTTTCCATTAAATATCCTTCATTTAATTGATTGGGTATATTTGGATTATTTTGCATTTGATTGGTACGTGGTGCACCAATATAACTCTCCATCGATTCTGCCAATGTTTGTTTTCTTCTTTTATTTTCTAAATCAATGAAAACTTGTTCATCCCTTTCAGGTGACATATCTTCTTCATTTATTCGTTGTGGTGCTTGACGTTGTACTTGATATTGTTGTGGAGATACCAAATCAGATATAGGTAATCTACTTTCACCTCTTTTTGATGCAACTTTATTCTCAACAGTTTTTACCAATGCTGATGATGATGTTTCTTTACCACTTTTTAATGATTCCATTAATCCGTATAAAAACTCATCTCGTGGTGCAACTTTATTGCCTGCACCATAACCAGATGTAATCATTTTTCCGTTCTTTCGGTTATCAATTTCATCTTTAAGTTTACTTAAATCAACTTTTGCCATTTTATAAATTTTTATTATTTTTTATAAATACTTTATTGTTTGAAAAAAGGCTTTCTATTGAAAGGAATTGTTGGTAATTCAGTTTCTTTTATTTCTAATTGCTTGTGATTTATTTGATTTTTAACATTTTCTTTATGTTTATTAAAAAAATTATCATCAACGGGTTCATTTTTTTTAACTAAGGTATCATATAAATTAGTTAATCTTCCAACGACAGCCATTTCTGGTACTTTATGCTGATCTTTAATATCAATAAGATCAAAATCATTATTGTTGTTAATTACAACCAAAAAATTGCCACGATTTTTTTTATAAATTCTACTTGCAATATCACGTAAAATATTTACATCCTTTTCTGTTATTTTTCTATTGTTTTTATTTCCACGATTAAAATTATTCCATTTGGTTATTTTTTCTCCAGTTGGTGGAGTTACTTCTCTTGGAACAAAATTAGGTTCTGTTTTTGTTGATACATAGGCTAAAACACTAGCCATATTTTTATCAGCACCTTCACGGTATTTTGGCGGTATCATAACAGTACCATCAGAATTATTGAATTTTTTTCCTGTAGGGTATACTTTTTCTATTTTATCAAGACGAAACATTCGCCAACCGGGAACTTTACCACCCTCATTCCAAAATTCATGTTCAGGTCTTGCGTTTGGACTCGAAAAAGAATTACTTTTACCTCTATCTTGCCATGCTCTTAATAAAAAATCACCATTATTATTTGTACCTAAAACATATGGTCTTATTGTACGATAACCTTTTTTATTATTATCGTCACCACCATAATAAATATAAATATATTCATGATTATTAATATATTGTTCAATATCATTTTGATCAACACCCTCGGTTAAAAGATGACGAAAAAAATTTATACCTTTAAATAATATTTTATCTTCATTAAGCATTTTTATGCTGTTCCTGCGTTATATTCTCTATTGCTGTTATATTTGTTTTTAGCAATTAATTTTGCTCTTGTTTTTATATCAGTAAGACCACCTGCTTCTCCGTTTACAAGACCTTTACCTTTTTCATCCCCAGTTGATAACGCATCGGGATTACCTGCATTATATGGATCGGTATCCGAATAATCGTTTTTAGCAACTAATGTTGCTCTATATGCTGCGCTTGTTGTTTCTAATCTGCTCATTTTTTTTTATTTTAAATAAAATTATTTAATATAAATACTAATAGTCAGTAAAAGATAATAAAATATATTCTTTTAAATTTGGTACTGTATCTAAATAATCTATTTCGCTAGTATCAAACCAACCATAATTGGTATGTTCATTATTTAATTTAATATCAGTAGGATCACCATCATATCTGCAAGCAAATATATTTTCTTTATTGTTTGGACTTCTTTGTATGTTAAACGTTTTTATAAACTTATTGATTATTAGACCAGTTTCTTCCTCAATTTCTCTTTGAACTGCTTCATGTGGTGTTTCTCCTTTTTCAATTTCACCACCAACTAGTGACCATTGATTATTACCCCAGCCATCTTTAACTTCTGCTCTTTTTAATAATAATATTTTATTATCTTTATTAACAATTACTGCGACAGCATTTTTTTTTAATTCTTTTTCCTTTTTATCTGATTCGGTTAATCTTGGATTGACTTGATATGGCATTAATTCTGAATTTGGATTGCTTGTCATATCCCTTTTAACTGTTTTTGATGTTTTAACGGCATTTCTATCAGCATTTAATGTTCTTTCAATAAAATTTCTCATTAAATCACCACCAGCCAAAGCATATTGTACTTTATCGCCTGTTTCAGTATTATAGTAATCAAAAAAGTTCTTTAATCTCTTTAACGCCTGATAGGTCATAGAAGCGTTTTTTACCATGAATTTTGCCCTCTTAACTCCTTCTCCATTAGGATTAGATACTAATACTTTTTGAATGTAATTTAGTACCTCTGGTGGTATTTGATATTGTTTGTCTAATAGTTGTTGGTTTGCCATGATTATAATTTTAATTCAAATTTCATTTGTCCACAATCATAAATACATATATAATCTTGTTTTATTATTGATTTATACGAATCAACTTTAATTAATTTATTTTTATCATAATAAATACAATTAGGCTCAATATTTTCAACATGAATAAAATTTAAAAATTTAAATATATTTCCTTGCGAATATCTTCTATCGGCATAAGCAATAATAAACTTAGGTTTATATTTATCAATAAAATATTCCAATAATTTCTTTTCACCATCAACTATTTTAGTATTTAATTTATTACAAAATTTTATTTCATATTCATTTAATAATTTATTATTAATAGATAAGACACCAACTAAATCATTATCATAAAATAAACCTAAATTTATGTTTGAATCACTAATTTCATAAATATCATTAATATTTAAAAAATCAGTACAGGCATTATTTGATATTTCATCAACTGTGCAATCATTAGCAGCAATAATATTATCATAAATATCTAATTTTGATTTAATTATTGATTTAACAATTTCTTTTTTGTGTTTCCACTCATCTTCAAAAATATGAATAAGTTCAATACCTAACTTTTCACATTCATCTGTTTTATTTAAATGATAAAAACTATCTTTAAAAATATTTGAATGCCAATAAATTCCATCAAATTCTGTAGCAACATTAAAATCAGGGATATAATTATCTAATTCAAATCTATTTTTTAATATATTTTTATTATTGGTTTGATTAATTATTATTGAGTTAATAAAATTTTTTAATTCAATTTCACCACCAGAAACATGTTTTTTCATTGGAAAACATTTTGTGCAAACATTATTATTATATTTTGTTCTTCTTTGATGATATTGATTTATTGTTATATCAAATGAATTATGTTCTTGACAATAATTTTTTATTGTTAATGTTGTACCACTATCACAAGTAACATTACTTGGATCAATATTTAAATATCTGGCAATTTCAATTAATTTGTTTTTTCTTTTAGTATCTATTTGTTTTTTTCTAATTTCGGAAGATAATGATGAGTGTTCGACACCATATTTTTCTAATGTGGTTATTCTGTTTTTTCTTTTAAACTCTTCTGAACTTAAATTACATTCACAACCACAATTTTTTAAATTGGTTTGTCTTTTCTTTTCTTTAATTTCTTCAGATTGAGATTGGTGTTCAACACCAAATTTTTTCAATTTTGTTTGTATTGATTTATTAATTGTATCAATATGAAGTAAATTTGTTATTACACCATATTTTTTTAAATTTGTTTCTATTCTTTTTTCATTTCCACAATTACTCATTCTCAATTTCTAATAAATTTTTTAATTTATTAATATCTTTCTTATCTAATTTATTAATTAAACCAGCAATTTTTTCCAATTTCTTTTCTTGAACATCCTTATCAGCACTTTTTTTGGTCATTTCATCTTCACTTTTCTTATCAAGAACAGTATCCTCACTAACCTTTGATTCGTCAATACTTTTTGGTTTATTAGAATATTTTTCAAAAATATCTAAAATGCTTTCTGCCCATTTAATATCAGATTTTTCACATTCTTCGTCATGTCCATGACCTTCTTCTGTTGATTTTCTATAATCAGGTTTTAGTTTATTTGGATGTTTAAAATAATATTCTAAAAACTCTGCATATCTTTCATGCATTAATCCAACTAATTCTTGAAAAATTTCAGGTTGCTCTTGAATTTCTTTCCCTTCATAGAAAGGTAACATAGAAAAGCCGAACCTGCCTAACATATCGTATCGATAAGGTTGAGGACCTATCTTAGCATTTTGGTCTGTAGTGCCGTGTGCTTGACTTTCCAAGTCAGAACCATTTTTAGGAATACTATCTTGTCCAATTAATTCTCCATTTGAGTCAATAATTTCGAATAATTTCTTTTTATTTATTTCCATTATCATTATATTTTATATAAATACTATAAAAATCAATAATCACCTTCATCAAAATCTTCATTATCCATATCGTCATTTTCTCCATTTTCGATTATTAAAATAAATTCATCTAACATTTCAATACCACCTTCCACAACAAGAAGATTATCAATAGTAAAGTTTTTTGGTTGTTTAAATTTCTTTTTAAATAATGGAAAATATTTTTCTCGTTTACCTTCTTGGGAATTCAAATATGCTTCTTTATTGGCATTATTTTCAATTTCAATTGTTCTTAGTTCTTCAATTTTTCTTTCTAGTTCTTCTCTTTTTTTATCAAGTTCTAATTCAATTTCAGTTTTAGGAATTTGAATATTCTCTCTAACGATTTGCATATAAACGCCATTAAAAGAACCTACAGAATAATTACAGCCATCTTTAATTAAAACTAAATCACCATTACCATAATTATCATTAATTGATTTTATTAATGGATTATTATTTTCAATCATTTTTTTATTTAGAAAATTTAATGCATTGTCATAAATTTCATAATAAACTCTATTATCACTTTTTTCTTTAAAACCATTCCAAATTAATCTAGGGTCATATCCGGTTTTATTCCAAAAATCAACCTCAACTTCTTCTAAATGCATAGACTCATCGAAATCATCAAAGTCAAATGTTTTTAATTGCAATTGTTCATTAGTAAACATTTCTTTTTTCAAATCCCCTTCTTTTGTTATTGATGTTAATATTTTTTTTCTAATCTCAGGATCAAATCCAATCAATAGTGTCTTAACACGTAAATTAAATGCTGCTAAATATTTTTCATAATTATATTTTCCCAGCATATTTGGATTTTCAATTAAATCCTCATTATTAATAATAGCAGAACAATATCTTTCAATTCCAGTATCTTTATCAACAATTTTTCTTGAATCTCCATGAGATTTTTTATATCCAGAATTATAATAATAAATAACACTATCTAACTCAGGTTCAGGGGGCATATAATTAGCAACTAATTTAAATATTTTATCAATTGGAAAATCATTACTTGTTTTATTTTCACAATCTTCAATAAATTCATTAATATGTTTAGAAAATAATTCTCTGGCAATTTTTTCTCTTTGTTCAATTAATAATTCCATATGTGCTTGAACCGATTTCTCTTTACCGTTCTTATTAACACCTCTTTTTTTATAAGCAGTTAATGTTGTTTTGTATCTACTTTTATTGGCAATTTTTTTCAAAGGAATTCGCATATAACGAATATTATCACAATAATCATAATAATATTCGACAAATTCTTTACCATGACCATGTAAAATCATTGTTAAACCTTTATCAATAAAATCCTCAATATATTCAGGCATTGCTTTAGACTTAATTGTATTACCTGTAAATTTAACCTTTTCATATAATTCTCCCGTTTTTTTATCTTTAGTCATTAACAAGGTAGCATAATTAATACGGGCAAGATTAAGACATGAGATATATTCACCATCATCATCAACTGAAATATAACTTGACCTATTTCTTGTTTTTAATGAATTTGTTTGTAATTCTTTATTATATTTTTCTATTAATGCCTGAATTCCCACTTTACCATTATATTGCCACATTTCCTCAATTACTCCCTCAATTACTCCCTCACTTACTCCCTCACTTACTCCCTCATCAGTTACTTTAATATTTGTTTTTATAGGATAATTAAAGTTGACACCATCGGTAACTGCAAGCAACGGAACACATCCATATTGAGTAAACCAATGTATTGCATGCCTTAAATGTAATCTTCCAACACACGTAATTCTGGAAGCACAATTATTATCTGACCAATTAAATGAAACAGCAGAACCTAATGCACCATAAAGTGAATTGTTTAAAATTTTGATAGGAAGTTGTTTAACATTAAACATTGCTTTATCTGTTGCTGTTAATTCATTGGCAATATATCTCAAGTGCACTTCATGATCAATTTCTTTTAATAATGTTATTTCATCATTGTTTAGTTTAGTACCCTTTGCTAATTTTTTATATATATTCCTAGCAGTTGTAAGATATAATAAAATCTTTTTTATTACACCTGTTATATCAAACATTGGAAATATATCATTATCTAATTGATTCATTGGATAAAGCGATGCATAATCAATTTTTCTTATTCTACTTTCAAAACCAATTTTATATGTTCTGGCTAAACCTCCAGAATAAGGCATTGGTTTATCAGGGATAGGAATTGCCAAATCATTTTCATAACTCCAAGTAGTTAACAATAAATTCCAAATTCCAGCAGTTCCCATTGTACAAATTCGTTGATATGATGTTGGAAGTATTTTAGCAATCATAAATGATGATTGATTATATAACTCATCAACATGTTCTGTTTCCCATAAGTCATCTAAAAGATATTGTTTTACCAAATTTTCACCACCGATAAATGTAATTAATTCTTTAGGAAGTGCTTCTGTTCTAAACCAATCAACAAAATTTTTATTTTCACTAAGATATTTATTTTTTAACAACGTATATGCATCAATATTAATAAGATTTTTATCCATTTGTAATACATATAATTTTCTAGCAGTTTCTTGATATTCATCAGGTACTTGAATATAATTATTATATTTATCAATTAAGAAAACTTTATTTTCGGCATAAAATTTACCGATAGAATTATCTTCACCTTTTATATATGTTCTATTTGGTTTTGCAATTTTTTCATATTTGGCAATATATTTCAATCCTGTTCTTTGTAAATCAGAGTTTAATGCTGCTGTTTTTTTTGCTGCATGAAGAATATCTATTACAGAATAACCCCACATTTCAGTAGCTGTATATTTTTGTGGACTGTTACCTATTTTTACAGATGTATTTGGCTTTCTTTTTAACGGCTTTTCAATATTTAAACTAGTAGGTATTTCATCCAAACTCATTTTAAGTAACTTTACTCTTCCTAAAATATACTCAAAATCAAACATTTCTGAATTATATCCAGAAATTACCGCAGGTTTTAATATATTAATTAAATTAAAAAAATCTTGAATTAATCTAATTTCTGATTCGTCATCATCTAATTTATCAACAACTAATATCATTTCAAAACCACGATTATCTCTAACACCAATTGCAAACATTCTTGATATTTGATATCTTAAACCAGTTGTTTCAATATCAAACGTTAATTTATGTACATCTTTATATTCTTCTAAGCCTTTATATAATCTTGATTTTGTTGAAATAAAGAATTGTTCATTTGTCCTTACGGAATGAAATAATTCTCTGTTTTTATAAATTATGTTACCTCTAATATCCCTTAATGGTTTACTATGCTCATCATATTGCTTTTCAAAAGGATCGATTCCGCCATCTTTAAAATAATTTACAATACTATTATATGATTTAGAACTGGTTATTTTATAACAATATCCATCAACCAATCTCTTCTGATTACCCGTTTTTAATTTAGTAATGGTTATACCATATTTTTTTCTTTTACTTTCAATAAGTGCGTTGGAATGTCCATAATATAACTGATAACCCAGTTTTTCCAAGTCCTTCATGTACATAAACGGTTCATAATAAATCTTTTTTATTTCCTTTTCTTTATTTGGTTCATGAATTACACAATACCCTATATTTGAATCGTTATCTGTTTCCACATTAACCAAATATTTCAGATCGTTATTATAACCATCTAAAAACCCCTTAATTTCAGATAAAATACTTAATTTGTTGATTTCCATTCTGTTTTATTTTCAATTTTAATGCCAAAATCTTCGTCTTCAACTTTATCATCATTTTGATTAAAATTTATTTCTAATTGATAGGGTTCAAATGTTACTTTATTACACCTATCAAAATAGTTATCACCGTTTTTATCAATTATATTATATCCATCCCAATATAAATATCTAGCATATTTATCATTTGGAAAACCAAATAAATCATAATATTCATTTGATATAATTGTTTTGCAGGGTACACATTTACAACAAGGTTCATATTCAATAAACTCAACATCTTTAGAACCAATTATTTTAGGGTTTTCACAACTAATAATAAATTTTCTATATTGAATTGGTAATTCACTTGCTATTATATATTTTTTCATTTTAGTTAGTGGAAATACAAGTGGTTTCATTGGTTCACACACGGCTTGATATGATTTATATATGTTTTGAATATCATCTAAATAAGATATAGCATCATCATTTGAAACATAACCTATTTGTATTTCATCCACATTTAAACTTTGTAAAAACATCAATCCCAATATCCAAATAGGTAGTTGTTTAAAATACAAACTACTTTCATTGGCACTCACATTAATATTCATAATGTAACTAATATTATATAAATTGCCATTTTTAAATTCTTTATTGAATTCTTTACAAAGTAATTCAATACGATTTTTTTCTAAAATAGTTTTGTTTATATTATTAGCAATTTCTATATAAATTGGATATACTTCATTGCCTTCATTTAAATTTTTCCATAACAGATATGTTGAATCTAAACCACCTGAAAATAATACGGCAACTTTCTTACACATTATTTTTTATTATTAATTTTTTTATTAAGTTCTTTTTATTTCTTCATTCTATTACTTAATTCTTTCGTTTCTTTTTCAGTAAGTGTTGAAAGTTTTAATTCAAATAATTTTTTATTATAAGTATATCTTACATTACCAATAATTAACTCATTCATTTCAAAAACATCTTCGACATTTGATATAAATACTCCCGATAGCCATAGGGCAGATATAAAGTTCTTTCCAATTACCTTATATCCGTCCTTTTTCTTTTTAATATCAAAGTCCAAATATAGTGCATCTTCTGGATCATTCAAAATGTTTTGTAAGAAATCAATGAAAATATTATTAATTTCTTTTTTTAAACGCTTCTCTAAGATATCTTGATCGGCTAAAAGAAAATTTATTAATAGGTCTTGAAACGGATTTTCTCCCCATTGATATTTTGTTGCCATTACTTTTTATGTTTATTTTTTATTATTTCAATTACTTCACCCAATACAGATTCACTTACATCTGATTTATAATCTTCGTTATCCATAACTTTAACTATTTCTTTTCTTTTATTTTCAATTGATGAAAATACATAATCATCTATCGTTTCTCTAAAAATTAGTGGATATATATTCACTGGAAATCGTTGCGAAATACGATGAATTCTATCAGCAACTTGATCATAATCACCAACACTATATGGTAATGTCATGATAAACATTTTACTAGCTGCAGTTAATGTTAAACCATAATTACATGTTTGAATCGAACCAATGAAAACTTTAATATTACTGTTAGGGTCTTGAAATTTTGATACAATTTCAGCACGTTCTTCGGTTGTTTGATCTCCTGTATGTAAACCCGCCACATCTCCCAATAATTTTTTTAATTCATATAATGGTTCTTTAAAATAATCAACAATAACAACTTTTTCACCTGTTTCTAAAATGCTTTCAATCAATTCAACGACAGGTTTTATTTTAAGATGTGATAAATACTGACGAAGCCTAATCATAATAGTTAAAGGATTGTGTGTTGGATATAGCATAAACTCATTAACAACACCCGCTTCAATTTCATCATATGTGGCATATTCATTATCATCCATTTCAAGAATAACTCTTTGATATGTCTTCTCAGGAAGATCAGTCAATACTTCTATTTTTCTTTTTCTATGTGTAAATGGTGCTATTTTATGATATAATTCTTCTAATCTCATTTCAGCAGAATCTGTTATATATCCCCAACCATTTTCTTTATCATAAATCATTCCACAATAAAATTCTAAAAATTTATTTTTGTTAGAAAATTCTGTTGGAGATATCTGATTCATAACACTATATATTTCATGAGCACGATTTGGCATAGGAGTTCCGCTTAAAAATATTTTACTTATTTTTCCGTTTCTAAAAATATCTTTATTGAATGTATGTTTAAAATTATGATATGTATTTGATTTTGTATTTTTTAGTTTTGACGATTCATCACATATAACAGCATCAATTTCATCAATTTTTAATTTATCCCACTTTGCTTTAAATTTATCTTTAATTTTCGGATTAGGATTAAAAAAATCGTAATTAATGATAACATATTTAGCATTTTCAATTCCACAATTATTATGTTTCCATCCAACAATATGTGCACTACTTTTTGTAAAAAAAATTATCTCCTGATAAAAATTAAATTTTAAGGAATTTGGAGTTATTACTACGACTTTTTGAAATCCATTCATTTCCGCATAAAGAATACTCGAACCGGTCTTACCTAACCCCATTTCATGAGAGATCAATGCATTACGAGTTGCATTCATAAATAGTGCTGCTGTTTGTTGGTGTTTATAAAGTGTTATCCCATCATTAATCAATGCATGTAATTTATCACTATATTGAATATATGTTGTTTCTAATTCTTCTTTATATTTAACCCAATGTTCTTTTTTTATATTTAGATCGGCAATAAATTTTCTTTTTTCTTCTTCTTTGGCTTCAATATTTTTTATCCGATTTATGAAAATCTTACGACTTTCATCAGAACCGAAATCGAAATGAATTTTATTTGATCCTTTATATTTTTTAATTAAAAAGTATAATGAAGTTACACTTACTTCCCACGCCATATTCAATGCAGACCATTTACGAGTTTCTTCTGGCAATTCTTTTATCTTTGCAACTAAACCATCGTTGTATTGAAAACGAAGATAGTAATATTGCCTTTTAGCAATACGTTCACAGTGCACAATAAAAATGTTTTCTACGGGCATTTTATATTATAATCTTTGCAAAGATAAACAAAAATTATATAATAATCAACTAAATGTAATAACTGTTAATAATATTTATATTACACTTGTTTTTGTGATTGAATCAGAAATGGTGATATTAATGAAATTACTTACAGGTAATGTTATTTTAAACGAGCAATCGTTCAAAAAATCCAACTTAAATTCTCCTAAGAATCTTCCACATTTTCTAGTATCTTTTAATCTGAATTTATACACCAATGTATATAACTCTTCACTCGGATTATCTGCAATATTATTATTAATTATTAAATCTGCAGGTACGTTGGCTATTCGATATAAGCCAGTATCGGCATCGGTCATTGAAAATGTTACAGCAACATTCTCAAGCATTTCATCTGTTATGTTATATTGTTCCCTTAATTGTTGAATTAATGGATATGTTAATAATGGAAATGTACTGTCTTTCTTAATAAAGAAATTTTTATTGTCAAATGTTGAATAATTCATTAATTTAAATTTTATATAAATACTATGAATTGAAACAAAAATGAAATAAATTTTATGCTTTAAGTTTTTAAAAACATAAATATGATAAAAATTATAGATATTTTTATTTAATGTATTTACTTAAAAACATAATATCTATAATTTTTATCTATTGTGCAACTAATTGGTAAATCGTCTTTATTAATCTGTTCAGCAGTTTTTATTAAAATAGATGCTCCACTAAAAATAACTCTGTTTTCATTATTATATTCGATTTGTAATGTTAAAAGTTTTTTTGGTTTATCATCTTTCTTAAATTTACTATCAATAATTTTATAATCCAATAAGATAAATTCACTACCTAAAATTTTCTCAATTTTTATTTTTTCACCAATAAAACTATCTGGTACTACATTTATATTTAAATCACTGAATTTTTTCATGTTATTAATTTTCTTTAGCAAATGTTTTGAGTTACAATGCGTTGTCCAACCATAATAAGATGCATAAGATTTTTTAACATTCTTTTTATTTTTTATTATAGTCTTAATAAAATTTTTTTTAATTGATTTTCTTAATAGTGTATGTGTATGATAAAATCTGTAACCTAAAAAATCAATACTTCTGCTATCAACAGGAAATATTTGATAATTTTTCTTTAAATTTAATTTTAGATTAATTAATAAATAATTAGAAATTTCATCTAATAATATATGTAAATCTTCTTTATTACTTGAAAGGAAAATCATGTCATCTGCATATCTATAATAATATTTAATCTCTTTATCTTCTTTAATCCAATGATCAAAATAAGCTAAATATAAATTAGCAAAATACTGACTTAAATAATTTCCAATCGGAACTCCACTGGTGGAATCAATTATTTCATCTAATAATTCAAGTAATTCATTATCTTTTATTTTTCTACGAATAATTTGTTTTAATACATCATGATTAATGTTAGGATAAAATTTTCTAACATCTATTTTTAAACAGTATTTTGTTTCTTCTTTATTATTTTTTAATTCAAATTTTAACCGTTTAACTGCCGAATGAATTCCTCTACCTTTAATACATGAATAAGTGTCTTTTGTGAAAATATTGATCCAAATAGGTTCTAGTATATTCATTATCGCATGGTGTACTATTCTATCTGGATAATATGGTAATTCATAAATATCTCTTTCTTTAGGTTCATAAATTTTAAAAATTTTATACTTAGATGTTTTATATTCATGATTTTTTAAATCATCATGTAACTGTATTATATTTTCATCTTTATTTTTATCATGTTCAATTACTCCACGTGATTTATGTTTATGTTTTCTTGCATTAATATCTGCTAATTTCAGATTTTCAATACTAATAATACTTTCAAATAAATTATTTATTCTTTTCATATCCTATGTTTGTTTTATCGAAGTTTTCATTTAAATACTAATATTTAAATTACCAACATCAATTTTAATTAACGTGTTTTTTTAGCAAGTGCTATGGTCTTTGTTTCCCATTTTAAAACATTTCCGAGAGCCAATATTCGTATTCGTATTACCAGCACTGTTATTCGTATTACAATAATCGAGACCTGCATTCGCACTATTATTCGCATTACCACCTACGATAAGGGCATAGAAACAAACAACCAAATTTATTTAAGAAAATCAATTAAAAAAATTTCAAAGAACAATATTATAAATACTAAAAATTTTTAAATAATTCAACATTTTATTAAATAAATTATAATTATTTTTTTTATTATTTTAATATTATTAATAAACAATAGAATTCCGAAACCTGCAGTTTCGAAATTTTCGCCCTCGTTTATTCATATTTCGTTTTACTTTATATCAACCTTCATTTTACGTTTTATCATTATACTTTATATCACTCTCTCACTTAGCACTTTACGTTAACAAACATAGCCGAGAGCCAATAATCGTATTCGTATAACCAGCACCGATATACGTAATACAATAAGCGAGACCCGCAGACGCACCATCAAGCGCACAACCACCCACGAGAAGGGCATAAATTCCCACCGTTGTTGTTTCAACAAAATAATCACACCAAAATGTGCTACTACTACCACCTACTGTCCCTCCTACACTTGATATAATCTCGCCATTAGTTGAAAATAATATATTAGAAA
>Ga0114951_10003364_pt1 | contig 16642 bp, 16 predicted proteins | sample AM7aDNAmetaG_FD_88677 | JGI IMG/M metagenome (GOLD analysis project Ga0114951, IMG submission 88677) | Freshwater microbial communities from Finland to study Microbial Dark Matter (Phase II) - AM7a DNA metaG | ecosystem: Environmental > Aquatic > Freshwater > Lake | place: Finland: Lake Alinen...
AGGTATAAGTTGAGGGCTTTTGAGAGTAGAACGAAACTCTTTTTCTCCGCCAATTATAACTAACTCGTTTCCTTCTGAGTAAATACTTACTAACTTTGCTGGAACAAATTCTAAAGTTACTGCTGAACCGTCCCCTAGGAAGTGAAAAAGGTTTTCTTGTTCCTGCACTTGCTGCGAAATTGATTTAGCTAACATTGCATCACTTGCGCCAAAGAACTGGTTCGTTGCCGAAGCCGCTGCGGGAAGAGTAACTGCGAGAACTGCAAAAAAAGCAGCCAAAATAATTAAGTACTCTAAAGATACTTGCGCTCTTGAGTTCAACAAAAAACCTCCTACTAAAATAACTTACTTACAATTCCTAAATTACGAGATAAGAAAAAAAGGCGGCTGCCTTTTCAATGGCTTTTGCGCCACAAAGGTAGCCGTCATATGTCATCAATCTTTGCGAAGACATCCTTTGCGGTATCGTCAAGTTTCTTTGCACCCTGATCCGATGTCGCTTGAAGTTGGCTCACAAGTACAAGTACTACCGCAACAACTGCGGCAAGTACGATTATGAGTTCAACAGATATCTGCGCTTTCTCTTCCGAAAACAATTTTTTATTCATGAAATAAGACTTTTCTTAGAGGCTTATTAAAGCTAAGGAGTTTTTCGGCGGATGACGAACGCGAAGTTTTTGTGCGTGGCAAAAGCATTTTGCAACTTTTTTAAACCTGTTGCAGCCACTTGTCTGTATTATGGCTGATGCACCTGCAGCAGTGAAATCAATTTTCCATTTCGGGAAAAGAGAAAGAATAGATCTACTCGTTTCTTGGGTTACTCTAAGCGTAGCTTTTGCAATAGTACTTATGAGAGTAGACTTCTTAGGCGGATTTTTAAAAACCAGTGGCTCAATGACACCAGAAATAGCTTTCCCTGTAGGATTCATCGCAGTTGCGACAGGATTTGTTTTCCACGAACTTGCTCACCGCGAAGCTGCAAAACACTACGGGTTTGTTTCAGAGTTTCGCGCATGGTACCCGATGCTAGGATTCGCACTAATATTCGCTGCAATTACCGGATGGATACTTGCGGCCCCAGGAGCAACTTACTTCTTCGCACAAAACGTTTCAAGAAGACAAAATGGAATTATATCAATCGCTGGACCCTTGACAAACATTATACTCGGATTCATTTTCCTTTTCTTATGGATACTTGTTTCCGGACCATTTGAAACAGTCTTTGCAGCAGTTTCAATGGTCAACTTCTGGTTTGCATTCTTCAACCTCTTACCGATACTCATGCTCGACGGCTCAAAAGTATTAGCTTGGAAACCCGCTGCATGGATAGTAGCAATAGTTGTAGCAGGAATAATGGCATTCTTCCCCGATCTAGTTTTAGGAATAATAGGAAGCGTTATTTAACCAACATAAGTTGGTCTAAAATCAAGTGCCTTTTCTTTAAACTTCTCATACTCTTGAATTGTTTCCGCATCAATAACAGGTTTCATATTCTTAAGAACTTCTAAGAAATGGCTCATTTTTATTGGACCGGATTTCATTTTATTCTCTTTTAAAACTAATAAAGAAGCTTCTCGTATCATTCCTTCAAGTTCTGCACCTGAAAATCCTTCTGTTTTTTGCACCAGCTCTTTAATTGAAACATCAGGCTCTAAATTAACTTTACTCAAATGCACTTTAAATATTGCCTCCCTTGCCTTAGCATCTGGCGCAGGTACAAAAATTATCTTGTCAATACGTCCCGCGCGCAACAAAGAGGGATCTATTAAGTCAGGCCTGTTGGTAGCGGCAATAAATATAACATTTTTAAGCGAAGAAATACCATCTAACTCAGTCAATAATTGGGTAAACATGCCTCGTTTCACGCTAGACCCGTTTTCCTGCTCTCCGCCCCTAGCATAAAAAGAGTCAAATTCATCAAAGAAAACTATACAGGGTGAGACTTGCCTCGCTTTCCTAAATATTTCTTTAATCGCCTTCTCACTCTCACCAACCCATTTACTCATAAGCTCTGGACCCCTAACAGAAATAAAGTTTATACCGCTCTCAGTTGCGATTGCTTTAGCCAATAAAGTTTTCCCGGTCCCGGGCGGGCCATACAACAAAACTCCTCGCGGAGGAGATATCCCCATCAATCTAAAAATATCCGGATGCTTAATTGGCCAATCAATTACTTGCTTTAATTCATCTTTTACATTATCCAACCCACCAACATCTTTCCAATACACGTTAGGCCTATCAACCAATACTTCCCTCAAAGCGGAAGGCTGTACATCCTTCAATGCTTCTTGGAAATCATCCTTTGTCACCAATAGCTTTTCTAGTACTTCTGTTGGAACAGGTTCATCTTTAGACAAGTACTCCTGTAAAAGAGGCAAATATCTCCTTAATGCACTTATTACTGCTTCTTTTGTTAATGCTTGAAAATCAGCGCCGACAAAACCGTGCGTTATCCCCGCAATCTCTTTCAAATCAACATCTTTTGCCAATGGCATTGAGCGAGTGTGAATAAGTAGAATCTCCATTCTTTGTTCTTTCCCAGGAGCCCCAAATTCTATTTCTCTATCAAAACGACCAGGACGCCTTAAGGCCTCATCAATAGAGTTTATACGATTAGTCGAAGCCATTACCATTACTTGCTTTTGAGATTCAAGCCCATCCATCAACGACAATAATTGGGCGACAACCCTACGTTCAACTTCACCTGTTGCTTCGTCACGTTTAGAAGCTATAGCATCTATTTCGTCAATAAATATTATCGCAGGAGCATTGTCTTGAGCATCCTTGAATATATTTCTCACTCTTTCTTCTGCCTCGCCAACAAACTTCCCCATTATTTCAGGAGCAGAAATCGAAATGAAATGAACCTGCGCTTCGCTTGCAACTGCTTTTGCTAAAAGCGTTTTACCGGTTCCTGGAGGACCATATAATAAAACTCCCTTCGGAGGAACAACTCCAAATTTGTGAAATAACTCTGGATGCCTCAAAGGCAACTCCACCATCTCCCTGACTTTTCTAACTTGTTCTTCCAACCCCCCAACATCATCATAGGTTGTTTTTAGTATGCCCGCCCCTGCTTCTTTTGTAGGTTTGTCTTTCAAAGAAAATACGGTGCTGTCAGTGACTTTTACTATGCCCCGAGGTTGCGTTTCAACAACCTTGTAAATAAAACCTGAACCAAAAACACTAACCCAAACATTATCGCCAATTGTTAGAGGTCTGCCAAGGAAACTCTTCTTCAAAATTCTATCATAACCAGACGCAATAATTCTTACTTCTTCAATTGGGGCGAGAGTAACTCTTTTTGCTTCCTGCGGAGCAACCTTTCTAACTTTCACTTTATCATTTAATCCAATACCTGCATTGTGTCGAATAAAAGAATCCATTCTAATAATTTTCTTTCCTTCATCTTCAGTTCTTGCAGGCCAAACTATTGCAGCAGTTTTCTTTACCCCTTCAATTTCGACAATATCTCCTGAAGAAATAGCAAGTGTGGTCTTTGTTTCCTTATCAAGCGTCACAATGTTTCTTCCTACATGTGTAGGATCAGGATCCTGAACCTGCAAAAGAACCTCAGCATTTGTGTGCGGCAAAAGAACCAACCTTAGTAACGTTGAAATGAAAAAGGATTAAAAAGGGATAACTGTTTTACAAAAGATAAACAAAAAAAGCTTAAATACGCCCACGCCCAAGTCTAGTTATGCCAAACACTATTATTGAGATACTCCCTTGGCACCATGCTGAGAATACAGTGGCTCATCACGAGCTTTTAAGATACATCGATTCTTTACCAAGAAATACAACTGTGGCGTGGGAAATGCGGTGGAAAGATGCGCCGCTAGCAACTGAACACGATAATGAAGCCGCAGCAGATTTAGCCCTGTTGTTTCAAAAAAAGGACTTTAAAGTAGTGCCTATTGAAAGCAACGCTATCCTTAATCTAAACGACACAAAAACTACTTTGGGGCAAGAAAAGATTTCTAAAGAACGAGAAAGGTTATTTGCCGAAAGAATTGCTAGAATTTCATATACTTCAAAACCTAAAAGAATAATAGTTGTTACTGGCAGCGCACATGTTTGGGGAATTGCACACGAGCTAGCAAAGAAAGGAATTAATTGCAAAATAAACACTAAGATTTATAGCCAGGCCAAACTGTTAAGAAGGTTAATTAGAACTAGCGGATTCTCCCGCAAATTTATTGAAAAAAACCAAAAAGAGCTCCACACTGAAAAAGTGCTACGGGAAAGCATGGATATATGGATGCCCCAAATGATGGCGGTACAGCGGCTTGAAAGAAACGACAAAGAAAATATATTTAACGCTTCTTTGTTAACTCTGGACCGAAGATGCAACTTAAGAGCCCAACGCACACCCGAGCAAAGATTAGCAAAACACAACCAAAGACACCGAAAGTAAATTTTTTTCCAAACAAAAGAATTAATACTACCCAAATATTCTTAGGTATAGAGACTTATGCAAACTGCAATAATCGGGGTCGCCCACAAAGATACCTACGTAAAAGAAACTTTACGAAAAGTGCTCGCGCAAAGAAAATCGAATAAACCATTTGTTGTTGCGATTGAAGAATCGGCTACTTTTGTTGATACTGTGGTTTTTTGGAGCGCCCTAAAGCATATGTTGCAAAGAAGTGACGGAGTAAAAGTTGCTTTTCTTGGTAGCCCGCGAGCAGAAAACATTTCTTCGGAAGCATTTGACACTCTAAAATACTCTGCTTGGTTAAAAGCATTCAACGAGCATCTTTCAGTCGAAGAAATAGAGCATATGAATAAAGGGCTCTATGTTATGACAAAGCTTCGCGACAAATACTTTATAAAAAAAATAAGGAACTTACAACCTGATGTGGCTGTTTTAGGGCCAGGGCATGCATATTCAGTAGGAAAAGCACTTAGAACGCCAGTCACCTATGTTGGATGCACTGAAAGTAAAGTAAAACAAACCGTAATGGACAACTGGATGCGAACCCGCGAAATAATTGCTCAAAGAAAAAAACTCTTCAAGCAAAGAAAGAATAAGGCGAAAAGGAATATTAGAAAACCAAGAATCTAAACTTTCTATAAACAGAGGCTTTAACGAAATTGATTATAGTGCTTTTTTAGTTCAGCCTTAAACTCAGCAAACCCTTTTGGATCCTCATACAATAGTTCTTCTAAACCCTCTGTCATCCGCCCATAATTTAAGTAATCTTGAAGCAGTCCTTTTCTTTTTGCGTAAAGAAATTCAAGAGCGATTCCAATTTCGTGAGAAAAAATCTCGCCAAATTCGTGTTCTGCAATTATGGGGCGAAACTCTTCAGGGATCTTTGTAGAAACGAAAAGGCACCCATTTATGTAACGCCCGAGTGTCTTTCTGCCAAGCTTGTCGGACAAATAAACTGGAAACCCCCTATGGAAAAATATGGGGTTATTTCGACGAACAAGACGGACCGCCTCTTCGCTTATTGATCGATTTCTTGAGTTTCGAAGAGCTAAAGTAAGTTTTGTGTAATCAGGCCCACCAAAGCGAGGCGGGGAAAGAAAGAACTCGCTAGGAACCTCATGAATCTTTCCACCAAGATGCTTCTTTGAGTTACAAACTGCCATGACAAAATTTGTTGCAGCACGATAACCCATCAAGCGAATAAGCCCTGAAGAGCTTGCGTTCCTAACCCCAACGCTTAAATCAAAAAGCGTTGTTTTTAGATAAGGAATTGCTGGTTTTCCTACGGCTGTAAAAGCAAGTGTTCTAACGGCCATATCCCTCACTGCTGATGAATGATGACTCAAATTCAAAGCTAAAAGCGGAGAAAGCGAACGCAAAAAAGGAATATTTCTTTCATTTGAAACCCATTCAAAATAAATTTTGTTGAGTGCACGTACCCTACTTTGAACATTCACACTCGCAAGATTTGAAACAGTTCTTTTGAGTTCAGGAGGAGCAATCGCAGCAAAACGATTAGCAAGTTCTTTATCTTCGAAAACAAATTGTTTACTTAATACTTGTTTTGGGGCAACACGCAAAGCTTCTAAAGAAACTTTTCTACTTTGAGCTTTTTTGTAACGTAGTGGTCCTTGTCTTGCCAATGAACCCATAAATGATCACTTCACTTCAAAATTTCCATTCGGCAGCGCTGATGCAAATTCATCAAGCGTGAAAACAAAACCTTTTGCGTCAAAAATGCTTTTGAGAACTTTTGCGGCATCACTCTTTGGCATTTCCCCTTGGCGAAGAGGAATAAAGAACGAACAACTCTTCTTTATTGCAGAAAGCGGAGCGGAAAGGAGTTTCTTTTCTTTTGAATCAAAACCAATGGCGCAAGAAAGCGGGGTTTTTTTGAACCATTCTCTCTCCCCCCTAATAACAAACGCACCAGTACCTAAGTGCTCCCCAGGGTTAGGGGTTTTTGAAACTTGCTCTGGCCGAACAGAGTACGCATCGGCAACTGAACGGCCTTCTTCCCACGCTTTAGAAAAAGTTACTGCAAAAGCTGCCGCTTCTTTTTTTGTTAAATCTGAAGCGGCCTTGCCTTCGGTTTGAATATAACAATGCGGCGCTCCAAAAACATCTGCGTGGAAGTAAATATCGTGCGGCTTCATATGTTTCTTTACAAGTTCTTCATTTGAGTGAGCATCTCTTCCGCCGACAACTAAAAAGCCGTCACTTGAATAAAACCACCTAAAACGCTCAAACCACTTCTTACTAACTTTTTGTTTTTCTTTCGCAAACTCTTTTTGTTTCTCAATAGTATCTTTCTTCGCTTCAAGCTGCTTTGCTTTCTGCTCATAAGCAATTATTGCACGCTTCATTCCCTCGATCTTCTTTCTTGCTTCCTTTGAAGCATTAAAGTAGTTGGCGGCATTCTCTTCGATTGATTTAGTAAGATCAAACTCAATCAAATCTTTTTCCACAAGAACCATTTCGAACCACTATTACATTTTTTGAATGCTAACTAAATTAAGTTAAGTTAAGTTAAATTTTAAGGAGGGGGTTTTTTAGTCAAGCCCCGCCCCGTTTCTCATTAACTTGATTATGGAATCGGTTCTGCTTCCGCGCTTAAATGTTGGTTCGGTCAAGTAAAATACTTGCCTATCCTTAACAACATCATAATAGTTCGGGAGCTTCTTGATATAATTATCCTGCAAATTCTTGTGATAAGATTCTACGTCCTTATAAAACTGCAAACTCATTACATTGAAGTTACCTGAACCCATTATTGACTGAAAACCATAAACATGCGGATCCTTGCTAACAAGAGCTAAATATTTCTCTATGAGATCAGGTTTTGAGAAATCGATTTGCAAAAGTTCTACCGCTTCGAGCTTGTAGCCAAGCTTCCACGAAGCGATTTTTGGCCCATATCCAGTAACTATGCCTTCTTTTTGGAGAAAATCAATCGAACTCTTTATTGTCGCTAAGTGAAATCCGGTTTTTGTCTTTATTCTACGCATATTCGGCTGAGTACAGTTCTTCTCAAGCAGCGCCTGCAGAATATTTAGACGAATCTCATCATCAACCTTCATTTTTTGAGCCATGGATAAATCCACTCCTTTTACAGGAAATGTATCAAAATACATCTTCCTTATCGCATTCTTACACTCAAACCTATTTAAATATATCTTTTATTACACTAAATCCTAATTAATACTTATTAAGGAAAACAGGGGCATATAGTATGTTGAGGGTTTTCAACAAGGAGGTCCGTTAAGGAGGTTTGAAAACTTTAATTAATTAGGATTGGAGTTTTGGGATAGGCTCACCAGGCTTTAAGATCTTTTTCTTAATATCCTAGAACTCCATTTCCGAAAAATAAGGAAAATTAATCTAATTTTAAAAAAATAAGTTGCTTTTAATTACGGTTGCTTGACGTCAGAATTAAAATGGTAGAAGCACTTAATTCTAAGGGATATAATTGGATACTATTTTGTGCGAAGCCGCTCACTTGACTCGCGATGAATTACAAACGTCTGATGCTAAAAAATGTTGGCTGAACTTCAGCGGAGGCAAGAGAATGTAGCAAACGTAATCCTAACAGAAACAAAACCGGGGGATCTAATAATGCTTGAGGGCCCTCTGACGAAGACCCCTTGGGAAGAACTTGTTCCTACGTTAAAGACCTTGGACGAAGCCCATAAGGAACTTTTTGTGCGCCATGCAGACTTCTATTTAGACATAGCAAATTATGCTAGATCAATCGGGCGTAGAGCAGCATCAGTTGATTCTGGACTGAACTCAAGATTCGGACGAATAGGTAATTTTTTGTATTTCCTAAATCCAGCCCACAAGGAAGAGGCACAGCTTGCAATCGAACACCAAAGAAACAGAGTCATGGAAGCCAGAATCAAGGGGCATAATCCAAAGCTGGTTGTGACAACCATGGCGCACATTCACGGAATTATTCACACCGTGCAACCAACAAAGCTTATCACAACCAATGGAAAGATTTACCCCGGAGCGACGATACGCGAAGCCTCATTAAAAGCACACCAAAAAAGATTACCCGAAATAGAAAAGCTAGAGAAACTGAGACTTGAACGCCAAAGACTTCGAAGAGAGGCTTTAAAAAAACAGTCAAAACCCGCGCCAGTTAAAATTCACTTGCGAAATTAGCAACCTAAAAAAAGCTAAAAGTGAGCAACTACTTCTTCAAATGCTTTCGTGCCTTGAAAGAAACTTTTCCTTCAACAACGCCCTCGTAGAGAATTTGGTTTACTACCGCATGGATTGAGTAAATTATTCCGGTTAAGAGAACAAGGATCCAGAAAACCAAAAACATTTCAACGGAAGTAGAAAAATAAGCTATTGCAAACTTTATCGCTGTGATTGAGAAAGGCACTACTGAAAAAATTAAAACAACTGATTTGTTACGAAAAGCTGAATAGAAGGTTTCTCTAATTGTGCCATGTACGCTCTTCTGCTCGAACGCCACAATCGGAAAAAGAAAGTAAAGCAAGAAGATTAATACGAACGCAAGCACAAATGAAACTAGTACCGATTCAACCCCAAAGCCAAAAGCAATAAGAAAAACTGAGTCTATGATAGAAGTTATCGCAAGTAAAACAAATATAACTATTCCCGAAATGAAAAGCTTGACGTACTTTCCTTTGAGCTGTGAAAACGCCGACAAAAAAGAAACTTTTCCCTTCTTTGCATCCTTCACAAGAATTGGGTAAAGCCCTGAAAAGAAAACATCTAAAAAGTAAATGAAAATTGAGAACACTAAAAATGCTAACGTGAAAATCATTAGGTAACTAACATAATCCGCTGATTGAAGAATCGCGGGATTTGCTTGAATCAGTATGGCTTCGGCAACAAGATATGCGCTTATGAGAGTCATTACCCCGTAAAGAATAGCAATAATTATTTTTGGAACAAAAAGCTTTGGCTGAGCCCCAAGAAGGTTCAACGCGCCCCAAAAAGCATCTTTCTTTGAAATCTTTTCCATTTCCCGAAAACACCTTTTTACTTCTTAGCCTTACTTATTTCTTGACCTTGCTTACTTTTTAGCCTTACTTACTTTTGGCTTAACTTTCTTTGATAAAGAAGCTTTTGGGGTTTTTATAGATGACGTGAAGGGCGAAGACAAGGGACTAGTCGAAGTTGAAGTCTTTGGAGTGGAGGGAGTTGCTGTCGAAGTAGTAGAGCTCAGGGCTGACGAAGTCGATGTGGCTGAGCCTGCTTGTGAGGATTCTCCTTGCAAAGAAGAGGGTTTTGGCTTACCCCAATCCTTCTTTGTAACACAAGTCATTGTCAGACACATTCGATAATTGAAGTTACCGGTTTTTACTTTTATTATTGGAGCCTTGCACTCTGGACACACTTCTGTAGTCGGAGTAATTGTCCCTTTTTGAGGCAAAGGAAAAGAGTTAACACAATTAGGATACCCTGCGCAGCCAACAAAGCGCTTACCACTCTTACCTTTTCGCACAACTAAGTTTGAAGTATTGCATTTAGCGCACTTACCAATCACTTCACTTGAACGCAGTGCTTGGCGAATATCAGTTCCAATCAAATCCTTTGACTTGAACATCAAATCCATCAAACCCTTTAGGGCCTTTCCAGAAGTTTCTACAACAGCCCGCATCTCTTTCTTCCCAGCAGCAATCTCATCCATTTCTTTTTCAACTTCCGCAGTCATTTCAGGTTTTGTAACAATCTCGGAGTGCTTCTGAAGAGAATCAATTACTGCAAACGCGACTTTACTTGGTTCAACAAGTTTATTCCCGGAAATATATTTACGCGCATAAAGTTTTTGGATAATTGCAGGGCGAGTTGATTTTGTTCCAAGATTATTATCCTCCATGAGCTTTATGAGAGCCCCTTGGGAGTAACGCGCAGGAGGCTGAGTTTCTTTGTCAAATAGCTCAAGCTTAGTAATTTCAACAACGTTCCCAACTTTTAGAACCGGCAAAAATACTTCACTTACTTTACTATAAGGATAAACCCCCTTCCAACCCGGCTCGAGAATTATTTGCCCATGCGCAACATATGGTTCCCCTTCGGCGTCAAGAAGAACCGTAATATTCTCTGTCTTTGCGTCAGTACTAAGAGTTGCAAGAAACCTTCGGCAAATAAGTTCATATATTTTCCACTCATCAAGTGAAAGTGCTTCTTTTTGGACGGGAGTAACCGGGTAAATCGGCGGGTGGTCCTTTGTTTCCTTGCCGCGCGAAGGGACAATTTCTTTCTGACGCAAAACTTTCATTACATCATCACTAATTGCTTTCACGGAAGCGAGTTTGTTAAGTATCTCTTTCAAATTAAGCGAATCTGGATAGACGCTGTTGTCGGTTCGAGGATAGGACGTGAATCCTTTCTGGTAAAGGGTTTCTGCAAGACTCATCGCTTTTCCGGCAGAGAAACCTATCGCGGTTGCTGCGCGAAGAAACTCGGTTGTATTAAATGGAACGGGTTTTTTTAGAATCTTAACTTTTGTGTCAGTGGTTTTAACTGTGGCGCGCTTTGGCTGTTTGTTAAAAATACTTTGCGCTCTTGCTTTGTCCCAAAAACGTTCTTCTTGGTGAATCGCGATAAATGGTTTATCTTTATCGGACGCTTTAAGACAATGCGCGATTATTTCCCAATACTTCTTTTTATCAAACGCAAGACGCTCTTTCTCACGATTAATTATTAGCGCAAGGGTTGGTGTTTGAACTCTTCCAACACTCAAAAACTCTGCACCCATCTGACCGGAAATTATTGAAAGGAATCTTGTGAGAACTGCCCCCCAAATTAAATCAATTTCTCTTCGAGCATTTGCGGAGTAAGCAAAATTATAATCAAACTTATCCAAATTGTTAAAAGATTTATCAATATCAGATTTTGCAATCGCAGAAAAGTAAGCTCTTTGGACTTTTATTTTAGGATTTGTTTGTTTTGCATAATCTAGTGCCTCAAGACCGATTGATTCTCCTTCCCTATCAGCGTCTGTTGCAATTATTATGTTATCAGCCAAAGGAGCGGAGTCACGAATACAATGAATAATTGATTGCTCGGTTTCGGAATAAATCACGGGCGCAGTTATTAAATCACGAACATCAATACCAACCCAATTAGAATATTTTTTTGGAAATTCTACATCAGATATGTGCCCGCGCAGAGGAATAAGTCGAATCTCGTTTCCTTTCCATTTAAACTCAAACACTCTTGCGCCGGAAATAGTTTTCTGGATTACTCCTGCATCTGCTAAGAGACGAGCAATGTTTTCTCCCGCAATAGACTTTTCGGAAATAATGATATCCATCTTAAGTGCACCAACGCTTGCGACAAGAAATGCTTGACTAGTAAAACAAATCTCTGCAAAAGAAGTTAAAAACAAAGCAGGAAGTGCACTGCCGAGGATAAAAATAGACTATTGAAGAAAGACCAACGCGAAAGCTCTTATCCACAAATAAACCATTATGGTTGCTTCTTATTCCCTGGCGAAGTTCTAAAAAGCGCCCCGCCCCAGCTAACCAAAAATATTAGCATGCCTACTCCCGCAAGCATAAAGGCAACACTAGCAGTTTTTTCGGGCAAAGAAACTCCTAATGAAACACCTAACATAGTAAGTATTAGCCCCAAACCGAACGTACGAAACAATATAGGGTGCTCATCCAAATATAGATACCTTGCACGACTTTCAGAAACCCCTCTAGAAGGTCCAAGAGGGAACACTTTTATTTTGAAACGATATAAAGTCCAGATTACCACTAAGAGTGCAACTGTGGCATATACTAAATTGCTAAACAAATCCATTTTCCCACACAGCTTTATGGCTAAATCTTATTCTGTAGCGTCATACTCGGCAAGGTTTTGGTTTTCTTTAGTTCGGAGAGAACAACCATTGTTTTTAGGTCAATTACTCCATCAATGAAACCAAGTTGGTTAATGAATTTCTCTGCGCTCTCAAGATTTGGAACAACAAGTTTTGCGATTAGATTGTATTCTCCAAGAACCTGATAAAGCTCGAGCACAAAATCCATTGCAAGAAGCTTTTTTGTAATATCTTTATGTTTTGAGACTTCCGAACGAATTTGAATAAAAATAGGGTTCTCATAACCCAAAGCTTTGTAATTAAGATCCACTGAAATGCTATCAATTACTCCTCGTTTTTTTAGGGATTCAACACGTTTCTTTATCGCAACATCAGTTAGTTTTGATTCGCGCGCTATAGCAGAAAAAGAAGCTCTGCCGTCGTTAAGCAGTGCCTGTAAAATTATGTGATCAATCTTATCTAACGCAACAACCAAACCCCTTACACCCCAACACGGTTCAAAAAGCTAATTCTACACTTAACTTATTAAACAAAAGAGGTATTAAAAATTTGCTTTTCAAAGAAAAGGGGGTTTTTTGATGAAAATCGATACGAAAGCAAGAGTTTTTCCTAAAAACTAGTTAGGTATTTAGAAAGCCATTTTTAACCCTTTTCCCCTTAGAAGTTGTTTCATGAGCCTAATTGAAGAGAAGATTCAACTAATCGCAAAAGAAATCCAAGAAGCAAATGCAAGCCCTTGGACAATCACAAAAATAATTAAGGCTCTTACTGAACTAAATATTGCAAGCGAAAAAAAACTTCGCGAACGCGCACTTGAAATGCTAAAAGAACTTGACCCAAGCGCAGCGGCAATTTATGAAAGATTTAGTAAAATGAAAGTATATAACTCAAATGAAACAATGAAAGGATTCAACCGAGGAAACATAATTACTTCTCTCTTAAAAGAAACTTCCATATCAAGAAGTGTTGCTGAGAAAATAACTCTTGAAGTTGAAAACGAACTAAAGGACTCCAAAATATCTTTTCTTACTGCGAGCCTCATTAGAGAACTTGTAAATGCAAAACTAATTGCGTACGGATTTGAAGATATACGAGACCACTACGCACGCGCAGGAGAACCAATGTATGAAGTTGGAAAGAAACTCCAAGCTGCACCCTACGAAGGCGAAACTGTAAGAGAATACAACATTGTTCTTGCTCTGCCAAGAAAAGCACTTGACATGCACTTTGATGGAACAATACACATAGAAGATATTGAAGGATATTCTCACAGACCTTTTGCTTATTCCTTAGTCGCAAAGAAAAAAGAAACACTTGAAGAAACTATTTTTGGAGTAGCAAAAGAACTAATTGAAAAAAGAAAATATTTTTGTCTCCCTCCAAGCATTTACGGGATTACTTTCGCTTGCGCCCCTTTTGTGAACAGTAGCGCACAAGCAAAAAAAGCGGCTGAACTAATAAAAGAAATGTTAAAGGTTCCCGAAAGCTCGCCAGCGCTGTCGCTAGAGCTTTTTACTCCAAGTATTCTAGAAGACCTTGCAGAGCACAAAGTGAACGCAGCAAAAATAGCGGACAATCTGTTAGGCGAAGCCGGAACAGTGGTTGGAGTAGATTCAAAGTACTGCTTAAAATTAATTGATCCGAAAGGAAAGAACTTTACTATACTCAATAACTCAGGCGACGAGTACTTCCCTTTTGGAGAAGGATTATTTGCACAAAGCAGAGGAATAAGTCTTTTTGTTAACATAAATCTTGAGAAAATAGCGCAAGCCGGTGAAGAAGAAGAGTTCTTTGAACGCTTAAAGGAAGTGGCTATCGAGGTGCACGAACTCAAAAAGAAGAAAATCGCGCTACTTACTGGTAAAGATTACATAAAAGAGTTCAAACCCGAAGAAATGAAGACCGCGATCGGACTTACTAGCCTTGTAAAAGCAGCTGAGAACTTCCAAGGAACAAAACCCCTTGATTTTGCAAACAAACTTTACAAAGAAATACAAAAACTCTTTGCCGATGAACTACTTTTTGGGCTTGGAAGCGAACGAGCAAAGAAAAGATTCGCCACAGCCGTCTCAAAAGAAGTGTTTTCACAAGAATCGCTAATGTTTGAGGAGTGTCTCAAAGAAAAACGCTGTTGTTTCACAGGGAAAGCGGCTAGCATAAAAGAAGTAAACGAACTAATTGACAACAAAATAAAACAAATAGAGTTTATTGGAAAGTTTTGAACCCTTTAGAAAGTTTTTGAACTGCTACTCAGGATCGATTGGCTAAGAAGAACTGCTTAGAACTTAGATCTTATTTCCGTGTCTTGGCTTCTCGCGAAGTCTTACCGCGTTTATTTTAGGCGTTTTGAACGGCTTTGCTGCGGACTGGTGTATTTCTTGTGTCCTGATTAGGTCAAACTTTAAAACGAAAGCATAGGACTTCATTAGTTCGGTGAAAGGAATTAGAACGATGAGCACTAAGAGGAATGAAACAAATATTCCTGGAAGATTAACTATTTCAAGCAAGTACTCTACCGCAAGTACTATCGCAAGCATGATTGAGCCGAGAATTATTATTGCTGCGCCAGTAGTAAAATTCTTTTTCCAAAAACTTATGCTTTGAATAATTGCGCCAAAAACTGTTTCTTCGTCAAGTACTATACTTTGCGGAGCAAACATTACTACTGCAGCTATTACAAAGCTAATTAGCATCGTAAGAAGCGAGAATCCGCTAACAAGCCCTAAAAAGGAAAGTGCGTAGAAAATTATTGCTAAGATAAGGTACAGAATGAAAATCTTTATTGCGGCATTCTTCATTAACATGTTCCAATAAACATCAAGTGAAAACGATTGCACATCTTTTTTGACCGTGTAAACAATTAATGAAACAAAAAACGAGAACACATACAAAAATATTAATCCGATAACTATTCCAACAAGAACAAACATATCTGCGTTGAATGACAAAAGAACGCTTCCGGATGAAAAGAAAAACTGCTTAAAGAACTGCCCTAAAAAAGTGAATATTGCGGGGAATATTAGAAGAACCGCCATACTGAGCGCTATAGCAAAGTTCTCTTTGTATTCTTCCATCGCTCTCTTGAGAACAAGCTGAATCATACACTAAGCTCCTTTGAAAAAGTTTAAAAAACAAGCCAATTGGCTAAAAAAAGGCTTTCCGCGCCAAAGTTAGTTCTTTTCTACTAGGGTTTTCTCTTCTTCATAAACGTCAGCAGCCATTTCTTTCATTTCAGGGTCAACTTCTTCGAAAACTGCGTCCTTCTCAAGGTCGGGCTTTGAATCGGAGACACTAAATTTTCCTCCGTGATGAGAAGAAGCGTTTTCTTGGTGCTTATGGTGATCGCTGTGCTTATGGTGGGCGTCGTGCTTAGACTCCTTATCGTCTTCATCATTATCCATGTTTTCATAAACGCGTCGCAGGAATAATGGAAGCCATCCGGCTAGCGCGCCAAGCATGAACAAATAAAACATACTTCCTCTTAACTTGCCCCAGAAATCAATTTTCATGTACTGGAAAACGTAATTTGTTTTACCCGCTTGATATTGAGCAACGTACTCTGAGTTCATTAGGTCTATTGAAGCAGAGCAAGATTGTGAGCTTGGTTCAAAAGCGCAAAGGAAAGGGTTTAGCCCAATAACAAGTCCTGTACCGCCAGAGTTTGCGTTTGTAGAATTTACGGCTTCTTGGTAATACCAAGCAAGAGTCATTCCGTGAGCTACAAGAAGCACTATTATTATCAAAGGCAAAAACCAAATCGAAGAAGCTTCTTCGGTTTCGAAATTTTCATTATACCACTTAATCAAAAAGTAAGACAAAATGAATCCTGCAATTGGTGCAAGGAAATACATTACCGAGCCCCATGAGGCAAATGGTAAAAAAAGACCAATTATTGGAATCGCTGAAAGTGAAGCTACTGCTGCGGCTGAAGCGCAAGTTCCGCCGGAAAAAGGATTTGAGCATGCTCCGCCAAGAATCCAAAGAATTGCGTAAGAAATGATAAGCCAAGCTATAAGAAAAATTAGGAATTGCTTTTCGGACATTTTTCGCTCAGACAAAACCGTTCACCAATAATCAAATGAAAAACTTAGTCAATATTAAGCTTTTAACCCTTACCCTAACCTAATGTTTTAGAAGAAAAAAGAGCTGATTTTTATGGTTGAGAGGGCAGAAGCCATTGAATTGCCATGGGTTGAGAAATACCGTCCTGCAAAACTTGCCGATGTTATAGGACATGAGGACATAACAAAAAGACTTAAACAATATGTAGTTCAAAGAAACCTCCCGAACATGATGTTTTCTGGGCCTGCGGGAACTGGAAAAACATCTTCAAGTATCGCTCTAGCAAGAGAACTTTTCCCTAATTCGTTTGAACAAAACTTCTTAGAACT
>Ga0114951_10003366_pt1 | contig 16631 bp, 12 predicted proteins | sample AM7aDNAmetaG_FD_88677 | JGI IMG/M metagenome (GOLD analysis project Ga0114951, IMG submission 88677) | Freshwater microbial communities from Finland to study Microbial Dark Matter (Phase II) - AM7a DNA metaG | ecosystem: Environmental > Aquatic > Freshwater > Lake | place: Finland: Lake Alinen...
CTAGTTCGGCGTGGGCACCCCTCACAATTGCGCAGGTGCAGGTTAATCGAATTGGAGCTGTGCTTCCAACGAAGGTCATTGATGGTCTCGAAGGCTACACATCTGAGGCCCTGTTCAAAGCTGCGGCGTCAGTAACAAGCAGCTATAACAGAGCGACCAAAGACGAGGTGGTAGATGCCAGGCAACTTGTCGATGACACCTTAAGCTGGACACAAAGTGCGAGTGACATATGGATCACAAAGGTCAAAACACGAGAACCACGGTTTGACCAAGCATTCCAAAAGGCTGGACCATTGGACATCGGCCGATCGGCCATCTTTCCACAGGGTCTCGAACCACAGGCTTACGATGGACAAACAGCCTATCGAGTTAAGGCCAATTTAAGCGGTGAGATGACCGTGCCTTGTCTGGCCGTTGCACAAGCTTGGATGATTGATGCCACAGCTTGGGTTATGCGGGACATCGCCCTTGATCCGCGTCCTTCACCTACCACGGTGCCCATCATTCGTATTACGGCCAATGATAAGACACGCGCCCAAGGAGCAAGTAACCCTACGTTCGATGCGACAGTCTCTGGATTTGTCAACGGAGACACACTCGGAACGGCCACCAGTGGATCACCATCATTTTCAACACCAGCTGTAGAGAATAGCCCAGTGGGTGTGTACCCAATCGTGCCAAGTCGAGGTACGTTGGCCCTCCTTACAGGACACTTCTACAGAATGGAATTTGTCAGCGGACGCCTAACTGTCACAATCGATGTGTACCACCTGGCGGTAACGGCTAATAATGCCACTCGCGCATACGGTGCCACCAACCCAACATTCAGCGTAACCATAACAGGATTTATGGCGGGTGACACCGTTAGCAGCATAGTCCGAGGACAAGCGGCCATAACCACACCAGCGGTGGCTGCTAGTGACGTCGGAACGTATGACATCGTGCCAACCATTGGCACCCTAACAGCCATCAACAATTACGACTTTACGCCGTTTAATAATGGCGTGTTGACTGTCACAAAAGCTACTTTAAGAGTAAAGGCCAAGACCGTTACTAGAACGTACGGACAAGCCAACCCAACATTCGAAGGCTGGTTGATCACCGTCTTAAATAACGACGATATTACAGCCGTGTATACTTGTGTGGCCACACCATCGAGCGATGCGGGCTCTTACCCAATTGTGCCTGCCATTGATCATGACGATGGTGGTACCATTAATGACAATTACACCGTCTATTTGGTAAATGGCACACTGACAGTAGTAAAGGCCACACTAACGGTTGTAGTCAACAACGTTTCTCGCCCATACGGGGATGAAAATCCAGTGCCAAGTGGAACAGTAACTGGAATGATAACGGGTGACAACATCACCGCAATTTATACCCATACAGCCATCGTGTCAAGTCCTCCTGGAACATATGATATTAATGTTGATTTCTCTGATCCAGATGACAAGCTAAAAAACTACAATGTGGTCACCGTTCCTGGACACCTTACAATAACGCAGCTGCACTTGGTCATTAATGTTGGCGATCAAGTAAAGTATCAAGATGATATCGTACCTTATCTTACTGGCTCATGGACGGGTGACACAGCCCATGCCATAGCGGATGGCATCACATACGGCAATGGGCCAGACTACAACGAAACAGGAACTACAACACACACTCCTGGCCCTGGAACATACGAACCTCCAAAAATAGAGGCCATTTATGGCCACGTCCTTGATCCCAATGGTAAGAAGGACAACTATGACATCATTTACAACCATGGCACGATGACAGTTTTGCCATTGTGGAATGGTGTTTACTTTGAATCATTCTTTTACGCCATGGGAAAATCATTCGACGAAAATCAAAATGAAATTTTGCCATCCAGTCTAAGCCCGGAATACATAGCCTATTTAGACAAGCTTCTTCAAGCTGAATGGGACCTCTGGTGCGCTCATCCTCCAGATGACGATGGAGACGGCCACCCAGCCAGAAATGGCACCCGGTTTTTAACTGGTTTCTACTGGCTGGAAGTGACTAGTAGTTCACAAAATATCCAATACATTGGAAATGGACCCGCAAAATACGCTGATTACACAAGTCCAGAAGGTCAGACAGTTCCTTTCTTAATCTATCACGGGCTAAACGTAACAATTGACGGCACGAATTACAATTTTACTAATGCTAGAACGATGGATTGTAGGCAAGCCGAAATTGACAACTTGCCAAAACAAGCTGTCAACAACACATCATATTGGATACGAGCGGCCAAACCTTATTGAGGCCGTGGCTCCAGTCGTGCCATAAAAGCTTGTTCCAGCATGGCCAAGTCATTGTCAAAGTTGGCAATGACTTGGTAGAAGATTGACCCACGTTCTGTGGTGCGTCCCTCCACCACACGGATGAGGTGCTGCGACGTCAGCTTGTCAATGATTCGCTTTGCCACGGCCATGTTCACGTCCAGCTTACGAGAGATGCGGAACAGGCCACTCTTGCTTTGCAGCAGTGCTAAGGCCTTGTCCAACATTTCTTGGGTGGGTTCACGATTGAGGTACTCGTGCCTCCATCGGACCCACGCACCAATGTTTGTGGCACCAGTGGCCGCCTCGTGATCTGTCAGCATCGTCACCAAGTCATCCAGCGTCTTTCCATGTGGGATGCGCAGTTTATCATGCCCCATACACGTGATGGCCACCATGAACGCCGACCATCCATAGACGCACGGAAACCGTTTGCTTGGGCTGCCTTGGCGGTATTCAAGCGTACGGTGGCTCGCTGTTTGGCACCGGTGCATGGCGCAGTTAACCACGCTATATTGCCGTGAACACTTGGCACTGGCCCGGTTGGTAGCTGGTTCACTCAGCCTGAACATGCTGACGATATCACTTTCAGAGACGTTCTGTCTGTAAGGCTTGGCCCACTGATTATTAGTTCGTGAATGGCCAACGAGCTGGTTGATCACGCCTTGAAAGTGGGCATAGATCTTAACCGCATGATGGACTGCAGACAGGTCCATGTCATGTGATTGAACATGGACGTGGAAACCACCAGATCGTGACAGGTTGGTGTTGACAAAGGTTCGGCAAAACTGGGCCACGACGGGCCCCGCCTCTGTCAACGTCAGCGGAGGCTCCAGCACGTATTCCCACCCATTGTGGCAGCTTCCGTCACGCTTCTTGCTCCAGCCTTCTGGCGTTACATCAGGCACATTAAGGTGCGTGCCACCAGCGTCAAACTCTAGCTCAATGCCGATCAAGCGCTGGCTGGTGTGATGTGGGATGGGGGCTTCGTCAATGTTCATGTTAGCGGCAGACTGCACACTTGCAGTCAAATGGATGGTTTTTGCAGTCTTCGGCCAGACGAACATACTCAGCCACGATGGTGGCATCACTTGCTCCTGGAAGGTCCAGCTTCAAGTTACGGACCACATCCGATGGGATATCCACTTCCCTAGGCCTTGGTTCTGGGCCTCTTTTAACAGGGTCTCTCAAAGTGTCGCGTTTCATCTTGGGACCATCCTAACGGGGTGGCACAAAATGTAAACAAAAAAGAGAAACTATTTTCGTCGATCAACTGGGCGTGCCCATCCCGTCTGACATGGGTGGATTAAGGCGGATCAACGCATCAAATTCTGGCGTCATCCTGTATGGTTTTGCGTTGTCGATGGCGATACAACACCGACGCAACGAATCGACGGCTGGCCCTATCTTGTTCATCTTAAAACAGTCATTGGCCAGCATCCTATAAACGACCAGTGGCTCTACAGTTCCCTTGTTAATAACAACTTGGAGCCATCCGTCAGCCAGTTGGCCAATCATCTCCAACTCTTTTTGCGAATATTCCATGTCTGGCAGAATATTAAACGGCTTCCTCGATTGTCTTATAGCCTTGTAGGAACCACGTATATAGATCTGTGAAAAACACGTACAGAAACGTTTATCAGTGCTACGCTCTGGGCTCTAGAAAACCAGACATCGACTTAACAAGTCAGATACTAGATCTAACTCGCCAAGGAGTAAAAATCAAAGAAATAGTTTCAAAACTTCAAACTAGTCGGTCTAACGTTAACAGAGTGCTACGACGAAATGACGTATGGACCAAAGTAAAAATCGTGGAAGAGTTAAAATCTGACGTCCTAGAAACATGGAAAGAAAAACCCGATGTGTCCTACATCAGCGAAAAGCTAAAACTCAAAAGAGGGGAAATCATATCTTACTTGCGATTAGCTGGGATTAAGCCGCCAACTGTAAAGTGTGCAGTCTATGAATGCCAAGTAAAGTTTGAAACATTTGACCAAAGAAAGAAGTGTTGTGGCAACTACCACAATACCCTTTACCAAAAAAGAAAGCAAGATGGCGTTGTTATTGGTGAAGTCGAATGTAAACTTCCAGAATGTCGTAAAAAATTCCTCAATGTCAGTGGACGTTATCATTGCAGTAAATTTTGCTATAGTCTTGATCACAGACGTTGGGGAGAAAAACCAGGGTGTAAAGGAAGCTACTACCTAAACCTTCTTGGAAAAGGTCCAGTGTGCGATGTCTGTGGAGAACACCGAGTCATAGATGAGCACCACGTTACCTTTGTAAAAAACAAAAGTGACAAAAGTTCAAAAACAGTTTGGCTTTGCCCAAATCATCATATGATGATTCATCGTGGATACGCCACATACGTGGGTGAAAAATACACGTTCATAGACCAGAGCATTATTCAAGACTTGAAACGGAAACAACCCGAAAAGGTCAAAGAAAAACTAGGTATCTAGAACCTCCTCAAAGGCTGTGGTTGGCTTTTCAACCACGACCTGCTTTTCCTTCTCAGTTCCATTGTCTATCCTGTCCCAGACATGGTCCCAGTCGACTTTGTCTGGGACTCCTATCTTGTTTAAGTCTAACATGTTTGGACCAACCTCGCAATCGCCGCCTATGGGAACGATCAAAAATGACGGATCGTATCCAGACACATTTTCAAACCATGCGTCCAAGACGGTGGGCATGTTGTTAAAGACATAGCTGACAAGCTCATGAACTTGTGGCATCTCCTCACGCACACCATCGATCAACAATGAATCATGGACCGTCGAAACCATGACTGACTCAAGGTTGTAATCTCTCATGAGTGACTCAATCACGCACAGAGCAATTAACATCATGTCAGATGCAGTGGCCTGGATAAGATGGTTGCAACCCGCACGCAGAGCCTTGTTGAACGAGCCCTTATCGTCTGAGAAGACCTCTTCAAAAGCACGGACACGGCCAAAGATGGAGACGGCTACACCATGGTCGGCGATGAACCGCTTGTAGTAAGCGAGGTACTGTCTCAAAGAAGGATAACCATCGAAGAACTTTTCCAGAAAGCTTTCACATTCCTCTACAGTGTAATATATGCCATCATTAGCAAGTGTCGCTTGTAGACCATTGGCGCCTCCCCCGTACCCGGTCAGGAAGTTCGTCGTGTTCCTTTGGATAAGGTTGTTTGCCACGAAAAGGTGTTCGGGCGTATCAACCTCAACATCTACTACATGTCCTGGAGGAAGTTCGATGACTTCCATGCACAAGTTTTGTTTTGCAATTCGGCCACTCAATGGGCAACGTAGCCCAAGTTTCTTGACCGGATGCCTTAGAATGCCTTCGAAAAGTTCCCACGTGTCACCCAAAGAGACTGTGATCCGGTAGTAAAATTTGTTGTAGGTCTTATTAAGTCCAGGACTGCAGCTAAACTGGGCAGACAGTGACGATAGTAAAACGCACACATCTTGAGCAAGCACCCAAGATTTTGTACAACCACACAGGCTTCCCTGTCTAATTGTACCATCTGTGTCAAACCAACCAGCTAGAAAACTGATCTTAAGTTCATCTTTGGCGTTAAACAACCAAGTTGGAATTCTAAGGCTTCGCTTTCTTCCTAAGTCTGTGTCATCAGTCAAAACAATCGCTCCTAGTTGGATAAAAATGTCCTGAACTCGAGTTGATCCAAATGTTACGTGGCCTGATGATCCCCTGAGTTCTTGGCCTTTACACGGACCAGACTTTAAGATCTTGGCCCCATCAACGTCACTATCCCACTCAGTTCGCTCTAAGATAGTTTCAAATCCACATTTTTTAATTGATTCAACAACCACATCCTGCCAATCAAAAAACTCAGGCTTTCCACCAAAACAGATCCCAATGTGGGTGCTGCACTCACCGTCACCGTAAAACATTCCAAGAAGATAAGCCAGATCATTGTCAACATGGACCTTAAAAAGGCCAGTTGGACCCGTAAAACAAACTGGATTGAATGGGATGGCTGAGTCTTCATTTGCGCCCATCATAGACACAGGCTCGGCTAACACGTCCTTTTTACGAATGTCCTTGGCCTTTTTCAAGGTTCCGTCGGCCATTAGCAATGGGTGCTCCTCTGAACACGCAATCATTCCACGCTTGCTGCAGACCAGCAATCTTTTTCTAATTCCATTTGAGTAGAAATGCTTAAGTGGAACAGAACCCGTAGGTCCACAGATTGTTCCTTGTACTGGGTAAAACCTATCTTCATCACGCCCAGGATGGATATCGCCCACACGTGTTATCTGGCCATTAAAGACTGTCAATGTTTCTGGATCCACACACTTTGCGAGCTTTCTCTCCATCTCCAGCTTCTTTGCTAGGTCATGTTGGCCCTTCTCTTGCATGGCCAAAACGTATTCCTTCAAGCATTCTTCATAGTTCCTGTTAAAGATCTTGCTATGAGTTAAGGCATGCAAGTCAATGTTGTTTCGATAAGCATTGACCATGGCTTCATCACCACACGCAGCCGCAATAAGTCTCAACTCGATCTGAGATAGGTCCCCTTGATAGATGCACCCGCGGCTACCAAATCGTGAAGTGTAAATACGTTTTACCAGTCCTTTGCTGGAAAGTTGCTGAAGGTTGGGTTCGGCCGAGGAAAGTCTTCCGCTCCGGGTACCAGGTATAATGAAGCGCCCATGAACCCTTCCATCTCTAGCTAAGTGAGGATCCTTATCACGTTTCTTCTTGTCGATGCCTTCTGCAAAAGCATTACGCATTGGACGGATGTAAGCGCTCCACTGCTTGAACGTCTTACGATACTCAAGCAGAGGACGAATCTTCTCATGTTCAGCCGCCAGAGAGTTGAGCGTAAACTTGTCAATCGCGGCGTACTGCATCAGCTGGTCTTTTGGCAACGTCGTCAAGATACTCGGATCATCACCAAACTTCTTGCGCCCACCATCAGTCAGGGCCTTAACTGGCATATTCAACAATGTGAACAGGACCGTCCTTAGATGTGTCTTATTTTCCAGGTCAAGGTCCCACGCTGGGTCGAGGTTCTTTTCTTGCACACACCAATTTTCCACCACTGGATCAACTTCTCGCAGCTTCTTACGAACCTCTCTGATCTGTTTAGGGAACAGGTCTTCTTGTCTGGCAAGCTCTTCAACATCCACATGCATGCCACGGCCCATGAACTTGATTAGCACCCTAGCCGCGGGTGACACGGTATGATGATAGACATCATACCGAGATATGGGTTGATAAAGCCTAAAGCGACCACGCTCTGTAGGATGGGCCATCGGCATACGATAGACGTTGCAATCCTTTAACTTCTGCGTTAGCCCATTCCAACAGCCATAGGCACTCTCCACATCGCCCATAACGTACGGTTTAAGATGGGTGTCCCACTTGTCAAGTGGACAATTAGCGTAGTGACCTCCGTTGTCTGGATGAAGCCGTTCGCTCATCAGTTCGATCAACAACGTCATGTCTTCTTCGTACCCGGCTAAGGAAGGCACATAGGTGTATGTGATGGCTTCCAAGCCCAACGAACCTTTCTGCTGACGACACACATAGGCCATGTGCCATGTGTCATAGATGCATTGATTGGCCAGTCTGTCAAGATTGGCCCCTTGCACATTGGCATACGTGAACAAAGCATCAAACGTAAGATTATGACCAACTAACCTTGAAGCATAGAGCGCATCAAGAACTATTGGAGACAGCTCACTGATGTGGTCAAGCAGTGGACTACGCCCATATTCGCTGTCGTACTCCCATGGGAATCCAATCGATCGTGGGCCATTTTCATCACGCCACCTAAACATCATGAACACTATCTTGGCGCCTGGCGCCCACGGCCTCAGCCCAGTGGTCTCTGTATCGTAAGCCACCACCGTATTTGGGTGCTCAATGAGCCACTGCATCTCTCGTTTAACCTCACTAGGGTCCGTTGTAATACGATACCACTGTCTCAGATAGTTGAGTGGCTGGATGCCAGCTTTAGCCGCCTTTAAGGCATCAGAGATTTGAGCTTTCCAACGGGCGATTAACTTGGCATTTTGCGTTGCATAGATGACACGAGGACTTTGGACTGGGATGATTGGCAGACGATCAACTTCTGTCGGTGGTGGACCAAATAACGGGTGGCCCGTGATGTGGGCATTCTCATCCTCATAGTCTTGGCGTGGCAAAGCAAAGTTAGGATCAGTTAGCCAATCATCGGGCCAACCTCTCCAAGTAAGGGTACGACCACCCCAATCTTGGACATTTGACTTGTGGTTGAGCAGACCCAGAACAGTGCTGCCAATGGGCATGATCAACCGTGGCGGATGTGCCTTCAACTCTTGGATAAGGTAATGACGACACCAATTGCCTTTGGTCTTGAAGTTTGGCAACCCACCCGTACGAGCTGAACACCGGGTGATGGGCACCCAACGAATGTCATTGATCGAAACACCTGTCTCAGGTTCCAAGTCTAGGATGATCTTTCTAAGGAATGAAGCGGGGCCTTCAGAGGCCAATGTGCCACTTTCGTCTTCACGAGGAGAGACAGACTCATAGACAATCGTAATGATAGGATTCGTTGGACCACTGTATTTGAAAAATGGACGCTTGGCACCACACTGGTTTAGCCCACATTTTTGACACACAGGCGACGTGTCACCCGGCACGAAAAGAAAATCTCCAAGAGGGCTACGAGGATCAAACGTGGTGGCTAAAACTTCCTGCGATTTAACCTTACCACTCTTAATCGTAACGTCGATGGTGGTGTTAATCTGGCCGTGGTGATAGACAAGGGTGTCACGATAAAACTTGTTGACGGTCTTTAGATCCAACACTTGGCCGTTTGGGCCAAAGAAGACCTGCTTCGGACGTTTGATTCTGCTTTCTGACATGAAGAAGAGAACCACGTTCTTATTTCCACGTGACGGAATACTTTAAACGAACGGCCATTCACGCTCCAATGGGTTGCTTTGGGTTGGAACAAACCAAGCTTAACCCTCTTTGTGCATCATGCGAACATGCTAAGGCTTGCAAGGTGTACATGGGTCATCGTGCAGGACGAGTACACTTGGACCAGGTGCGTTTTAGCCTCGTTCCAAAGGTGTGGGAACCTGACAATGACGGCCCACAAGATGACCCAGAAACAATCAATCTTCAAGGGCTCTATAGCCTGTGTTACCAGACCATCTTTGAAAGCAACCCAAAAGATAATATCGAACGTGTCCCAAACGTTCGTAGCAAGCTGGCCATCTTAGCTGATGATCTAGGATGCTCAATCAAGCTGATCTTTTTAACGGTCATGATGGCCCACTCACAGACAGAGGACACCACACCGTTTTATGCCAACATGCTACTTGGTCCGAGTGCTCGCCGAAGAGTCGAGATGTATCGTGAACACTGCCGTCAAACATGGGGGTGTTTTGACATAAAGTCTATCGGAAGGGTCTTCAACAAACAGGTCTCAAAATACGACAGCTTTTTCAACTGTGATGTTCTCTTTGGCACCACGATCGTAGGGCTAAGACTTAAAAAGTCAGTTGATCCAACACCCGTTGTGTTTGCAGACACCGAACCTCTTTATGACCCTGCTTGGCTGGCCATCGAGCCCAACTACCTTGAAGTTGTGCTCAAGCCACATATTCAAGCACGCACATGCAGCAAGGTGCTTGAACAACACCGTTTTCGTGTTAGTCGCATCAGGTCCGAGTTTCTCAAAAACAAGCAGAAGGCCATAGAAGCATTTCAAAGTAGAGAGTCCACACTTCCACGCGCTGTAGAAGAAGTCCTACGCCGTCACCAACTTAACCCACGCAACCTCTTAACCCGAACTCCAATAGTCACAGACGTGGTCCAATTCTGGTCTCGTGTTGCCTTTGCTATCCAGCATCTTCGATGTTTGGACTTTGTCGATGGTAACGAAGAAAGTTTTAAAGGAAGCCATGTCAATCGCTAGTGAGCAATTTGCATTCTCTGAGGAATTTCAGAACCTGGTGCTGGCATGTTGCATTCGTCATCCAGAAAAATTCAACACATATGGTGGCGTTCTAAAGTCAAAATATTTCACTGGCGTCCAAGCCACAATTGCGGCGCAAGCCATCCTGGGCTACCATGTGAAGACTGGCTTCTTTCCCACGTGGGCCACCGTTACACAGCTTGTCATGGACCACGCAGCCAAGCTAGGTGATGATGTGGGAGGTGATGCGCAAGAATACGTTAAAGGACTGAGAAAGCTCGCCACAACTGATGTGGACTACGTGGTTGGAAAGGTGGTGGCATTTGCCAGAGAAAGGGCCACCATCAATGCTGTCAAGCTTACCCTTCAAAGTATGAAAGAAGGGAAAGAGATGGACGTCGTCAAGCTATTCTCAGACGCTTTGACAGTGGGCCAGAATGTTAATGACCTTGGACTGATCTTGGAGCCAGATGATATCCGAAGCACTGTCAAGAAGGTCACAAGCTCTGATTATGGTGTTAGGACTGGCTTCCCACTCATCGATAACATCTGGAAAAATGGTTGGGCACCTGGTTGGTTAATTGTGCCACTAGCTCCTCCTAAGCGCTTGAAATGCCTAGGCAAAGGCACACCAGTCATGATGTTTGATGGTTCGACCCGCCCAGTAGAAGACCTTCAAGTTGGGGACCTAATCATGGGTGATGATCTTCGTCCACGTAAGATCGAAACTTGTGGACAGGGCCAAGGACCCATGTATAAGGTGGAACAGGCCAACGGAGACGATTTTATTTGCAATGATGCCCACATCTTGTGTGTTCAATCAGTCCACGGAGACGTCAAAGAAATCACTGCCTCAGAATACTCTAACAAGGCAGCTTGGTTTAAACGAGAGTGGAAAGGTTATAAGGTGGGGGTGGACTTTCCACACAAAGACACACACATAGACCCTTATTTTCTTGGAATTTGGCTTGGAGACGGAACCTCACTAGAGTCTAGCGTTACTGTCGGTCATGGCGACACTGAGATCGGAGAGTTTCTCTCAAGTTATGTGGCCCAACTCGGTATGGCCATCACCTTTGAACAAGGACAGGGTTGTGTTGAATATCGAATGGTTTCCTACCAAAAAGATCCAGACAAAGGGTGCCAAGTCGAAGGATGTCAAAAACCACATAGAAGCGGAGGATACTGCAGGGAGCACTACGCCCATTTTTACTACCACAATGGGTTCACCGTCTTTGACGGAAATAAACCGCCTGTAAACCCATTGAAGGCGATGCTCAAACAGTTGGGTGTGCTGAACAATAAGCACATCCCTGACTTGCTTAAGTTCAATGATCGAGCTACTCGACTGCAACTTCTGGCTGGGCTTATTGACAGTGATGGTACCGTCAGTGGAACAGTCCATGGAAGCCGCATGGAGTTTAGCAATGTTAACGAAAGATTGGCCCGTGATACTTTCTGGCTCGCTAGAAGTCTAGGATTTATGGCCACAATTTCAAAATACAAGACGGCCATCAAATCAATCGGCTATGTTGGACACGCATGGAACGTAAGAATAACCGGAAAGCTGTCAGAAATACCCGTCAAGTTACCAAGGAAAAAAGGGGTTGACAATAGCAGAAGAAAGAATAAATGCTACTCAATCACTGTCAGGCCTATAGGACAAGGAGACTACTACGGGTTCACCATTGATGGCAATGGCCGATTTCTCTTGGGTGACTTTACCGTTACCCACAATACGACCTTTTGCTTGAACTTAGCACTTAACATCATCGGTGCCACGGTTGGGGAAGACGTCATCTATTACACTTGTGAGATCAGCCAAGAGCTGGCATTCGTCAGAGCTTTGATGAACATTGCATCACTGCCACAGGAGACGATGTACCAGTCTACGGAGTCGTTTATTGAAAGGGCCATCAAGGAACTTCAACGAACGATCACGCACCGCATGGTCTTTAAGGGGTTTGGATCACGCACGGCCACAATCAATGATCTAAAGGCCCACGCAAAAATGCTTATTAGCATGGGCCTGCGTCCAAAGGCCATCTTCATTGACTATGCTGACACCATCAAACAGGTAAGCGTATCCAAGGACCATAAGTCATACCAAATGTCAGCGGACGTTTATACGGACGCCAAGGCCATGGGAACCGAGCTTGGTTGTGCGGTTATCATGCCAGACCGGTGCACCGCCGAAACTGTTGGCAAGCCAGTGCCCAACATGAAGTCATTTCAGGGAGCATTCGAAAAGGCAGGCATCGTTGACATTGCCATGGGACTGTGTGCCACCGATGTTGAGTTCAAGAACGATATCATGCGATGGTTTGTCTTTCTAAACCGCCATGGCCCTGCCTTCCAGCACCTCCGTGGCCGGTTCGATGCCAGCCTCATGAAGATGTGGCCAGAGGAAGAGATCCCTTACGATCCGGAGGACGAGGCCGCAGCGGAAACGCCTAGTCGTGGCAATGGTTCTGGAAAGCCTTACCAGCGGAAAAAGAGCCGAGATTTTGAGGCTGATCTTCCTCGTGATCTGCAAGAATAGCGTTTGTTTGCAACGGCTTGTGAGCATTTGAAAAAACTTTCATTTTTTTGTTTACATTGTCCACCACGACGTTAGGATGGTCCCAAGATGAACGTAAAAGCAATGCAAGAAGTTCTTGAGACCCTCATCGGCTATGGCGATGGAGCCCAGCAGATTGAGGTTCCTTTTCAGCTGATCGATGCGGCCAAGTCCGCTCTGGCCAGCCGGCCAAAAACCAATCCTGGTCCTGTTGACTGGGACAAGTTCCACTCCACGCACAAACGTCTGGACACCGGCTTGACGTTGCTCGAAACGAAGACGCTCACTGCCATCGAGCTGGCACACGTCAACGCCTTGATTGCGCAGCTAAACGATCTGTCAATTCAACTTTACAACCACATGGAAGTGGCTCGAAGCCGACATGCCACCATCTGCAAGCCTCAGGAATAATATGCCAAACGTCAACGGAGCCATATCGCTGGGATTTGAGCTGGAATGCGTCAAGCTCTATTCAAGTGCTCGCACAATCATCGATCGAGAACATTTCTCGCTTCACTACGATCGTTCTATCAGAGGCAACATGGGAGAAGAGTTGCCACGCACCATCGAACAAGGTGGTGGTGCCGAGATCGTCACGCCCATCTACTACGTCGAAGCCCATGGAGACAACTGTGGCCACTTTCAAATGGACTACAAAGACGTCCTTGGGCGTATTCAAGCCATGTGTGAAGCTGCGGGCGCCGTTAACCGGTCATGTGGGCTGCACATCCACTTGGGACGCCCAACCAAAGAGAATGCCGCAAAATCAAAGTGGTCACCCCAACAGGTCCGAACGATGATCAATTGTGTAGGCCTGCCACTCGAAGATCGGCTGTTCGGCGTGATGCCCCCAAGTCGCATTAACAACCTGCACTGCGCTCGTATCAAGACCAAGTACCTTGACAAGGACCTGAGCCAATTTTATCCGGTCGGACGGGTCGCACCACGCAAGTATGACAATCCCAAGCGTTACTGCTGGATGAACTGCATCGAGACCACACGTCAAGGAAATGATCCTACGCCAGGACATGCCTCCAGCCCGGCACTCGGTACCATTGAAATTCGCATGATGGGCAACACCCGGCGCGTTGAGTACATCTGGGAGTGGACAAAGATGTGGGCCCACATCGCGGCCATCGTGGCCTACTCTACCCCTGAGATTGTGATGGGCCACATCTGGGGTGGGACATTTGAGCCTTACATCACGCGACTGTCTGACATTCGCAAAACGTTTGACGCCTCATTCCACAACAATGGGCCCATGGAATTTGTGTCGCCTGAAGAAGACGTGACGCTTCCTAGCACCAGGCCGGTGGTGCCATTGCGAAGAGCAGCACCACTTCCTCGTCGTGGAGTGATGCCACGCATGCCTCGTCGTGCTGAATCTACGACGATCGTAAACGAGGTGGCCCCAGCATCAGACTACGAAGAAGCCCTGATGGATTCACCCACAGCATACGAAGCCGCAATACGGCCAACGCAACCCGAAAATACGGGTGTAGCCAACCAGGAGGAGATTTAAATGTGTACGGTTCTAGCATGGGCGGGTAAGTTGCCAAAAGGCTTTATGACCAATGTGCTGATCGAGGCCGAAGCTCGTGGCATCGATTCAACGGGTCTGGCCTTTCGACTGTCTGAAAAGATGGTCTCATTCCGTCAAGCCGTTAAGGCTCGGACATTCGTCAATGACCCCAACAATACCAAGTTTCTGGGTGATGCCCGTCGTTCTCTGCGTGGCATCGCCCACACTCGCAGGGCCAGTCCTGGCATGCCAATCAATAACGAGAATGCGCACCCATTTGGATACTGGAAATATTTCTTCTGCCACAATGGCAAGATCCAAAATTGGGTAGAGCTCAAAGCCAACGTGATCAGCTATTTCAAGCATGAGCTTGAAAGCGCCATGGTGGACCAGGACGATGACAGGGTCAAGATCGCGGAATACTGCGTCAAGTACTGCAAAAACATCACCACCGACTCTATGGTCATCGGGCCATATATCCACGGACGTGACTTCAGTGCAATCGAAGGATGCTTGGCCCTTGTGTGGATGAGATCCAACAATGTCTACACCTTTCGCTTTGCCAAAGAAGCTGTAGCCACCACCGTCATGTGGAAGTACAAACAGCCGATTGAAAACGAAGGGCCCGTTGAAGACCACATGGTAACCATCGTAGGATCCACTGCAGAGATCATCCAGAATGCGTGGAAGAAGATCAGTGATGTTGTAGAATATGATATGTCAACACCCACTGCTTATGCAGAAGGCCACGTCTTCCGTGTGGAACCCACCGGGTTGGTCGATGAAGGTGAGGTGCCCACATTCAAGCCGGTGATTGACGCTTTTTCTTCTGACACTGTGGAAGAGGTGGATGCCACACTTGACGAACCCAATCCGACCATCGATGACAACGTCGAACCGCCGGATGAGGCAGACCACGGCACCATGGCAGTCGATGTTCCAGGAGGCCCAAAGTGAAGTGTAAGCTGTGTGAAAACGAGATCTCGACTGAAAGACTGGAGATCTTGCCACTGACGAAGGTGTGTGTCAGGTGTGCCACTATGATCGAACAGGCCACCAAGCCAAAGCCACGCAGCTTGCCACCCAGCACTAGTGTCTACCAGGTGTCATCTTGGACAGACGCTTGTTCTCGTCCGGCAATCAGAACGGCGGTGGAATACACCAACATACGAGTGGTTACGAGTGAGCGCAAAGTGGCCAAGACACCCAAAGCTATTAAAATGGTTATCCTGGATTAAACTGGACCTAAAAGTTATGATTGAAAAAGATGTCGAAGAGTTAGTGGTAAGAGTTTTGGATCGCAAAGGTAGATTGGCTCCGAATGGTAAAACTCTCATGGAGAGATTTTATGCACTCCTGGATGAGTGTGAGTCTGTTGTCGTGGGTTTGTCTACGCTACTGATACTGAACAGGATCCCTGAGTTCAAGTCAATCCCTGTGAGTGATCTTTCCAAGGTCCGTTATTTGGGCCTTCTTAGAAATACAAAAGTGTACAGCTCTCCCTATTGTAGGAACACCGAGTTTCTTCTCCTAGAGAAGCCACTAGCGAATGCATCAGATCAACGGGCTGAAGCTTATGCGCCCATCAAGACTTTAAAGTCTGTCACTCTGTCTGCCTCTGGACCAATTCACCCTTCCTATAGGGTAGTCAGGATGGTTAATGTATTAACCCTGCCTTATGTCAATTTTCAGGGAAAAGAAGAGGAAGCCCAGATGTTGGGAACTCTAACCAAAGGTGAAGTTAAATCTCTCATGAGCAGTAATCCTGAAGTCCAGGTAGTTTTAGAAGAGGAGAAATTCTAGTGAAAGAAGAAGCGCACTGATTCTGGACTAACGCCTTGTGACCAAGAAATCTACGACAATGGTGAGTGCGTGCTCATGACCCATTCCATTGGGTCTGCTGATGTGGAGCTATGGGTGAAAAAAGTGGCCGAACTATCACAACAGCCCGTGGACTGGCACTTCTGCGGAGGTCGCGCCAGGATATTGGCCTTAGGAGACACCCAAAGGGTTCGTACGGCCATGCTTGAGCTCAGAAAAGAGCATGATGACTTGTTCTATCGGCAGTACAAAGACGTGTATAGCCCAGAAGTTGATGTTCGTGCTCAGTTTCGTTCTCCGTTGGACGCTCTACTCAATAGCGTTGTTCACGATAATGGAGCCTAGTTTTAGTAAGACCCCTTCACCTGCTGACACCTTTGTGTCGGTATTGGTGGGAGTGTCAAGAGTAACGCTTGGCACAGACGTCACACCAGAAATGGCTTGAACGACCTTCTGGATATTTGATTTGGACATAACGATGCCACTCATTTCACTGGCGTAGAGCGTGCC
>Ga0114951_10003367_pt1 | contig 16623 bp, 9 predicted proteins | sample AM7aDNAmetaG_FD_88677 | JGI IMG/M metagenome (GOLD analysis project Ga0114951, IMG submission 88677) | Freshwater microbial communities from Finland to study Microbial Dark Matter (Phase II) - AM7a DNA metaG | ecosystem: Environmental > Aquatic > Freshwater > Lake | place: Finland: Lake Alinen...
CAATCCTTGAAAACAGGATAAGTTATTGCGACAATACCGTTTGGAGAAAGAATTTTCTTTACGCCCTCAAAACTCTCTTTGGTATAAAGGAAGCTGTCTAGCCGCACGTTTGATAACTGAGTCAATGCCCTTTGAGAATTGAGGTAACCAAAGGTAATTAAATCAAACTTTTTATCGGCGTTTTTCATAAAGCTGCGCGCATCATCGACAACCAAGGTAACATTGCTTGATGCGTAAGGCTTCTCTTCATGCATGGTACGGCCTAATTGGGCTATGCACGGATCAATTTCAACAGCATATATCTCTTTTATGCCCATTCTTAAGGCTGCCGCAGTGTCATTGCCTGAGCCTGCCCCTAAAATCAATACGTTGCCAGGATGAATGAATCTATACGGAAACTCGTAAATATCTTTATAGTGTTTTAGTTTTGGAAAGTTTGCGATTGCGCCTATATTCAGACTGCAAAAAAATTGATGGCGGACATTATTGACAAAGACATTGTAACCAATCACCTTACCTGCGCTAACGGGATATAGATCGATCTTATAATAGGGCGACCAGATTGAAGCATTGCCTACCCCTCCAATACTGATAAGTATCCCGGCGGCTATAAGGCCATGCACTAAAGTCTGTTTCTTTGAGGACATGAGGAACCAAAACGTTAAAATGATTCCCACTAAAAACCAGTAGACCGGCTTAAGCATTAAAAATGAGATCATAGAAAATATCGCGATCCCGGCTATGCTGCCCAGTATATTTATCGAATAGGATGTAAGAGGCTTAAAATATTTTAGCGTCAAACCCAATTTTTGGCCGAGCGGAACAAACATAGCGGTATTCAACACTAACACGAGACAAACTAAAAATATGAAATTAACTCCTTGCGCTTGATAGAGATAAAAACCTAATAAATATTCGTCCCCAAAAAAACTTGACGTCATCCTCAGCGCACTTAACACTTGCAATAAAACAGCGAAACTCAAAACCAAAGGGAGAAACAAATTCATCAGGTTAATTCTTTTCTGTGTGAGCAGACAACCAAGTCCCAGCCCTAGAAATGCCGTAATTAAAACAGCGGTGCTAAAATACGCAAAAACATGCAAAAAAGACGGTATCAGTCGAATAAACATCATTTCCCAATACAGCGACAATAATCCGATAAGAAAAATATCTGCGGTTTTCCTGAACTCTGTGCTCTTCATAAGTGCATTCTTTGGGGAGGGCTAAAAGTATTCACTAGAGGCAATTTTTCATTTATAGGCTATCGATTCTCAATAAGTTCATCATGCAAATTAACAAACATTACGGGAAGATCAAGCTCTGAAGACAAAGTTAAAACCTGCTTAATCTTTGATTTCCTTGATTCGTAATTATTATTACCGTCAAACCAGTTTAGGTAGCCCATTTCACCTTCATGGATAATTCCGTATTTATCAAAATTAACCTGCACCTCGGAATTTAAAGTAAGCAAACAAGGGGCTAGGCTGGTAATACCTTTCAAATATCGTCTGCACTCCCTTATGCCTTTTGTTGTTTCGCCAAACTCCTTTTCTCCTTCGCCGGGAAAACCGACAATAATATTTGAAAACGCACTTATTCCGGCCCGTTCAGTATCTTTGAGATTATTTTTAATATCTTTAAAAGCATACGGCTTATTCATTAACTTAAGCGTGTTGTCTGCAAAGCTCTCCACCCCGTATATTAATGCAACGCATCCGGACTTCTTCATCTTAGAAAGGAAATCCCTAGTCATATCTTTTCTTATACCAAACTGCCCCATCCAATGAATACCCAAGCCGCTCTTTATGATCATACTAGATAATCGGTCCAATTCGGCTAGATCCGCATTTAGCATTAAATCCATAAACCAGAAAGTCTGGCTTTTATTCTCTATCACTCTCTTGGAAATCTCTTGAAATACGTTCTCAGCACTTCTGCGCCTATATTTCGCAAAAAACAATTTATCGTTACAAAACTTACACTGTCTTACGCAACCCCTGCTCATCAATATCGGCATCTTTTTACCGCTATAATGATCCAAATTAGCCCAGCCAAAATCAGGAAATGGCAACTCATCCAAGTTCTCAATAAATATCCCGCCTCCTGAAAATGAATGTTCATTACCGCGGTATGTTACTATCCCGGAAAGCCCATTAAGGTCTTCGGAGTTTTTGATTCTGCTCAAAACTTCACTCAAGACATATTCTCCTTCACCGACCACAAGAACATCGATTACCCCAAGAAATACATCTTTTCCCTTTTCTATCTGACTATTTTTAAGGTATTGAGAATCCGGGCCTCCAAAGATTAGCACTTTTTCTTTGTCCTTTTCTTTAATGCGCCTGGCCAACTCCAGAGAAAAAAGCACATTTCCACAATTGATAGAAAACCCGATATTTTTTACATCGCGCTTTAGAATTTCATCAACATAGGACTCGATCTGTTCATGGAACAACTTGAGCATCTTCTCTTCAAACAGCTTCCCGTCAGTCCAGAACTTATAGTTCTGCATCTTCCATAATTCACGCTCTTCCGGGCTGCCTTGCAAAAACAAATCGATGTTTATATCCAGCACGTCGCAAGAATGCCCCTTTTGATTCAAGTAGGATTTTAGATAAGAAACTCCTAACGGAGGAACATCAACTCCCCATACAGGGCAAAGAATCAAAAGAATATCGAGATCACTCTTCTTTTCTAAAGCTGCGCTCAAATCCACCCTCTTTTCTGCCATCGCGAGTCAACAAACCGGAAAAAACCGTTAATTAGCACTTATGCTGTCAACTCCATAATAAGCAGCTAAATGTCGATTGACCCAAAACTCCGGGTTACTGCTCAAGGGGATCGCATTACAATTTATTGCAAACCCACCCTTGCTTGTAATTTTCTCTTTTATCTTAATCACCTTACTCCCGCCATTCTTCTGTCTTATTATTTCAGCCTCATTATATTTTTGATTAGCGACTGCATTAAGTCCTATGTTCATTTCTTTGTATATTACAAATAAATGCAAAGAAACAATAAAAAACAAACCGTAAGCGCCCATAAAGCGAACTACCTTTTTCAAAGAGATTGAATCTTTATAATTCCTTGATAAATAGTAGAAGAAATTATGGAGGAAGAACGAAATGAAAATCATGAAAAATATTGAAGTGCGTGGCGTGGCTTCTTTGGGAATCAATGCCATTGGGACGATAGTAGAAAAAGCAAGTACTAGCCAGATTGATTGGCGCGTCAATATCTCAAAAATAGTTAAATGAGGCATCGCCTCTTTATTGTTCTCCCCAGAAAAAGAGTTGAAAAGCCCAAGAAATGAAGACAGTAAGATCAGAATCCAGGAAAAAGAAATATATTGAAAACTGATACTTATAAAATTTTTCAATAGCGGGACTGCGCTGAAACAGAAATACTTAGCGCCATAAAAAGCAATTTGCTGAGCATTTCCCGGTGTTTGAGCAATCATAAAAAAACCAAGGAACATACTCAAGACGCTTAATATTGCAGTAATTCTATTAACTTTATTCTTATGCTTCAAAATCGTGTAACAAAGAAAAATAAAAACTGCCAATAAAATATTTTGAGATAAATCGGCAACAATAAACGAAAACAACACAAACAGCACAGAAAATAATTTCTTTGATGACTTCATGATTGATTTTTCTGCTATTAACAGCCAGATAATTAATAATAAAGCCATGGAAATATACCACCCCGCCACAGCATAAAACACGGTTTCTCTTATATGTGTATAAAAACCGTAAAAATAAGTTAGCGTTGCAAATGAAATAAAGGCGTAGTTATCTTCTCTTGAACCTACCTGTCTATTCAAAATAATTGAACACAGGTATGAGGAGAAAAGAAAAATCAGACTATATGCAAATATAATTGCGGTATGAGGTAAAAATTTAATAAACGAAGCTTGAATAAGGCCCGGCACCGAAAGATTGCGGCCATCCCAAAATTGATAAAAAAACAGGAGCAACTTAAAAATTCCGTTTTTTTGTAAATAACCTTTGAAAAAGAAATAGGATCCATATTTGGGGATAAAAAATGATAACGCTAATATGCTGGAGACGATCAAACCATAAGCGATCTTCGATGGTTCAATTTTTTTAAAAGCTGCATTAACTACTGCCATCGTAAGCTCCTTATCGATAAGAGATTTATTCCACAGCACATGAACTTGCCCTTTATCGTAGTTAGCGAATTCCAGCGGCCTGATTGTATTCTAGAACGGCTTGCAACGGGCTGCCTTGCGCGGAATAGACGATCCCACGGTTCTAGGTTCAAACATAATGCTAGCGGCACGAGACATGCATCAGAAATTGTTATACATTAGGATTGTTTTATGTTTTTGGTGGGCAACTTGTTTCTTTTGCGACCTTCAATTATGTCTCTCATAAGCCCTTCTCCTACCTCATAGCCAAGATCTTGAGCCTTGGTGGCATTTAATAATGCCAGGTCCAGTTGGCCCAAACGAAAATATTCATAGGCAAGATTGTTGTAGGGAAGAGCGAACTTTGGATTATACGTTGACGCTTTATTAAACTCTTTTATAGCCAGAGAGCTTTTTCCTTTTTTCTGATAGCAAACTCCAAGGATAAAATGGGACATCCCGGTATTGCAAGAAACCGGGTATTTTTGCAGCGCCCTGTTTAATTCGACTATTGCCTCGTCAATCCTATTCATGAGAAGATAGCAGGTCGCCAAATCCGTATAAGCAAGGAAGTTGTCTGATTCGATAGCTAGTGACTTCTTTAATTCAACAACCGCAGCCGGATAATTAACTTTATTAAGATAAAATATTGCGCGCGCGATATGCCTTGAGGTATCTAATCTTTTTTCCCCTCTTACCGCCCTCCCCACCATCTTAGAAAGACCTACAGCTGGGCTGTAAAAGGGATCTGCTGCCAGCGCCTTTTTCAGTTCGACATCACTGCTCTTAAAATCACCCTCTACGGCAAATGCCAAGGCGTTATTCGTATGCAATGTCGCCTCAGCTAATCCCGAAGATCCTTCTCCGCCCTTAGTTTCAAGGGCCCTTACACTTCTTATGCTGCAACTTTTATCAACTCCGGCAATGTGTGTAACGGCCCATTTCATATCTGAGAAATCGAATTCGGCAGGATTCTTCCCTTCGAGAATATCCGATCCTTTGAAAGTCGCCAAAAGTTCCTTAAGTTCATTCAATTTCGGCAGTTTTTCATATCCGTAAATTTCTGGTCTTTGAATGGATTCATAGTACTCGATCGCCAAAGGAATATCCTTTTTAGCGTAGTAATACCACGCTAGGGCATACCGGGCGGGTATAAAATCAGGATCGAGAACAAGGGCCTTCTTAATTTCAATTACGGATTGCTCTGCCAAGCCCTCTTGCTGATAACAAATGCCTAGTAAAAAACGCTGTACGGGAAATTGAGGACCAAATTCTACTGCCTTTTTAAGAACTTCAATCGCCTCTTTAATCATCCCCTTCGCCATATAACAGTTGCCTATATCCGTATAAGCCGCAGATGAATCAGGGGCTATCGCTATCGCTTTCTTCATTTCTACAATCGCCTCATCAAACATATTCCTTTCCATATAATCCATACCCTTGTATTCATAAATAGCGGCTTCCTTACTTATCTGCCCTTGAATGGCCTTATCAGCCACTCTCAACTTTCCTATAGCCGGAGAATAAAATTTATCGCAAGTAATTGCCTTCTGAAACTCCTCTTTGGCAGAACGCACATTGCCGTCCAAAGCAAATCTCGTACCATTTCGGGTATGATTCTTCGCCCCCTTCACATCTATTTTTTCATAGTCAATATCGGAATTTTCAGTATCCGAGTGGCTATTCATAAAATCAGATATCTCTTTAGAAAACACACAATCCGTAAGTTTCTCTGTTTTCTTCAAATGATAGGCGGCTAAACCGTATTTCTTACTAGCGTAATAATACATCCCTAAAGAATAATGAACGGGGCCATAGAAAGGACTCAAGGCTATGGCTTTTCTGTATTCAAGGAGCATTCTGTCAGCATCCCCTTTCTGGGCATAACACGTCCCTAAAAAGAAATGCGTTTCGGGATATTCAGGATTTATCTTTATTGCAGTATTTAGCGCTTCAATCGCCCGATCATATTCTTTAAGACTTATATAAGCTATGCTCATATCGGTATACGCCGGGGTAAAATTAGAGTCCATCCTAATTGCATTTTTGTATTCCAAAATGGCTTTGTTGTAATTTTTTTTGCATAAATAATAGACTCCTTTAAACATGCGCTTCGCCAGGATGCCTTTATGTGCGGTAGCATTTATCCTATCAAGGAGCTTTCGGGTACCAATGGCCGGAAGATAAAAATGATCCGTCTCTAAAGCTAGATCGAGGTAATATCCGGAATCTTTTAACTTGCCCTTAATGCCGCATTCCAGAGCCTTATTCACAAAAAATCGCGCTTCCCCGATTGAAATCTTATCGATTTGTTTTGGCTTGCCAAGCAGATAGGCTGGACTCCACTCGATGTCTGAACAATCAAACTTTTCTTGATTAAAAAACCGGAATAATATCAGCGGAAGGCAAACAAAAACGATCAGGAAGAGAAAAGAGTAAACAACTTTTTTGGAAGAAATCAATTTATCCTCTATGCGGTTTAAGTTTATCAAGAAACTGGGGCGAAATATTACAACCTAAAGCCAGAGCTTTATCGCAATTCTCTATAGCTTTTTGATAATTTTCCATGGCGTAATACAGATTAGCAAGACCAAAATACGCCAGGCCATATTCTGGTTGAATATTCAGTGCTTTCTCATACTCGCTTTCCGCTAGAGATTGATAACCCAATGCGAAATATGCCGACCCGAGCTCATAATGAGCGACTTCATCATAGGGATCAATTTTCACCGCTTTTTCAAGATAAGCCGCGGCATCTTTATATTGATTCTTTAATAAATACGCAGCAGCAAGAGCGGGAAGGAGCGAATCGCCGGAGGGGCCTAATTCGATTGCCTTTTTCAGAAACACCATAGCCTCATCGATATTGTTGTTTTTTAGATACGTATTTCCAAGTTCACCATAAGCGAAATTAATAGAAGGATGATCTCTTATAATCTCTTGAAAAATATTTATTGCCTCATCATACTTCTTGAGATTAACAGCATAAGCTCCTTTGACAACAAGAGCTAACAAATCTTCCGAGATAACATTCTGCTCCTTGTCCAGGATAAGTTTTAACAGATGCTTCGCGGAATAGAAATTAGGAGAAACGTTTAATACTTCCAAAAAACCTTTTTTTGCTTCTTCCAGATTTCCTTTAGCCGCATTTTCTATCGCCCTATCATTTATTAAACCAAGTTCTATCATTGACCTATGGGCTACATTTCCCGCCAGAGCTGTCGCATAAAAGAATAAAAGAGATGCAAACCCTATTAAAAATGAGTTCGCTCTTTGAGTTTTCACTTTCTTGCCTTCTCTGTATTTTGGTTGACTGGAGGCTCTCGCATATATATTTGAATTCTTCTGAAGAAACCCTCTCAGCTTTTTAAAAACCGCCTTTTAAAAAATGAGAGCAAATCAAGCCGGATCAATCGGCAGGTTCTTGTTCTTCAAACTGTTTTTTTGCATTCACCCTCGCATCATTGCATTCCTTGGAGAGCTTATCCTGGTTCTTTTCTAGGCATGCGAGAATACGGCCCTTACCAATGGCAACCCCCGGGCACAAACTTTCGATCTGCTCCCCGCACACTGCGCCGAGCTTTTCAAAAGGCCCCTCCTCCGCCTTCGCGGGAGCGCTCCATGCAAAACATACTGCGACGATCAACATAGCAACCGGTTTTTTCATAATCAAATCCTCTCTGTTGGCCTATCTAAGAATTCACCCCTTAGGAACCCAAGATCCAATTTCACCCCGTACTAGCCAATGTCTGTCATAGTTGCCTGAACTTTGTGCGACGGCGGCCAGACTAACAGCCTTGTCATGTTAATTGTATGGCTCGAACATCTTCATTGTAAGGTTTTATCTTTGCGAGCGCGCTCAACCATAAAACGAACAGCCGAAACCATGTTCGCAGTCTCCAGCAAGATAGTGGGATATTCCCGCTGAAAAACGCGGAAAATTTCATCCGCAAATCCCTGGCCGATGCTTCGGACTTTATGAAAATCAAAAACAATGCGCTTGAACTTTTCTAGACCAAAAAGAAGCCTCTTAGCCTCGGATCGTGACACATAATCCCCTTGTTTTGGCGAAAGGACCACCATCACCTGACTTTTATCAAACTCATAGTCTTCGTTCGAAAAAGCTTCAAAAACAGCCTTCAGGTCCCGATGGCTAGAGGCGCGAATGCGAAAGATAACCTCGGTACCACGCAGGAAGGTCTTGGCCTCCTCCACAGAAACATCGCTCTTCAGATTATCCGCTGTCCATTTCAAGCGGGCACTCCGGAGCAGAAACAGATCACCCGCCCTGGAAGTAAAAAAGATCCCCTGCCCTGAATGCCTCTTGGGGTCCGTGGTCTGTTTTCCTTTCAGCAAGTGCTCCAAGGCTTCGTAGTGATCTTTAAAATGGAACCTCCTCTTCACGGACTCAAAAGCGCCGATACCCTTATCCCGAACTTTGAATTCGAGATCATTGCTGTCGAGACATACTTCCACGCTGACGGAGTGAGCTTTGGAGTGGTCGATGGCATTATTAAGCATTTCAGTAAAAGCGTAACGAACGGTCCGGAACGCTCTCCCCGAGAGCCTCTTAGGAAGGTTCAGCCGCAGGGAGAAAAGATCGAACAACTTGTCTTCATTCAGTTTCTTGATGAGCTTAACGACTTTGAAGGAAATTTTCGGAAGAAGCTGCCGCGCCCGGGGTGAACCGTAAGAAACATAGCGCGCATCGAGGGTCGTCCCAAGTTTTGAGAGTTTCTTCTGGGACACAAGTTCGCGCAGATGTTGCGAGGCTGTCTGCCGTGATATCTTGAGACGTTTCACGACCGACGCCGAACAGATCTCCCCTTTGCGCCGGACCTCTTGAAGGATAAACGCCTTGGTTCGCATGAGATTAGTATACCTTATTGCAAGGCCTATTGTAAGGTTTTTTATTTCTTATTGTAAGGTTTTACGGATACGCCCTTAGAAATAAAGCATTCGCAGTTCGATCCTGGCAACACGAAGGGGCCTGGCTCTCATGCCAGGTCCCGATTTTCTCGCTTCTCTATTCAATAGAAAAATTGTGGTGACATGTCGAAATGGTGCAACTATCTCCTGCAAAGTTCCATATTATAACATAACGTATGTATACAACTACAGCAGGAAGGCCGATTCAGAGATGGCCTCATAGAGCGGACATTGGGACATTATGTCGCAATCTAAACAAAAGACGCCACAAGGATCGCCTATCCAACATGCCCACTATGGAGGGAGAGAACATCCGTTGGTATTAAAATTGGCATAACTCTGACAAAGTCGGATTGGGTTGATTTATTGGGCAAAAAATGAGCCTACTACGCTCAGTTTTCAGTGAACCCACTTTTTCGAAGAAGATCCGCCTTCCATCTGCTCTTTATTCAGAACAATCGAGAGAAAGAGCTAAAAGACGGGGCCAGGCTTCAACCCATCCATTCACATGATCCGCATCGCTCACTTTCAACAAATGAACACAAGAAGCGTTCGCGGACTTCTCCAGAAATTTCTCAGCAATAAATGCGGGAACCACAGCATCGTTTGTTCCAACAAAGTGATATTGAGGAATCGAGCTCAACTTCCTGGCCACGGCCATCGGATCCATCGATTTTTCATCAAGCGGGCTCACTTCGTGGTATTCATTTAGACCGTTCAGGTCGAGATCCCCCGCGACCGTCCGCAGACTCTTCACATCCTGCCGCCTCGCTGCGATAAGCGTCGCCACGGCACCGCCCCCGGAGTAACCGATCAAATGCACATCAGAGCTTTGCGTCTCTTTCACAAACTTGTCAACCGCTTGATCCATGGAGCTAATGACCTCTTCGGAAAATCTCTTGCCCGTCCAATAAGTCTCATCTTCACAGGCGGAATTCATTTCTGTGGGTGTGTACTGACAAGGGCGAGCGAGATAAATAACATTTGGCGTCGAATCTTTTACCGCAAGCTCTAAGGCTATGGGACGGCGCGGCGTCGGATCTCCGGAAACACGGCTGCGCGTCACCCAGGCATAGCCATCGCCTTCAATGTAGATATGAAGCGGCTGGCCTGGGCTTTGCATCTTAGAAAAGGCCGTAAGTAGGAAGGGTGTCGTGCGAACGCGCGATCTGTGAAATCCCGACTCTTGCGCAATCGTATCCGCCGTCGCAAGACGCTCGGATGCTGAAGGAACGGTCAGACAGCCGGCAAACAAAAACGCTATTGCTACCAGGAAGAGCGTCGGGATTTTCATTGCAGCATCATAAAACAAAAGAGCCCGCATCACAAGGACACGGGCTCTTTCGGGAATATTTTTCGGATTCTTTAGAAATCGTACCGAGCAGTCCCGTAATAGGTGTTGCTCATAAACTGGTCCTTCACCTCCAGATCCCAGTTCCCGGTAAGCGTCACATTGCCTTTATTCAGGAACGCAAGCTCCCCGCCAAAAAGTATCCCGCTTTTCGCAGGTTTGGCGCCCCGAGTATTGAAGGAAGCTCCGCCGCCGGCAAAAGAGGCCGTCGTCTCGAAACGGTCTCCAATATAATCATAGAGCCACGCCGCTTTCACTGCCGGGATAAACGTCCCGGCCTTCTTTGTCGCAAACGGATATGCGAACTTCGTGCCGAGGACCTGCAGCAGCTGATTGTACCCGCTTCCGTCTACCGAAAGATCAAGCGAATCCGCGCCGTTTTCCTTGTATTGATTCATCCTCAGATAGCTGTATTGCAGGGACGCAAAGGGTGTCGTTTCAAGCTTCTTCGTCATTTGAGTAACGATCGTGTATCCCGCTTCAAGCTTTGTCGCATACTGCTGGCCGTAATGCTCCGCTTTCGCCACACGCGCACTCAAAGGCGTCAGCCAAATCTCGCGACGACTGTCGAAATTATTCTGCGTGAACCCGAACATCCAGTCCGAATACAAGGAATTTTCGCCACGGTTGCGAAAACCGCCTTTGGAACCTTTTTGGTTCGCCGGCTCTTTATTCAGATTGATCGAATCGTAGCTCGCGTAGACAGTACCTTGATAGCTATTAACACTATCGGACGGACTTCCAGGCGTCTTGGAATTGATATCCGCAAACCCGTAACCTCCCGCCAATCCCAAACGGATATGGTCATTGATCAATTTATCCGCACCGATCGAGGTCCCGAACGTGTTCGCCGAGAAACCCTGGATACCATTGCGCTCGCCTTGATTCAGATTGCTGCCGAGCCCTTGCATCCAGAAACCCATCCCCTGAATCATGTCCCCGGTTGCAAGACCGATCATGCCGTCCCGTGCATAACCAAGGCGGTTACTAACACTTCCAAGAAATTGGCTGACCGCCTGCTGGCTCGCCTGCATTGTTCCGGAACTTATGTCCGGAGTCATCGTGCTGAGTGCACTTTCAGCATTAGCGGAAGACATTACGCCCAGTTGGCCCATCACATTGGCCATGTCACCGCTTGGGTTGGCAATGTTGTCGAGGACTGCGCCTACCGCAGCCGCATTCGAATTTCCCGCCCCCTCATTGGCGTAGGCATTGGCAATGCGTGTCGCGGTAATTGTCAAATCATCACCGCCGTTCGCTGCCGCAGCTGCAAACGTCACCGCCTGACTATTGGTTGTAATGGTCGGCAATACCGCAACACCTCCTGTTCCTGCCTTACCGTCAAGGATCGTCCATGTCGTGTTACTAGGAATGTATACCGGATCGACAGTGACAATTAGGTTGGATGCGCCGGGTACCGAACATTTCCCGTTTGCAGCGCTCGAGGCATTGATATTGCCCGCGACAGCAGTACTTTGAATGGTTGTTTTTAGGGTAGTGCCCGCTGCTTGCGTATATTTACCGGCTCCGGCTGCTCCGAGAGTCAAAGTGTTCGCTCCCAGGTCAAGAGTACCGGCTGCTAAATTGAAGTTAGTCGCTGCGCTTGTTCCAGAGCTGCCAATAACAGCCGAAGCCGTGGCACTGTTGATCGTGATCGTACTGGAGTTGATAGTCCCGTTAAAGGTGACGACGGAACCGGGGGCGGCAACATCGACCTCCTTGATACGAGTTCCCCAGACCCCTGCGCCGATATTGGAATTAACCGTGGATGAACCGTCAAATATTAACGTTCCGTTCCCGCTGGTCGTTGCAGTCACCCCGGACCCCGCGCCAGTGGCGATGGTATGGCCGTCACCGATATGAAGATCATTATCACCAGCAAAATTGATTGTGGTCGCCCTGATATCACCGTCCGTCATTACAGAACCTTTACCCACCGTGATAAGCTTAAACGATTCTGTCCCCCCTTCACCGATATTTCCGGTGACAGTGGCGTTTCCCTTGAACTCTAACGTACCCCGCGTTCCGCCAGTATCCGCACCTGAGGTACCTGATAATATATTTCCAGTTATATTACTGTCTGAACCTATCTTCAATGTCTGATCGGGTCCGGAATCTGCCAGATTGATATATTCATTGGCCGTGATATTGCCTCCAAGCGTAGCCGTCCCGCCTTCAATGGTAATTCTATTACACGTCGCGGAGGCTCCCGAGCCCACCACCGTAAGCGATGAAGTAACGCCATCCATCGTCACAACAGTCGGATTGAAGTGCGAGCCGGCTCCCGATATTGTAAGGCTTGGACAATAGCTGGTATCTTCACTGCCGTCAATGGCAGCGCTGTCGGTTGTGTAGGTATAACCCGCCAGATTGAATGTAACTGAGCCGCTGGCTACAAACAATCTCTTGTTATTTGCACCTGCTGTAAAATTAACCGTCGAAGATGTGCTGGCGCCGCTATCAAAAACCGCCGTATAGGCCGTATCGGGGACTTTGCCGGGATCCCAACTGGACACGTTGGAAAAAGTTCCGGTTCCCAAAGGCGCATTCCATGTACAAACTTTATTAGCTATTAAAGTGATGGTGTAATCGGGGTCAGGGAAACTCCATGTATTCAAAACAGGGTCATACAGGTAGTAGGTTTCAGTGATGTTATTATCGGTCACCGTAAACAGCGAAAACCCGTAGTGTGTATAATCTGAATAGGTAGGAGTTAGAAGCGGATCTTTGCCGCCCTCATTGGAATCAATCGGTGCGCCGCCATTCCCCATCATGTCCTGGTAAATAACATTCCCGCTGTCATCGACCGCGGTCCCGACCTGCACATTGTGCACATGACCCGTCAAATACATCTTTGAGCCATTCGCACCCATGGAGTTCCAAAGCGTTTCACGATTGGCTATGCCTTCAGCTGAAGTGCCGTAAAATCCGCCCTCGCTCTTGGAAAGCGAGTACGCCGGCTCATGAGCCATCACAAAAGTATAGGGTCGGGGCGCTGTCTTACTAAGCTGCTTATCCACCCACGCCTGGTCTATCTCAAAATAGTTCCTGCCGCCCACCGGGATTTCGTGAAAGTAGAAGTATTGGTCCGCCGTGACGATGCGAACATTTTTCAGCTTTAGGTCCCAGCTAAAGCCTACCTGGTCATCGCCGACTCCGTTATTCGGGCCATTCTGAGGAACGATTGCCCCAAACGCATCATAATAAGCCTGCTTTAACGCGGCAATCGGGGCAACATCATCCGATGCTACGTTCTCGTGATTGCCCCGTACCGGGTAGATAGCGATACCGGGTATGGCATAAACCGGTGCCATATCAGACTTCCAATTCTTGAATTGATCCTCGTACGGGATACTGGGATCGCCATCCTTTTTTTTTGGCACATCATTTCCGTTGATCAGATCGCCGGCAAACAGCACGGCGCTCGGACGAAGAGGAAGAGAAAGAGAAAGAGAAGCAATTTTGGAAGCAATCGCGGGCAGATATAAGCTTACGCCCGTAGTCGTCGTCTCATAGACACCCCTGCTGTCCCCCATGACAACAAATGTCCAGGAATCTTCGCCCAAAGCGATGCCGCACGGGAAAGAACTACAACACAGCACACCGATAAAAGTCAGAACAATCAGGTTGCGTAGCATCATTCGATGGTATATGGCGTCAGCTCTTTTGAGACACGCTTTCGGGATTCGCCTTCGCACTTTCACCTTAGTCCAAGTCATGTTTGCGATTGTAGAGCTTTCTTCTGCCAAGAACCATTCGTTTCTTTTCCTCGCTTTTCTTCGCTGAGCTTCTTAGAAAAAAGCTTCCAATTCCCTAAAATAAAAAGGCACTACTGTCACACGCGAACTTTTGTTCGTTGTAACTGTAGGGCCTGTATTGACTTTACCCCCCCCCTGCCTACCGGCAGGCAGGCGCCTGGGGGACATTCGTAACTGGTTATGGAAATCAAGCGAGGTTGAAACAGTGAAGATGTTATTAAAAACTGCCCTTCCTTCACATGCTACGCTCCAGATAAAGTCCTATTAAGGCATCCATGATTGGGATTGATTTCTAGGGCTTTACTGAAATCAATGATTGCTTGGCCTTACTCCTTCTCAAAAGGGTAGACGATACTCCAATCGTCTTTCATGCTCACAACTGTCCAACCTTTAGCCAAGGCTTCATCGAGACCTTTGTCTAGGCGGCCCACGTCCGACTCGCGGTCATAAGCCCACTCCCGTTTGGCATCGGTATGGTGAACATAAAGACAAAAACGGGGGCCGTTGCCGGCGGAAGTCCATTGCATCATTTGCAGGTCGCCGTCAGAATTGCCGAACGAGGCGATCGGACGACGGCCGATGTGGGACTGGATGCCGATGGGTTTCCCATCATTGTTGTCAATGAAGTCCAACTCCGGCACGTAGATCAACACGGGTTTACCGTCGCGAAATTCAAATTTCGTCTTGATGCTGCTTCCAACGACCTGTTCGGGCGGAACGCCATAGACTTTTTCCGACCACGGACGCATGAAATCGACACCGCCGCCGGAAACAATATAGGTCTTGAATCCGTTCGCGCGCAAATAGGCCAATAGTTCAAGCATGGGCTGGTAGGCCATCTCTGTATAAAGCCGCTGGGTCCGGGGATGTCTCGCGGTAGTGATCCAATCCGTCACGACTTTTCCAAATTCATCGGGGGTCATTCCTGACTGCGTAGCCATGAACATTCCCAGGAATGCCTTATCGCCGCCGGCCAGAGCGTCCTTCAGATCGTCTTTGAGGACGGCGGCAAAAGGCTCCTTATTTTTCCACTCCGGATGCTGTGGCGCGAGGGCCCTGATGCGGTCAAAGATAAAGGTGTACTGGAAATAGATCGGCTGCTCGGACCACAGCGTGCCATCGTTGTCGAAAGTAGCGATACGTTCGGCCTGCGGCACAAAATTCGGCGAGCCTTCCTTAGTAACTTCCTCGACAAAGGCGATGATAGCCTTCTTCGGCGCAGTGTCATTCCAAGATGGCAAAGAATCGGCAGCGAAAGCTGTGTTTGCCACTAGGAGCAGAACAAAAACACACTTCAAAACTAAATTTTTCATAAATAAGTTCCCTTATATGAAAAGGGCCTATGATTTTATTGCCTTCCCATAGTTTTGCATCCGCGTCCGCATTTGGGGACTCAATTGTTTGACAAGTTCTGCATTGTACGAACCTGCAAGCATCGGTTTTATCGTGGGATCCTTCGTTGGATTATAATCAAAGACATCAGCGCCAACGATCTGTTCTGCCGCAATGGCGCAGGAACGCGATGTTGCGGCAGGCGTTCCAACTTTGACTGCAGGATCAACATCGGTCGTAATGATTGAGATGGTATTGTCGTTGTTGAGATATATCTCAAAAGTGCGAAACTCCTGAGGAAAATCCCTCAAGGATGATGTCTCAACCTCCCAGAATCCTTTTTCCGGGGCGTTGATCGGATCGGGCGATATAAACGCTTTAACAATATTTAAATGACGATGCCCCGAGATCCATAGGATCAAATTCGGATGGCTTTGCAGTTCCGTAATCAGATCCGGCAGAGTGACGGCATTTTTAGGATCCGGCCACCAACCCATCTCGGACCTAGGCCCAGTCACTTCGACATTAATCGGAACGTGCGCCGCAATGATCATGAGTTGGCCAGCCGCATCGCCATCCGCAAGTTCTTTTTTAAGCCAGTCCCAACGTGCCTGGTCAAGAAAACCATGCCCATGGATGTCGGCAGAGCCGTCATCTTCCCTTTGGGTATCGTCAAGAACAATAACCTTGAGCGGCACTGTCGACTTTGGGACAAAGCTATAACAGGCAAAATCCCTGTTGGCATCGGCCAAGTTGAACCCATGGCCAACAGGATTTGAAGACGTTGTAAAAAATTCTTTCATCCATTGCGTTCTCAAAAGTGAACGGCGGTCCGGATCGGCTGCAACTTTCGGAGGACTCTTGAAATCTGCGACAGGTCCCGCGTACTTGATATCACCGTGAGGAGTCGAACCATCGAGAACACCCATATAGTAATCGGGGCTGTTTATTTTTCGAGGGTCTGCAAGAACATCTCCGGCGGCCAAAACCGTATCGCTAATGTAGGATTGCCGAAGGAATTCATTCACAGGTATCGAACCCATCCAAAAATGATCATGATTGCCGAGGGCTTGATACCAAGGGATGGTCTTGTCAAGCCC
>Ga0114951_10003370_pt1 | contig 16614 bp, 17 predicted proteins | sample AM7aDNAmetaG_FD_88677 | JGI IMG/M metagenome (GOLD analysis project Ga0114951, IMG submission 88677) | Freshwater microbial communities from Finland to study Microbial Dark Matter (Phase II) - AM7a DNA metaG | ecosystem: Environmental > Aquatic > Freshwater > Lake | place: Finland: Lake Alinen...
GAACACCTCCTAAATGAGTTTTTGTGTTCATGAGAATGACATGGTGACTATTCGATTTTCAAAGAACAAATTCTACGATGTTATGGCACCTTTTTTTGTCCACGATGTCGTGGCACTCAACAAATAGTGTTTATGAATGATGAAAGCGTGGTGCTTGAATAATTTTCCGCCACCACCGCACCCCCGACAGTAATAAGGCCACACTTAATATCACAAACACAAGTACCTCACCAAATCTACTGTGATTCACATTGCCGGAATTTGTCATCGATCTTTACCCTCCTTTTTTATATGGCAATGCTTTTGAATGTTCGAAGTATAGATATGCTGGTTTTGCTTGTGGCCGAATCATTCCGAAATCAGGTCCCCTGAACAATATCTTCTTTACGATTCAATGATCGTGTCACTCTTAATACTTCTTCCGTCGTTGTTATGCCACTTAAGACTTTATCAATACCGTCTTTCTGCAGCGTGATCATGCCCTGTTTTAAAGCAAGTTCATTAATTTGATTGGCATCGGATGTTTTTAAAACAAGTCTTTTGATTTCGTCATCAACAATCATGATCTCAAAAATGGCTGTCCGTCCCCGATAGCCTGTGCTCATGCAAAGGTTACAGCCTTTTTTCCGGTAAAATGACTTTTTCTTCAAAACCGAAAGATCCAGGCCAAGGTTGGCCAGGGTTTCTTTATCCGGCTGATAAATTTCCTTGCAGTGCGGACAAAGAACGCGCACAAGACGCTGGGCGATAATAGCGATAACCGATGAGGTCACTAAGAAAGGTTCTATCCCCATATCAATTAACCTGGTCACGGCGCTGGCGGCATCATTGGTGTGCAGTGTGGAAAACACAAGATGGCCGGTAAGCGATGATTGAATGGCGATTTCCGCGGTTTCCCGGTCACGAATTTCACCAATCAGGATAACATCCGGGTCCTGGCGAACAATCGAACGCAGACCAGCAGCAAAAGTCAGATCGATCTTCGGATTAACCTGAATTTGTCCGACACCATCCATTTGATATTCAATGGGGTCTTCAATGGTAATAATGTTTATTTCCGGCAGATTGATTGTGGATAGAGCCGCGTAAAGAGTTGTGGTCTTGCCAGAGCCTGTGGGGCCGGTAACTAGAATAATACCATATGGTGATTTAATCAGACGGTCAAGCAGCTTGATGCGCTCATCGTGCATACCCAAATCTGCAAGCATGAGAATATTGGCTGATTTATCCAGTAATCGCAGCACAACCCTTTCGCCAAAGGCTGTGGGAATAACCGATACACGAATATCAACAAGGTGGTCGGCTATTTTGATTTCGATACGTCCGTCCTGCGGCAATCGTTTTTCCGCAATGTTTAGTTTAGCCATGATTTTAACGCGGGAAACAAGCGGTGATTGAATCCGCCGCGGCATGCTCATAATATCATACAAAATGCCGTCAATGCGGTAGCGGATTTTGAGGTTACCGGAGTAAGGCTCGACGTGAATGTCGCTTGCCCGGTCCTTTATTGCACCGGCAACCAACAGGTTGACCAGTTTGATAATCGGCGCGTCGCTCGTTTCATCCAGCAGATCAGCTGTTTCACTAATTTCCGAAATAAGATCATCCGCAGAGGCATCACTCATTTCTTCGAAATAATCTTTGGCTGAGGAACGGCTCATATCGTAAGCCATATTAATTGCTGCCATGATCGCTTCCTGCGAAGCAAGGACAATCGGCAGATCCGGGCGTTGCAAAAGATTACGCAAATCATCAACCGGCTGAAAATTTGCGGGATCGTTCACCGCGATAACCGCATCGGCAAAGGTAATAAGCGGCACAATCTTGTGCTTCTTTAAATATGAAATGGAAACATTTTGCGTGAAATCAATATTGATGCTCTCCACCGGCAGTTCCGATAAGAAAGACAGACCAAAATGCCCAGCCAGTATTTTTAATAATTGGATTTCATTGATGGCTTTTTTTCTGATGAGCTGATCAAAAAATCCGGCGCCATTATTGCTTTTTAGGCCGTGCGCCTTGGCAAGGCTATCCGGGGCGACGCCAGCTGCAATTAATTTTTTATCCAGTATAGAAGAAGATACCTCCAGGAGAATGGAGGCACTAGGGGCATTGCCTGCGGATGCTTTTAATGCTGAATGGATTTTAGACATAAGGGATCAGAGCCTTTAGCTTATTGTTTAGCCGGTGCTTTATTTTCGGCAGGAGCAGGTTCGCCTGTAGGTTTAGTCTCCGGCTTTTTTTCGTTTAACTTGATGATGCCTTCGACCACTTCTCCCATTGTTTCTCTTTTTTCCTGATAAAGACCAGCGGCATCCTTCTGAGTGCGGACAATATGAGGAGTCAAAAAGACATATAAGTTTGTTTTTTCCCGTGACCTAGAATTTGTCTTAAAAAACCAACCCAGAAGGGGAATATCACCAAGCAATGGAACCTTGTATGTGCTATCTTGTGTGCTGTCCCCCACCAAACCGCCGATGACGATAGTTTCCTGATCCTTGACCACTACCGTCGTTTTTGCTGTTCTTTTTAAAGTTGTCGGTGTAGCAGAAGAACTCGATGAGGTTACTTTGGTAACCTGTTGTGATATTTTCAGGCGAATAAAGTTTTCCTCGTTGATATGCGGAGTTATAGTTAAAATAACACCGACATCTTTATACTCGTAAGTATTGTAATTTACGGGGTATGCGGAGGTCGTTGCCGTTGAATCCTGGCGGGTAATATAGGGCACATTGGAGCCAACATTTATTTCCGCTTCTTCATTATCCAGTGTCATGATCTGGGGAGTGGATAGAATAGATACTTCCGTGTCAGTTTTATAGGCCTGAACGACGGCGCCAATGCTGGGAAATATTAGATCACCAATTTTAATACCGGTACCAACAACACCCATGGAAAAACCACCCGGGAAAGCACCAATCGCGCCAGCTGTTGTAGCTGTAACTAAACCATCGATGATATTGTAGCCGCCGGGATTTGTTGTAGTACCGGCACCACCGGAACCGATAAATGCACCCACTTTGTCTGTTGTACCTGCACCAAGGATATCACCCGTACCTCTCATGCCCCGCCATTCAACACCAAGCTTAAAATCCTTATTGGCGTTTACTTCCATGATTAAAGCTTCAATGTAGACCATAGCACGAGGCACATCGAGTTGTTTGATAATGTTTTCAAGAACCTTATAATCCTCCCTTTCGGCCATAACCACTAATGTATTGGTTGCTTTATCCGCGACGACTTGAACATTTTTTGAAACCACCGGGGCAAGCGCTTTTTGCGCCGCCGCGCCACCAGAGGTGGCTCCGGTCTCTTTGATAATACTATTGAGAACCTTGGCTAAATCCTCGGCAATGCTGTTTTGCAGGCGATACACCTGAATATTTGATTCGCCACGCGGCACATCTTTATCCATCAGCGCGATAAGTTTGCGGACACTTTCCGTATCCGCCACGCTGGCCAGGATAATAATTGAGTTTGTCCGAGAATCCGCAACAACTTTGATGGCCGTTACATTGGCGCGGCGCTGCTGAAAAATTGTCGTCAATGATTTAACCACTTCCGAAGCGGAAGCGTTTTGCAGCGGAATATAGGATATTTGGTCTCCCGCACCTTCCACATCGAGTGCTTGAATAATCTCCTGAAGTCGTTTGATGTTGGATAGATAATCGGTGATCACCAGAATACCGGCCGGGGGATAAGAAAGCACGGAGCTGGACTTGGAAATAATCGGGTCCAAAACACGTTTTATTTCATCCGGGTTGGCTCGCTCAAGCGCGACTATCTGGGTGACGACACGATCTTCCGGTTCGGCAAGGTCTTTTTTAAGCCTTGTCTCCACACTCTTTTCCCTTGCTAAAACGGCAGGAAGAATCTTAATCATATCGCCTGCAGGAACGACGGTGAACCCGTTGACTTCCAGAACAGACAGAAAGACTTTATAGACATCTTCCAGGGGGATTTTTTTAGGAGATATGATGGTGACCTTACCTTTAACTTTATCATCAATGATGAAATTTTTTCCGGTAAGTTCACTTACAAACTTTACCAGCACTCCTATATCGACATTGTCGAAATCAAGAGTTACATATTTTTTAGCGGCTGTTTTTTTCACCGGTTCGGCCGGCATTTTTTCGATCCGGATTTTTTGGGGCTTTTGAATTACATTTTCTGTTTTAACTTCCTTTGATGGCTGATCGGGATTAGTCGCTTTTATGTCCGGTGCATCTTTAAGTAAGACATCTTTATTCTGTGCGGGCAAGATGGTTTTTTCCGCAGGTGGCTCAGGTGCAGTTGTTGTGTTGACATTCTCGTCAGTATCAGCAACACGAGCCGCAAATGCCGGCACTCCAATACTTAGCACAACTACCAGCGCGATTATAAAGCCTGCAAGCAGGCCCTGTCTACTAACAAAAGGATGTATGTTTTTCATTTTAATTTAATTGTTTCTCCGTTAGTTTTTTAAACTCTGGTAAATTAGCCAGGGCCTTTAAATCACCATCATTTTTTGCCCAGGCTCTTACTTCCGGGTTAAACTCAATAGCATTCTTCAGGTAAAACAGGCTTTGTGTCACATCGTTTTTTTTCACGTAAAGGCAGGCAAGATTATAATGCGCGTCAACATAATCATGCTTTATGTCAAGGGCATTATTAAATCGCATAACTGCGCGGTTATAATTTTTCTCACCCATGTAGATCACACCAAGGTTATTAAATGCCTGTACATTATATTGATCAATTTTGATAACCTTGCGATATAGTTTTTTAGCTTCTTCTAATTTCCCTTCACGCTGCATTTGAAGGGCTTGAGTGTAAAGAGCTTTGGTTTCAGCAACATCCTTTGCAGTTCGGACTTTTGCCGTTTTTACCTTTGGCTGAAACTCAACTTTTTTGTTTGGCATAGTCTCGTTAGCAACCGTAATCGCCTCAGGAGGAACGCTTATCTTTTGCCTTACAGGTTGTATTGACGGAACTTTTTTATCTTCAATTCCGTACAAAAAGACAATCATTACCGCGGCAAAAAAGAAAGCTATTCCTATGCCGATTGCTGAGAGCCATTTTGGGGATGGTTTAGTATTTTTTCCGGGAGCAGATACAATATGGTCATAGGACACATAACGTGTCTTTTCCCCTTTTTGCACCTTGCGTAAAGCGTCGTTTATGTAGCTCATAATCACCTGCTGGTCAAGGACTTCCGACATCTTCTAGGCTGTTAATCGCGCCCAGATCTTTGTCCAATTGCTCATTGTTTTCTGAAAATAATTAATGCCAATATCATGAACCGCCAGTTGAATAATTTTCCGGTCAATTTTGCTCGTATTTTTCGTATAGGCGATAAGTAACGCACGATCGCAAAGAGCGTTAATCCGGCGGGGAATACCTTCAGCAAACATGTAAATAAGATTGAAAGCGCCCTTGGTAAATTTAAGCGAGCCGGGTCCTTGCGCGACCATCAGGCGGTGTTGAATATATTCGCGCACTTCCGGCAGAGATAAAGGGTTCAGATTATATCTTACCGTGATTCTTTCATTTAACTGCCTGAGCGCCGGCAGCATTAAAGCACTCAACAGTTCCGGCTGACCGATTAATATTATCTGGATGAGTTTTTCTGCTTCGGTTTCCAGATTCGATAGCATCCGAATCTGCTCCATAACTCCATGAGAAAGATTCTGCGCTTCGTCAATCAAAAGAACAGTTGTTTTTCCGGCGGCAAAGTTTTGGAGCAGGAAGTCATTTAAAGCGTCAATATAAATCTTTTTGGTTTTGGATTTACTTTTAATGGCAATGCCGTATTCGCCAAGCACCGTCTCAAGCAATTCCAGATCGGAAACGGCCGTATTAAAAATCAGCGCTGTTTCCACGGAATCATCGAGTGCCGCAAGCAAACTGCGGCAAATTGTGGTTTTCCCCAGGCCGATGCCACCGGAAATTAAGATAAATCCTTTTTTCTCCTTGATACCGTAAATCAGGCAATTTAGCGCGTCACGATGCTGCTCGCTTAAAAATAAATAACGAGGTTCCGGCGATAAAGTGAAAGGGTTTTCTTTTAAACCAAAATAAGCGGCATACATTATAGATTAATTCTCCTGCTTTCAGTAAAAAGAATAATTGATTGTTTCCGTCTTGCCGTTTCTCTTTACGCTCAAGGCTATATCGCCTCCGGACTGCATAACATTAACCAATTGCAAAATATCATCCGCGCTTTGCATACGTTTTCCGTTGACATCAATAATTATATCGCCGTTTTGCAGCCCCAGTTTTAGATAAAGGCTGTCTGGCTTAATCTCGGAAACAATAAACCCTTCCTGCACTCCGTCAGCGAGATAAGGACGCACAGTAGCCTGAGTCATAATGGTTTTCAAATCGCGCAGTTTTTCAGTAACTTCGACCTTGCTTAAAGCCATGCCTGAATTGGGCATGTGCGCTTGCGGCGAACGCGAAAGCAGGGAACCTTCCGGGGTTTCTTTTATTTTTAAAACTATTTCTCTACCCCCGCTTTTAATAATTGCCGTATTACGAGTTATTTTAACCAGCCTTGCCGAACCTATCATATCTCCCAGACGGAACAAACGCTGCTTATCCTTGCCCCGTTCTTCAACAATAATAAAACCGAAGGAGGAACCACCGGCTATAGTACCTTTTAAATCAAACGATGTTGCTTCCTGACTTTCACCCAGATATCCCCCACCCAGTTGTTTATCGCTTGCCGTTTTTAAAGTTGATTGAAATAAATTGCGTTCGGTAATTACGCTGTAATCCTGGAGCGGACTGCGTGAAGCGCTATCCGCGTTAAGTGTGGGAAAAGCAGTATTTTTTATAGATGCAGATTGATTACCCGCAGATAAACTGATTATTTTGTAAAAAAGATCAACTGTTTCATAGGATAAAATTGTTATGGCGACATAAACAAGAAGTGACGGAAGCGCGGGAAGAAGTATTGCCGGATGGGCAATACTGTTCCGTATATTGTCCGACCATTTTTCGAAGATCATCTTTATTTTAGATCGCATAACTCTTATACCATCAGATATAGCGTAACTGCGGGTTTGCCAATGTCCCGCTAATTGTAACTTTCACCTGCGCTTTGCTTTTGCCCGATATTTCTATTGTTCCGTTTAAGTTAAGCTGACTATTTTTAAAATCAGCAGCCTGGATTATTTCACCTTTTAAAAGGCAATTAACTTGCTGGCCAAATGTCTCTATTTTCTCCACTTTTAATATGCCGTTTTTCAGTTGCGCCTGGATTTCACCACGATCAAAATCAATTCTGGTCACGCCCAAAAATGGTTCCGGCAATGGATACGAACCATTTTTAAAGAAAAGAGTTAAAGTGCCCGACGAGTTCCTGGTAGCTTCATCAGCGATGTAAGTTAATTTGCCACTTGCTCTTCCCGTCAACGCTTTTACCAAATCGCCCTTTAAAAATGAATATTTCCCTATGTCAATATTCTCAAAATTTAAGATTACTTCCGCCGGCGGATAAGCTTTATTACTTGACACAAAACCTGCACGCCCGTCAAAGCTGCCTTGATAGGCAAGGCCCGAAAAACCGATATAAGTATTTTTACGAAAAATACTCAACAAACTGAGTTGCAGATCGAGCAAATCTCCCTGAAAAATAACAGACTCCAACGCTTGCGAACTTAGAGTTACATTTTTAAGTTTGATCCCCAGTGGTAGAGCAAGTGACAGCGACGCGGATTTAATTATTAAATCGCCTGAATTGATAGACTCCTCCACCTTACTTTTAACCAGTTCCCCCGGAAACAGTAGATACAGGAATACAAGCGTAATTAGTGTTCCATAGACGATAAACCACAACACCTTTTTCTTGAGAATCATCATCTTACGGCAAACCTCCCGGACGGGAATTAAGCGCGGCAACAGATGCTATCTGGATTTGAGCGCTTAAATATTCCGGACTTTCTTTCATTTTGATTACGGTAATTCTTTTAATCCGCACTAAATCGGCGGGCGATTCGGCAAAATATAAAAAGTCTCCAAGCTGCTTGATCGTAATTTTGTCAAGTTTCATATCAATGAGTAATTCCTCAAAAGCAGCGGATTTATTGCCCCGTGAAGAGTTCATATATTTAATGTTTCCCCGGACGCCGGCTTGCGCTGCCTTTTTTTCCAGATAGGAAAACAAGCTGAAATCTGCCGTTCTCGTGGACATAACCTTTTTTATTTTTGCTATTTTTGCTTCCTGCCCGGCAAATTCAGCATCAAGTTTAATTACCTCGTCCAGTTTCTTTTGCTGAACCTGGAGTGTTTGCCGAATTTTTGCGTTGGCATCCCAGAGCGGAAATATTATCAGTTCCAGAATCATGGTCACAAGAACAAGCGCCGCCGCGCCCGCGATAATGTAACGCTGTTTTTTATTGAGCTTTTCCCAGAATGATTTAATCATCTAAGTTCAATCCTCAAATCGAAATCAACTTTGGTACCCTGCTTGGAAAGACTGGTCGAACCCATGGCCACGTCCTTAAAGTATTTTGAATGGGCCAGTTCATTTTTTATCGCGGAAGCATCATCAACATTGCTCGCCTGACCTTTAATTAAAACGGCACTATTTTCGTAACTGAAATCGGTAATGACTGTATTATTCGAAGTTGCAATTAGGCTGGAGATTTCTTTTAATAAATCAACTACCGGTATGTCTCTCGCCCCTTCGTAAATACCAAAAGTCTTTTTGTTTTCAGCAAGCTTTGTCTTGAGCTGCTGCACAGGATCAACCATCGCCTGCGCTTCCGGAAGATTCTTCTTAAAAATCTGAGATATTTGTTTTTTGATGTTGCTTTGGCGCTGAGACTGGATGCTATAGCCCAAAAACAGATTGACTATCGCCAGCAAGATAATTATTCCTGCGACCACAGCCGCCCGCCGCGCCTGCCCTTTGAGGTTAATCAGGACATTTTTAGCGGCAAATTCACCTTGCCGGAAATTGAAGGAGGATTTGCCGTTAAATATCCTCAATGCCGCCGCCAGCGCATTATTCATAATCTGCGGCGAGTATTTTTCCCGGAGGTTTCCTTCAATTTCAATCTGTTTGAAGCGGGCAAGATCAAGAGTTTCCGCAGGCAGAGCAAAATAGCTTGCCAACTCTTTTTTCAAAGGGAGAAACAGGGAGCCGCCACCGGTTAGGGTGATTGCAGCTAAATTGTTTTGCAGAATACCGTTTAACTTCATAAATTCAACTGTATTTTTTAGCTCCAGACAAAATCTGGAGCACAAGGCGGCAACTTTTGTCCCTGCGGCACTGTAATCGGCACTGATTTTAGCAAGCTCGGCTGAACTGATTTCTCCCGACATATCAGCGGCCAATGCCGCCGTCATCAAATGGCCGCCGATGGCTAAAGAGCGCAATTGAACGATTGCGCCATTTTCATAAAATACCGCTGTAGTTGAGCTTGCGCCTATATCCAATAAAACGCCTCCTGCTTTCACGTCTTTTTTCGTAAGCATCGCGGCAGTTAGACCTGCTGCAGAAACGTCAATTGCGGAAACCTCACCCAGTTTACTTTCAACCAGGGTTATCCAATCCTGAATTGCTTTTTTAGTTGTGGCGGCAACAAGAAGGCCACCTGCGTGAACTTTTAAATAATCAGCAACTATTTCACTTACAGCAAAAGGTAGAAGTGGTTCTAACTCGAAAGGCAGCGTTTTTCTAATTTTATTGTCATCGCTAAAAGGCAGGCTGACTTGCCGAAACATGATGTCGGTTGTCGGCAGGCAAATACAGCAGGAGGCGTTCTGAAAACTTTTATTTTCCGCCAGTATTTTTAAAGCCGGTTCGATCCCACCGCAGGTGTTGATATTCACAGTCTCGGCGGCAAGAACGCGGCCACCGGTTAAACCATTTCGTGTGAACAAAACCGCCTTAATTGTGCTTTGGCCAACATCCAGACCCAGTATTGTTTGCGGCATCAATCCTGCCTCCATTTGATAATCTGGATGGATTTTCCCAATCTTTTTACCACGCCGCTTAAGCCCTGCTCCATGTTCTTCATCTTTCCTATGGAGGTAATTTTAAAATAATTGCTCTTTACCGTAATCAGTTCCGGCGATATCGTCACGCCCGCCATATCAAAAAACCACTGCGTACCGGATAAATCATTGCCCTCTTTACAGCGGTACTCATCCATTTTATCAGCCACTTCCGCGCTGATCCCTGCGGCAAGAGCGCGTAAAACCATTTTAGGCGCCGTATTGATATTTATTTTCCCGTCATCACTATCCGCGGTAACAAACCTTGCCAACCCCGGTTTCTCTTTGGTTCCGTTGAAGATTTCTGAGGTTATTCCCTTTACCATAAGCAATTCTTCAACGCAATCTACGTGAGCATTTTTCGCTTCATAAGGAGGATCTAAAGAAGAGTAATAAGAGGTTTCCGCCCCAAAACCTGTAGCCGAACTATCAGCGTCAATCCAGTCTTTGAGAGAATCAACTATTTCATTTGCTTTTCTATCGTCCAGTCCGAATTCCGGCAGACAAAGCAATCGAATCAGCACCCCTTTAATGACCGGATTATATTCATTACCATTCACCAGTTTATTGAGAGGGATTTTACCTGCTTCATCTTCAACTACCGTCATAAAAGAACCATCAGCAAAAAGGGTCTGGGATTGCGCGGATAGCATTTCCGCGTGTGCCCATTTGTCGCGTAATGTGTCGTAAGCGTAATCAGCATTGGTAAGCAGGGCCGCCGCCCCGTAAAAACCGGATTTGGCAATATAGGTCAACTTGATGCCATCGCTAAGATTTGCCGCGTCATAAATTGCGGCACGAGATGAACGATTCAATTCGATAGCAATAGCCACGATAATACTGAGAATCAATATTACAGTGATCAGCGCGATGCCGCGCTCGCTGTGAAGTATACTTTTAATTGTATTCATTTTCTTACCGGTAAAAATACCTTCGTCATAAATTTATACGGTTTGTCCTTGTCGTTTATATTAACCAGGGCCAGTTCAATTTTAACAGCCACCGGAGCTTTCCCTTTTTGCAGGGGCGAAAATGAAGAATCCCATGATTCCGATTCCCTACCTGTCGCATCATAAAAGCGTAACCTCCAGGAATCTACGTTTTTACAAACCACAAATCCGCCGCTGTCTTTTTTCCCCGGTGAAAGTTTGGCGCCGGGCAAATCTGTTCGCCACAAAGAAAAGCCGTCCCCGTCTTCATCCTCTTGCACATAGTAACTGATTGTGCCCGGACGCCCTTCACTCTCATTTTCGCCAAAGGCCAGATGTGCAGCCGAGAAGAAAGAAAGAGAATAAAACTCCCGGCTACTTAATGTTTTTTTCCCGGCGCGCAAATCAAAGACACCTGATGAAAGTTGCAGAGACGATAAATCTTTAATCATCCTGTCCATTGCTATCCGCGCCATTTTGTAAAGATTATTTTGATATTCAATTTCACGGACGTTTTTAATCGTAGAGCTATAAGCGGCATAAACTGTGGAAAGAACAATGCCCAGAATCAATATGGCAATCAATATTTCAACCAGCGTAAAACCTTTTGAGTCGATATTGTTTTTTATATGTTGATTGGTCATAAATTCATCCCTGTTGTCTTGTAAAGAACAAGTTTGTATGTGCCGCCACTGATAAATAATTTATTAATTACCGTAACTTCAATTTTTTTAAACTGTGCCATCTGTGTATCGCCAACTTCCAGATGCCAGGTATATTGAGGATAATCAGCCCCAAAGTCTCCATCTTCTTTATGATTGGCTAAAGTAGAAACAGCTTCAGCCTCGACCATTTTGCTCTGCGCAAGCAGTGCCGCCGTGGTCATAAAGCGAGAGTCAGTGGACATGGAAATGCTCTGTGATTGCAGTTGAAAGACAGCCACCAGCGCGATTGCTAAAATTGCCATAGCAATCATCACTTCCATCAGGGTAAAACCGTTTGCCTTGTTTTGTCTCAAGCGCCATCCTTTATCTGTTATTAGACCCGGTCACAGCAATATCCACATACTTATCATAAACATCCGTCACACCCAGAAAAGGATTTATGACCAATGTCATTCTGTCTTCTTCATAAGCCAGATGGATTATCGAAGGAGAGCAAGTATTTTTCTTCCCGCATTTAATTCTTACTTCATCCGAAGATTGTTTTTTATTATCTTCTCCCACAACATCCAGAATAACCACGCCGTCAGGCAAATGTTGCGGGCGCTTTCTAATCTCATCTTGTTTTTCCGGAGTCATGTCGGCGGCCAAAACAAAATAGGCAGCGTTGGGCAAATCCAGACAAAGAATATAATCCATTTGATCGCGGATGGCTTCTCCCCGCAGCTTTTTTTCCAGTCCGATGAGCTGACGCGAAGCCTTTTTAAGATTGTCCCCGGTCAAAACATCTCTGCTGGTAGGAACAACCAGCCCCAGAATCACTCCCATCAGGACGATGACGAGTAATAACTCTACCAGCGTGAAACCGGAAGATTCCGCAAGACGGCGATACGCTTTATCGCGCTTCATTGTCACTAAGTCTTGTCTACTCAATTTCCCAGTTATTGATGTCTTTATTGACACCTTCTCCCCCTTGTTCTCCATCAGCGCCAAGACAAATTAAATCAACATCACCGTGGCTGCCGGGGCTGACATAAACAAATTCATTTCCCCACGGGTCTTTGGGCACTTTGCCTTTTTCCAGATAGCCGCCCTGACGCCAGTTTTTCGGTAGATTGCCGACGGTGGGCGATTCCACCAGAGCTTTGAGTCCCTGCTCTGTTGTAGGATAGGGACCGTTATCGAGCTTGTAGAGTTTCAGCGCTGATTCCAGACTTTCCATTTGAATTTTTGCTTTGGCCTGACGCGCCTCGTCTGGTCTTCCCATGACGCGGGGAATAATAAGGCCTGCCAGTATTCCTAAAATGACAATGACCACCATCAATTCAATCAAAGTAAATCCCGCCTGCGTTTCTTTCTTTTGTCTGAACTTTTTCATAATCACCAACCTCTAATTTAAATTTGACGACTGCGCAAAAAGGAATTTTCCCCCATTTTTGTTATTCCCGCGCAGAGACCGTGTCGCAATTGTCTAATGGCGGGAATGCAATGTAGGCCGGGTCACCTGACCCGGCGATATTTGTTTCGCCACGTGGGGTCACGCGGCCTACAAAGTTGTCACCTTACCAGTTGGTTCATTTCAAATATGGGCAACAAAATTGATACCACAATGAAACCGACTACAAGTCCCATTACCAGTATCATTAGCGGCTCCAAAAGAGAAGTCATCACCATAATATCGGATTGAGTCTCCGTCTCATAAGCCGTGGCCACGCGGTTGAGCATTTTTTCCAGCGTGCCTGTTTGTTCTCCCACAGCAACCATTTCCGTAACCAGTGGCGGAAACAAGCCGCTTTTTGTCAGCGAGCCTGCGAGCCCCTTACCTTCCTCCACATCTTTGCTGGCTTTGCCTATTGCCTCGCCGATGAGAATATTGTTGACAACATTGCGCACAATTTCCATTGACGCTAAAAGCGGCACGCCACTTTGCAGCAGAGTGGCCAAAGTCCTGCAAAATCGGGCAATGGCAATTTTGCGGTTGATCTGTCCCCATACCGGAATTTTCAGTTTTGCGCTGTCCCACAGGCGCTTACCCGCATCCGTAGCGGTCGTCATATATTTAAAAACGGCAATCGCGGCGGCAATGAGAACCAGAATAAGCCACCAAAAGGATTTTAAAAAATTACTAACGGCAATTAAAATAATTGTAATCAGCGGCAGCGTCTGGTGCATATCGGTAAAGATACCGGTAATTTTAGGAACAACAAAAGTCATCAAAAGAAAAATAACGCCGCTGCCGATAAGCAACATAATTATCGGGTAAGCCAGCGCTGCCCGAATCTTGCTCATCATAGCCTGCTGATTTTCGCTGAAATCCGCAAGCCTCTCCAACACCAGATTAATTGTGCCTGAAGATTCACCGGCACGAACCATATTTATATAAAAGGGCGGGAAGATTCGGGGAAAATTCAACAAACCTTCCGTCAGGCTTTTACCTTCATTAACCTGCTCGCGAATTTGCGCCAGCGTTTGTTTCAACAGAGGGTTTTTAGTTTGCGCGATTAAAACAGAAAGCGAGGGCACAAGCGGGATACCCGCACCTAAAAGTGTCGAAAGCTGACGAGTGAATATAGACACATCTTTGGTGGAAACGCGCTGCCAGAGATTCATCCTCAAAATGCCGGATAAGGCATTATACTTCTTATCCGCCGCCTGATTAATTTCAGTTGGATAAACGCCATCTTCGCGCAATTTCTGCCTTGCCGCGGCAACACCCATTGCGTCAACAAAGCCTTTACGCTCGCGTCCCTTTTCATCCAAAGCTTTATATTCGTACACACTCATCTGCGGTCTTTTTTTCTCCCTTACCAAATTTGCTAAACGGTATCACTTCATCTTTTTCGGCAAAACAATAAAACCTTCATTATGCGCCGCTTCCCTTAATTTTCCATCAAGGCAGACAAAATCATTTTTTTCCACCGGCGTTCCGGACCAGATCAGCGCCGCCGCTAACTGCAAAGAGTCCACCACCCGCAGAGGATGGGTTGAAAGCAATCGCGCCGCGGTTTTACGCACATTTTCACTGGCCAGAATTTCCACCCAGGCTGAAGACAACACTTCGAGCAACTCTATCAATTCTCCTTCCTGAGCAGACGTTAAAATACCTTCTCGCTTCAGGCGGGAAAAAGCAGCTCTGCATTCCAGTTGGCTTGCCCACCATACTACAAGAATTCCATCTTCCTGGGCAATACCCTTGATTTCCTGAGAATGCGCCTCTTCTAAAAGGAGAGGAATCAATGCCGATGAATCCCAAAATTTCATCTGCTCTTGCCTCTTTCCTGTACAAGATATTTCAGCGCGTTGCCCTCGCTATCGGAAAATCTGGGCCGTTTCCAAAAATCCTTCGTTATTGAACCTGTTCCAATGCGGGCCAGCCCGGCCTTTTCCAAAATTAAGGCGCGGCCTGAAATGTCGCCGTTTTGCCTGTTAATCGGAATTAGCCTGGCCACGGGATTACCTCGATCGGTCACAACTACCTCTTCACCCGCTCTTAGCCCGGCAAGATATTCGCTAAGCGACGCCTTTAACTCCGATATAGCTGCCATTTTCATGTCTGCCTCCTATTATGACCATAATAGTCATAATATTTGTCTATGTCAATGAAATGTTCAATTAGTGATAGTCTCGGCCCTCCGGCAATGACAAAGAAGAAAAGTTAATACACACAGGTGTTAAGCAAAGAACGGTGCGTTCGTGGACCGCTCCCTACGATCTTTTTTCTCTTCAGCCTTTAAAATAGACCTTGCGTATAGAAGTCTCCCCCGCTTGTGGCGTGGGGAGACTTCTGTTTTAAACTACGAAAGGATAAATTGGAACTTATCTATTAATGAATTTGCTTTGTTTTAGTTATTCTGTAACGTAGGCCTCGCCAACATCAGTTACCAACCCAGTGCCTGCGGTATTTGCGCTACGTACATAAGTCGCCTTTTTGCCTCCCACCGGCCAGTACAGATCCAGATAACCCTCGCCGAGCGCCCCATAAATGTGTACCATGCCCGTTTCTTTCACAACGGTCATGGGGACAGTTACCGTAACCCCGCTCGAAGTGATGGTCAGCGAGCCAATGCCTGTGACAGTATTGATCGTGAGACTGCCATAGCTCCAGGCATTTTTGTGATAAGTATAATTGCCCGACGCCGTCCCGCCACCGAGCGTAGAATAGAGGCTTCTGGCGAGGAAATTACGGGTGCCAATTACATTCGGCGGAGTTGTCCCGACCTTTTGCGCGAACATCACCATGGACATAGGCAGATATGCAAGGTTATAAGTCAAGAAAGTTCCTCCCTGCAGCCTCGTGCCGCTCATCGCGCCGCCTTCATACATCTCGACGGACATGAGATAATCCGCACCGGAGACAGCGCCATTGAAGGCCGCCCAGTCTTCAGTATTGTCTGATCTGGTAATAAACGTATTGCCGGACACGATTTTAGTGACATAAGGTGAGGTACCATGTGCAGAAGCCTCCCACCCAATCAGCAATCCATCGCTGTTTAGTGCGGGCGCGGTAAAGCTACCGCCGCTGAAAGCCATTTCAAAGTTTGCAGCACTGGGGTTATTGACGGTGTCCAGCAAGCTCGTGCGGGTTTTTGCCAGCATCTGCACATCAACAACCGCTGCCTGCACATTATAAGTCGCCGATGGTTGCAAAAAGATAGCCGCCGTGGAGTTTCTCATCCCGACTCTTTCTGTTATTGCCGCTACTCTATTCGAAAAGGCTGCGAAAGGATTTCCAATCACAGGTGTCACAGATAGTGCCATTCCCTTCGGATTTCCGGCAACGCCAATATGGTAGAGATCCAACGTCAAATTTCCAACTGGCGTTTCTCCCCAAGTGCTCGATCCCGCATTCCAGATTGGCACCGTGGTCGCCCAAAGGAAGGTCTCCCTTGAAACCCATATCCGGCTATCACCAATGAATGTGGCTATTCCCGCCTTCTCCTCAACTATTGGCAGTTCGGTATCGAAGTCGGTGAACACACTTATATTTAATTCGGTGTAATCGAAATGCGTAAAGTCACCTGGATGAAAGGTGGCTA
>Ga0114951_10003371_pt1 | contig 16613 bp, 10 predicted proteins | sample AM7aDNAmetaG_FD_88677 | JGI IMG/M metagenome (GOLD analysis project Ga0114951, IMG submission 88677) | Freshwater microbial communities from Finland to study Microbial Dark Matter (Phase II) - AM7a DNA metaG | ecosystem: Environmental > Aquatic > Freshwater > Lake | place: Finland: Lake Alinen...
GCATTTTAATGAGTAGTTAATTTACCGCTTTAGTATGCCACAAACTGATAATTTTAGCCTCCCATATTTTTAATTAAGCCTATAATCCTTTCTTCTTTTCTCTACATCACTAATCCGATACTTCTAATCATAAGTGTTTTTGTCTCTTCTTGTTTCATCAGTATTTCTTTACCAGCCATCAACGGGGTATATGCAGACTATATTTCAGAATCTCCCCAAGTAGACAGCGAGATAGAAGGCATTGAAGATTTCTTGTTCAATGTAAGTTATGTAATTGGACCGATTGCGGCTGGTGTCATCGCTGACTTGGCCAATATCCCGACAGCCTTTACTTTCTTAGGTTTGCTAGGTATGGCCTTGGCACTGGTTCTTTTGATAGTCACCCCCAAGAGCATACACATAAAAATTTCTTCTGCGGACATCAATCAACTTCAAGATGCGACTTAGCTAATTCTTCCAAAATCACTTTTTTATCATTCCACGGAATCATCTTATCCCCCACCATCATCGTTTCTTCCGCCCCTTTGCCGGTGGCTACAATGACATCGCCCGCCGCCGCCAATTGCAACGCTTTAGCAATAGCCGCACGCCGATCCATGATGCGCCAAAAATTTTGACCTTCTTTCTTTTCAATGATGCCCGCCGCCACTTCATTGATAATCCGCTCCGGATCTTCACTGTAGGGGTCTTCATTGGTGAGAATAATATAATCTGCGCCTTTGTCGACAATCGCCCCCATGAGCGGCCTTTTTCCCCGGTCACGGTCCCCGCATGAACCGAACACGGCAATGACTTTGTTGGACACCACCGCCTCATTTAACTCCATTGTACGCTTTGGACCATGCTTAATCTGCGAGATTAAAGTATATAATTTTTCCAAACTGTCCGGCGTCACAGCGTAGTCCACAATAATATTGATTCCGCGTTCATTTTGAATATGTTCCATCCGGCCCGGCACGCCCGTCATTTTGGCCAGCGCTTGGCTCATTTTTTCCAAGCTCATGCCAATTGATTCACCTACGCTAATAGCCGCCAGCGCATTCTCCACATTGAACAAGCCCGGCATTTTCAAATCAAATTGCACCGCGTCCACCTTGAAGCGAGAATGATTAATTTCCAATTGCACATCTGTGGCTTTGATCAATTTTATTTTGCGCGCATCGTCATCCTCATTTTCAATCTTGGCCTCAGCCTTAGTGGAAAAAGCATATTTTCTTAGGGCACTACAATCCAAATAGTCTCCGGCATTTTCCATATCAAAATTCACCACCGCAGTTTTTATGTGTTCAAATAATTTCAGCTTGGCGATACGATATTGTTCCATGTCTTTATGATAATCCAAATGTTCGCGCGTCACGTTGGTCATCACGGCCGTGTCATAGCGCGCGCCCCACACTCGAAACTGATCCAGGGCATGCGAAGAAGTTTCCAAAACCGCATATTCACATTTGGCCTCCACGGCTGATTTGATGAATTTTTGCACCGCAAAACTGGACAGAGTGGTGAATTTAGTCTTGTTCACCCATTCCTTTTTTCCGATTTTAAAATTAATAGTGGACGCCACCGCCACGCAGTGCCCGGCCTCTTCCAGGATGCGCCCGATCATTTGCGTGGTCGTCGTCTTGCCATTCGTGCCGGTCACGCCGATAATCTTAACTTTGTGTGAAGGAAAGCCATAGATAATATTAGCCGCTACGGCCTGTAATAAATGATAATAGTTTTTCAGTTTCTGTGGAATAAGCTTCTTCATAATATTATTTTGCCTGAGGCATTTTTTATCACTTGAACTAATTACAATTAATTATTCACTTTATATCCATAATACCAAAAAAACGCCCGGATTAAAAGCGTCTTAATGTATACCCTGTAGAGCCGCATTGCAATGCGGCTCTACAGAAGTGTTTTTAATTTTTGAAATCGCTGCCGCCAATGATCATGATGTCGGCATTGGCCGGCTTATTTTCGCCGTCCGGCAGACTGCCGATTTCGCCGCCCAAAGTATCTGCGACTTTTTTGGCAGCATCAGCATTGTTGCCGGTCAGATCAATGACAGTAGTTTTAGTATAGTTCCCTTTAGCATTGCCAGTCGAAGCAATTTTAATTTCCGTAATGGCTGCCAATTTACTGGAAATGCTCGCTGCTAAGCCCTTTTGAAAGGTTCCATTATAGATTGCCACTGTGGTCATTTTGGGGGCTGCAACAGCCTCAGTCGGTGGGTTTTGTGCCTCTGGTGCAGTCTGCGCCACTGCTTGAGGCTCGGAATTGGCCTGTGCAGAGACTTGATTGCCACTTGTATTTTGGGTATTTTGAGTGTCTGGAACATTCGCACTGGCCGCCATGGAAGACGCTTCAATAATCATATTGGTCGCCGGACGATACAGAATGGCTTTTTGCGCTTTGCTATAGAACAACACTTTGTCGCCATTTTCCGCATGGGCAAAAAATGATTGTGAGGCAAGCTTATCCTTATCCGCCACTGTGGCCATAGTTGGCGTCTCGCCGGACGGCAAGACCATAAACTTACTAATTTTAGCAGTGTAGTTAACGATCTCATTTTTGGAAGCATCAACCGCCGTGGCTTTCTTATATTGATAATAGAAATAGCCAGCAGTACCAAGCGCACCGATAAAAATCACTACCAGTATCACGCTGAGGATATTTTTTTTTGAAAAACTGATTTTATGCAATCTATTTCTTACCTCTGATTTTAACGGCGCTTTTCTTTTCTGAATATTTACTACTTTTCTGTCCGCGCCTCTTCTTATAGAGCTGGGTGCTGACATAAATTTTTCAATGTTATCGGAATTTTCTTTTGTTTTTTTAAGCATATTTTTATTTTTTTATTGCAGCGCGCTATAAGCTGACTTGGTAATTTCTTGGATGATTTTTTCTTGCTGAGAAAAATCACTGCCTTCAGTCATCACGCATACGATGAAAGGATTGTTCGGTTTATAAACTATACCGCAATCGTTGAGCGTGTGCGAATGGACACTGCCATCAGTATTTATGCCGGTGGCTTCGCCGAACTTATGCGCCACTTTCACTCCACTGGGCACGCCGGACACAATCCCCTGGGTAAAAGTTGACTGAGAAAGCATGTCCAGGACTTGATTGGAATATTTCGTGTTCAAATATGACGAATTGTAGAGGGTGCGAAAAATAGCGGCAAAACTGCGCGGCGTAACTTTCCAATCGCCGTCCGCTGAACCGGCCGGTGGCACAGTCACACCCAAGTCTGTCAGCACTTGTGTGCTATAGCTCTTGGCAGTCTCCGTCAATATTGAAAAGGGAGCATTGTCGGAATATATGAGCATACTTTTCAACATTTCGCCGATTGGATATTCTTTGCCAGGCACCAGTGGCGAAGCCGGTGGGTAATTTTGGTCGGAATTGGTCGGATCTTCGCCGTCTGTGGGAATTTTCAATTGTTCATCAAATATGCCCGGCTGGAGTTCGGCGATCTTGTAATAAATAAGTGCCACCGGAAGTTTAAGGAGGCTGGCGGGATAATAGTCATCCATATCATTAATACCGAACCAGCGTTTCGTGTTCAGATCGCGATAAAAAACTGAGGCGCGGATGATGTGTCCATTAGCTTTTTCGCCATCAATTGTTTTGGCAATATCGCTATGCAGGTTTTCCACTTGATTGGCGACGTCATCAAAATTCTGACAATCAATTTCGTCATTGAGGAAAGGGAATGTCTTATTGCAATCCGGCTTGGGAGAAAGAGTGGGCAGCGCGGCGGGCTTGGTGAAAAACCAAACCAAGCAGGCACCCAAGAAAAAGGCTCCTAGCGGCCATGCAATTTTTTTCATGATTTCAATCATCGGATAGGAAAATTTTTTAAGTTAGCGTGAGACGGAAATGTTTGCGCCATTTTCGGAGTCGCAAGCCGTGACCGTGATGATGCCGTTAGCATCAGATTGGATGGCATAGTGCGTCTGAGCGGCCGAGGCAGTGCTGCTCGGATCAAAGGGCATGGTTTTCAAATATTTTCCCAGGACGTCCGAACCGGTCAAATCCAAGCAGGCCGTCGTTCCGGGATCACTGCAAGCACCGAAGCTGAGCTCGCATCCCCCGCCAGCCGACCCCAGCTGTTGCATGCCGGAAGTGAGTCCGGGCGGCAGTGTTCCTTTGTGGTCAATGATATATTGATGCGTGGCGCTCAAAATCGTTTCCACGTCCGAGGTTCTTCTGGCATTTCTCGCATCGGCAAATCTTTGCGCTGGGTTGAGCGCCACAAAAACCACCACCGCGAGAACGGCGATAATACCGATGACCAGCAAAAGTTCGATTAAAGTAAACGCGTTTGTTTTTTTGCGCATACAAAATATTGATATTATTTAATGTCACGCATATTATACCACACAATTTCTGGAAACGAAAAAAGATGCTATCTACAACACACCCCATTGAGTTATTTCAATTTTTTAATGCTCGCGATAGTTTTTCCCAAAAGCGTTTTCATCTGATTGATAGCTGTTTCGTTCAAAACTTTGAGTCTTTGTTTTTGCGCCATGCCGCGCTTGATGAGTATAGCGTTCAGACTTTCCAAGTTAGTTAGGCACACCAATTGCTCCATTGTCGAATAATCACGTATGTTGCCGCCTCTCTTTGGATTATTATCCCGCCAATCCTTAGCTGTTATTCCAAATAAGGCCACATTTAAAACATCCGCTTCATTGGCATAAATATTATTTTCTTGCGTTTTACCGATCTTTACCGGGATAAGATTCTCCTTGATGGCATCAGTATGAATCCGGTAATTTATTTTGGCTAAATTACGGCGCAAATCCCAACCCAGTGACAGCCGTTCGCTTTCGTCTTCTTTGAGTCTTTGGAATTCCTTGATGAGATACAATTTAAATTCCGCCGAGATCCAAGAGGCAAATTCAAAAGCAATATCCTTGTGGGCGTAAGTACCTCCTGATTTTCCTGATTTTGAAACAATGCCAATCGCGCCAGTAGTGTTTATCCATAAGCTGGGTGACATAGTAAAATAGTTGAAGCCAGCTTCATTTTTAAAGGCGTCGAATTCGACCCCTTTAAAATTAGGATTATATAATTTCTCCCAAATACCCAGGAAATAAATAGTTTCTTTACGCCTCATCCAATTTTTTACTGCATCTTTGGGTTCCTTTTGGTTTTTAAATCTAGCAATATCAGTCAAAGAAATATAGTCGACTTTATTCCGCTCAAATAGAACTATTTCAATGTTTTTTACATTTATTTTTCTTTTAATTTTATTTTTTTATTATAGTTTATTATAATGATATTATATCATTCTTTATTTTGACGTCAATATCTTCTTTGTGTACAAATCCATAGAGAACAAAAAAAGACCCCGCCAGGAAGTCGGGATCTTTTTTTCTCGTTCTCTATCGGAAAATTATTTTGTCATTAGTCGGATGCGCCGGCCGTTGTTGCTGGCACATTTTCATTTGTCATATCCGTTGAACTTATGCTATTGGCTGTAGTATTGATTGTTGAAATTTGTGACATGGAAGAATCTGCTGATGTAGTCGTATCTGTCGCATCCGTAGAGACGCGATTAATCGCGTCTCTACCAGCGTTTGCATCGGACGAAATAGTGTCATCAGTAACAACAACTGGCACACTTTCCCCGTCCGAAAAAGTCTTAGCATCTTTCACGGCGATGGCTGTCCAGGAAAATGGAATGTCCAACACAGTTTTCGCGGCAATCTTAATTTCAAATCCGGTGGTCGTCACATTGGTGATGATGAAGCGTGCGTTGGAAAGCAACAATAGATCTTCCGAGGCTTTTCTAATTTTATTATCATCAATTTGTTGCAAAGAAAGACTGGCATTGACCACGGGCACCGTGGCATATTCCTCTGCAAATTTCACTGCCACGGTATCGTTGCCTGCTTTGACAATGGCATAGCCGGCTGTATCTTGATTGAAGGTCACTTGCCCGGCAAATTCAACATTATTTCTGAACACCACTTTGTCGATGAACTGTGCCATGGCTTTGAAGATGGCCGGTCCTTGGAATTCCGCCGGGCCACCCACTGTCAGGCCGCCGGATTTGTCCGTCAGACTCTTGACCAGAATTTGTAAATCAGCAATTTGAGTTCCCAAACTTTTCACCTCGGTAGCGTTAGTTGTCACGCCGTCTTGCGCGTTCGCAATGCCGGTCTGAATGAATTGCAACCCCTCAATGTTTTCCGCTTTGATGTTTTTGGCGATCAAGGTATCAGTCACGATCAAGGGGCTGATCATTTGATTGGTAGCGTTGATGTTGCCAGCCAAAATATCCGCGCCCTTATATCCATTTTGATTATTTTTCAGTTGTGTGAGGAAATCCAGGATCTTGGCTTGTGGCATAAATTGCGCAAACGGAGAATTTGAATTTTGAGCCGAAACCGCTGCACCATCTTCCAATGTCAAACTGCTGTCACTCATTTCGCTCATCAACGTTTCAACCGGCAGACCTTGATAATCCGTCAGATTCACAAACACCATAATTTGTTGACACTTGGCGTTGGGCGCATAGCCGCCGGCCGGACAATCTTTCAAAGAATCTTTGTCCATTGCATCCATGGCTACTCCCAAAACCCGACCCGCCGAAGTTGCGCGCATGGCATAGCCTGGAATCGAAGCGGCCGTAATACGATCGCCAGATTTGATCATTCCATTTTCCGTTGAAACATTGACCGGCACGCGTCCAACCAAAGCGATTGGATAGGAATCGGCGGTATAGGAGCCAGCTACAAAGCCCGGCGTGGTGGAAACAATTCCCAACACATCGCTTTGATAGGCATAGTTGGAACGTTTGACATTATGATTGTCCAACGGATCAACCGCCACCACTTCGCCCGGCGTAAGCGTTTCAGACGACGTATAATTTTCCGCAAGGTCCGCGCCGCCGCTCCTCACCGCACCATTTGAAGAGGTGTAGATATCGCCATTAGTGCTGACACGGAACATGCTGTTGCCATCAGCTTTCAAGTTCACCAGATCAACATCTTTATTGACTTTAAATTCATTGAGGGTCGGATTAGCAATCGTGCGCCAATTGTAGGCAATTGTTGAGCCACCATTCCACCATGTATCTGCCCAAATTCCGGAGTTACCGGGAAAGGTGCGTTTGAAATTGAATTGGATTTGTAACCATGTTTCCGATGCGCTGGGATTGATGAGCCCGCCGGACGTTGTAACATCGCGCGTGCCAGCTGTCTGCAATCCAAGCTGACTGGTTGAAGTGCGCACTTCCGCGGAAATGTTTTTCATATCAGGAGAAGCTTTCCAAGAAAGAGTTGAGTCAGTACTCAAATCAGAAACATTCAACTGTTCCGTGCGATAGGCGCCATTTGTCACCCAGCCAGCATCATATTGCTGAACGTTGGTATTAACCGTTCCCGTGGAAAGGGCAGTTGTGGTTGTGCCACCACTTATTATGACATATTTACCATCATCTCTCTGGAAAGACACTGCCCCTGATCCTATCGCACTCGTTGTTGCTGGCGGCGTTGGCGTTGCATTAAGAAAGACACCTATTGGCATTCCTCCCGTCATAATTCCTTCTTTCTCCATATAAACCTGAGTAGTTGTGGCGCCAAGACCAGTTGTAATCAACCAGCTTCCATCTGGACGTTGCATCGCGAAAGATCCCTGCTGAGGAGCCACTGGAGGAACCGGGCCAACTGCTATACGCCCATTGAATGGATCATATATAAGTGTCGTCGCAATAGCCGCGCAAGAAGTAACTGTTGCACCTCCTTTGATAATAACCCATAAGCCATCAGAACGCTGGAATGCAAAAGCTCCTGGGCCAGTGCCAGTAGTAATAGCCGGTGCGCCAGTAGCATTAAACGACATTGCATACGGATCAAAAATACTAGATGTAAGTACTGGGGTTCCGCAAGCCATGGTAGTGGCAGTGTTAGTAGTATCAGGTAATCCTGAGATAAAAAGCCATGTCCCGTTGGCATTTGGGATTGCCATTGATCCTGGCCCAACTAATATCGGAGTTACTGGTCCGACAATCATTTGATTTTGTATCGGATCATAAACCGATGTTGTCAACAACTGATTTCCGTGCACAATCAATACGCGTCCATTTGGAAGAGAAATTGTCAGTGCGCCGCGACCCACTAGTCCTGTAGTTGTCGGACCATTGGTAAATGAACTAGTCACTGGATCATATATATTAGTCACATTTGTGGCAGCCCCCAATACTACCAAGAATTTTCCATCCGGCCTTTTGAACGCCAGTGCGCCTCTGCCGACCACCACATTAGTCGTTCCATTGGTCGGCAAACAACTGCCATTACCAGTGCCGCTACACACCGCTCCGGACAAACCATTGGCATTGCCGGTGAATGTCTGGGCATTTTGGTCATATAGCTGCGCATTGGACGTGGCAGAATTTCCGGCAATGACCATAAATCTGCCATTGGGACGTTTCATGATGACTGTGCCTTCCATAGCTCCAGTCGCCAATGCTGTATGTGTTCCAAAAGCGCCATTATACGTATCTCCTGCGCCAGATATGGTGGTTGCTAAGTTTTGATTACCCGCTCCGGTAGCTAACTGTAAACTTTTATCAGCGGCAATGTTTACATTCGATGAAACTGGCCCAGATGGATCAGTCGCTGCGCCATTAGTCCCAATGCCCAAATCAAATTGCGTGCGATGAAGTTGGGAAGAATTGTCAATCGTCAAATCATACAAAGTCGGGTCGGCAATTTTGGCGCGATATCGTGTCTGACTCAAACCGCGCCACAGACCCCAATCTTGGTCATAGCCGATGAAAAATGAGCGGGTGAAAAACACTTTCACTTGCACTTTGTTGTCTCCGGCCGTCGGACGGATGAGGTCGCCGCTGTTGGCAATGTCTTTATATGTCCCGGCTAAAATAGCATTTGAAGTACAAGTTGTTCCAGTTCGAACTTGGAAATTCAATTTACCTTCCGCGTTAGTGTTCCAATTTAAAGTGGAGGATTGGTTGAGTGAAGCGGCACTCATACATTCCGTTTCATAACTGGCCAATTGCGCACCTGATCCATTGCCACCCATCACAAATCCGATATCATAAGTGTCGATAACATTGGTACTGTTGCCAGCAATGATGGCATATTTTCCATTTGGCATCGGCACTAAGTGACCACCAGGCCCCAGGATATGTGGAATGGCTGTGCCCCCAGTAAACATCGAACTGGTTGTCACAGATGGATCAATAATGTCAACTGGAGAGGACGCACCACCATGCATCATGGCATATTTTCCGTCTTGGCGACGCACCGCTTGTGCGCCGTCGCCCAAAGCCGTGGTGATCGGTCCAAATCCCGCGGCCGCCACACCGCCATTGATCAGCTCAAATGAACCAGCTCCTGAGTTGGCACTTGTGGGAGTCGGATTATAAACCGTAGAGGTGTTGATGGCACCACCCACCACCAAATATTTTCCATCATTTCGACGAATAGCAAAAGCTCCGGTAGAAATGGTTGGGGCGTTGGAAATAATCGGATTGACTGTGCTAAATGTTCCATTGGCTCCATTAAAAGGATTATATATATAATGTTCAGTAGTAGTGCCACCGACAAAAACCAAGAATGTGCCATCATCGCGTTGCAATGCCATGGTGCCAGTGCTGAAGTTGGTCGTACCGCCAATGGCCGTTCCAGCCGCATATGTACCAGCGTTCGGATCATAAACACTCCAAGTTTTGGAGGCGCCGCACATAATCACATATTTTCCGTCAGCCCGCTGAAAGGCATTGGTGCCCGCGCCCGCCGTACACATATTGGCCGGGATAGCCGTGGTCACGGCGGCCGTAATGTTCCACGGGTCAAGTATTGTTGTCGCAGTTGACGCTCCACCGTGTACTAGGAGGTATTTTCCATTCGGACGTTTGAGTGAAATTGCTCCCGCTCCAACAGTGCCGGAAGAAGCCACCGTAACTGAAGTGGTGGTTCCGGCTACTCCATTCCAAGTCGAGCCAAGCGCTGAACCGTTTCCATGAATAATCAGGATTGTTCCGTCATCGCGCACAATACTGTGTGCGCCCGCTCCAGGATTGGTCGCGCCAGTGGTAGTGGCCACAGTCGATGTCATGGTGCTGGTCACTGCTCCATTATCGATGTCTACTTCATTATTTTGCGAAGTCACATTCGTCGTTGTGTAACCAGCAATAGAAAAATCAGAGGCAGCCGTGTTGCCGGTGGTGGTCTTCACAATGTTGGCCGTCGCACCGTTCACTGTCATGCCACCGTTATTAGCCACGGTGAATTTATTGATGCCAGATTTTTGCAAGTTCAAAAGATCATTCGTGCCGGCGGTGTTGACCGCCAATTGGGCTGTAGGATCAACACTTGTCCCAATACCTACCCTTCCGGTGTTGGTGATGCGCAGCGCTTCTGCTCCATGGGTTGAAAAAAACGTTTCTCCCGATCCATTGGAATCGTTGTCGGCGGCAAAGTTCAAATCAGTCGTGCTCGTGTTGCCTGATCCTGGCGTTGCCGCTGTGGTCATGGTCGTGCCGTCTTGAAAAATCAAGCTGTTACCTGCACCGGCGGCAATTCTAATGTTCCCGTTGACCGTCAAGGCTTGCGATGGAGTAGTCGTGCCAATTCCCAAACGATGATTAGTCACATCCCAAAAGAAGTTTGCATTGTCTTGCGCAAACTTACTTGTACTGCTAGCGAAAATAATAGAGCCAGAAGTTGAACCACTAAGATCGCCGCCAATTGACGCTCCCGAAGCTGCTGCCAACAAATTTGTTGTTGTTGAGCCATCCTTCCGAAAATTTAGACTTGAACCATCAAACCATAGATCCCCAATAATAGGCGACGTAACCGCCACGCCTGATTCCAAGCGTAAATGTGATTTACCGGAAGTGGAAGCGCCAAGATCAAGGTTCGTTGAGGCAGAAAAAGCATTGCCGACACCCAAATATCCTCCAATGTAGGATCCCAAAGTTGCATCACCGGCATATATGCCCCAAGTTCCGGCCGCCGTTGAGTTGGTACCGATTTCCAAAGCAGCGTTGTGATTAGCACCGGATGGATTAGAAATATATAAACCATAGTTGCCAGTCGTACCTGAGGCTACGGTGGCCGGGGCGAGAATTCTGGCGCCCATAACTGGTCGCGGAAGCTACTGTACCGGAGATGGCATTGATGTTGAGACCATAGGTGGTGGAGGAGGCGATCGGAGTAGCGGAAGCGACATTGATGCCATAATTGGCCGTGGTACCACCTGTAATGGCATTAATGTTCAAACCGTAATTATTCGTGGTCGTTCCCGCGGCCGTTATAGATCCGACATTGATGCCATAATTAGTGGAGTTGTTAACAGTGCTGCTTATGCCTCCGACATTAATCCCATAATTAGTAGCACCAGTAATGGTTATAGCACCAGTGGTGATTTGAGAATTCGAAGTGGTGCCGCCGGTCATCGTTCCAAGCCACAGGCCAAAATTATTGGAAGTGGCGCCGGCCGAAGTCACAGCACCGGTACGAATCACATAATTATTCGATGAAGCCACACTGCCACTCATCGCACCCAAGTCCAATTGAACATTCAATACGCTAGTATCGGTTACGGCACCGGTCTGGATTTGATAATTGGCGGTCGTGCCACCAGTCAAAGTGCTCAAGCGAAGACCATAATTGTTCGTAGTTGTTCCGGCAGTGTTTATAGCGCCAAGATTTATTCCAGTGTTAGTCGAACCATTGGCTGTGCCTGTCAGGCCACCTATATTGAGTGCATAATTGGAAGTAAGTCCGGTGATTGTCACTTGCCCTGTCGTAATTTGAGCATTTGAAGTAGTGCCTCCGGTCAAGGTATTAAGTGAAATCCCATAAGAATTGTTAGCTGCGCCGGAAATTGCACCGAATTGCATTCCATAATTAGATCCGGTGCTGCCGGCAAAGCTGGTGATTGTTCCCACCTGAATGCCGTAAATCGTCGAAGCACCCAGGGCAGTGGTGGATAAATTTCCGATATTAAGACCTGCATTAGCGGAAGCAGCCCCTCCAGCAATGGCTCCCACTTGCAAGCCATAATTAGTCGCGGCACCGGTCGCACTGAAATATCCACCAACATTTTGCGTGGCCGCACCCGTCACGGAAGAATAAATGCCATAATTATTGCCGGTGGCAGCATTGTTTAGGATGTTAATGCCTCTGTCATTGGCCGTTGTGGCCAAAATGTCCAACTGATTGGCGGCTCCAGGGGTAGTACCGATGCCGACCACGCCGTTTGGAAAAGAAATGGTGTTGATGTCATTAGTGGTGCCATTGGTCGGCGCCACCACCATCGCGTCCACCGCTGCACCAGTGCCATAGTTATATTGCAATTTTCCTTCTTTGGCCGCGCCGGAATTCAAAAGCATAACGAATCGATTGGCGCCCGCCAAACTGGCTGTGTCAGCGCCATTGTTATACATTGCCACTAAACTAGCAGAGTTGGCCGTGTTGGTTGTTTGCGCATAAATAACCGAATTTACCTGAGACAAACTGCGGATATAGCCGGCTTCTTCGCCACCATCCGCTCCAGCCGCGAAAGTGAAACCGTCATGATTAGCGGTGGTGAAAAGAGTGGTGTCATAATTGAGAACCGGCGAACGCGTTGGGTGATTAAGGTTAAAAGTTATCAATGCTTGCGTCGTGTCCGTACCATTGCCCAATCCCATTTGGCCGTTGACCGTCAATAATTGTCCGGGAGCTGCCGTACCAAGCCCTAATCTGTGATTTCCCGCGTCATAAAAGAAATAGTTCGGATTGGCATTGTCCTGCGCCAATTGCCCAGAGCTGTTGACGAAAAGCACCGAGCCGGTGGTCGGTGAGTTGCTGATTGCGCCACCAATGGCCATGCCCGCGCCACCGCCGGCTGCCCAAACCGGATGAGCTAGGCCCGTGCTATAGGTCAAAACCCAGCCATCTGTGCCGGAAGCAGGCAAAACAGTCGGTGCGCCGAGCGTTCCGCCATAAATGATGTCGCCCGCCGCGGTCATCGGATTGGTCATGCCGCCACCAAGCAAAAGATCGTGATCGGTGGTTGAGTGGAAATATAGATTTGTTCCGTTATACCACAAATCACCATTATTTGGAGTGGTTGGAGCCGTGCCTGTGGCAATTCGCAGAGAGGCATATGACGTCGTCGCGCCGGCCAAATGCAAAAAGGCAGTAGGAGAAGTGAGGCCAATGCCGACATTTCCAACGGCATCAATGCTCATAGAGGTCGCGCCACTTCCCATGGAAACAGAATTGGCAGTTCCGTCAATTACCAAAAGATCATTGGTGCCCAGGGCGCTGCCGGAAGATAGTTTAAATTTATCCCCGTCACTGTTGTCCACTCCCATACTGTACAATGGCGAACCGCCGAGTCTAAATTGCAGACCAGCGTCATAAGTGCTGGTGTTGTTGAGTGTCAAAAAGGTGTTGGCCGTAGAAGAGGCCAGTTCCAAAAGAGAATTTGGGCTACCGGCCGTGCCTATGCCTATTCCAGAACCATCATTATAGAGCAAACTATTAGCCACCCAATTGGCGCCGTCATAGCGCAGCGTTTGCCCGGTGGATCCAGAGGGCAGACTGCCACCCGTTTGTGCCACCCAACTCATAACCCCTCCGACCGTAGATGACAAAACATATCCACCGGAAGTTGGATAAGCAGTTGGCAAAGTGTAAGTGAGATCAGCTGATTGAGTGCCGGCTTGAAAAATAGTGTTCCATGAACCATTGCGGATGCCAAAAGTGCCGGAAACGGTCAGGGCTTGGCCGGGATTATTCAAGCCCACCCCCACACGATTATTCAGCGCGTCAATTGAAAAAGTATTCGAATCAAAGTTTAAAGCGTTCGTGACATTGGCCAAAGTGGCAGTTGAAGCGGCGCCCATAGATTGGTTCAAAGCGCCAACGGAAGTCAGTGCTAATATTCCCGAGGATGTGGTAGAAATTGTCAAGTTGCCAGCTGTGTTGGCCCAAGCAGACACACCGCCGGAAGCCAGTGTGACTGTTCCGGTTGAGTTGCCGAGTGCCATAGTAGAACCGGCCGTTGACGCTAAGTTTGTTATGCCAGTGGAACTGAGTGAAGTGAACGCCGCTGTGTTGGGAGTGCCGGAGCCAATCGTGCCTGGCGCTTCCCAAGTTTTTGATTCTAAATTATTGGCATTGTCCGAGTTGATGGCGTACGGCGCGGCGGTGAATTGGACGAGCGGTGACATCTGACCATTGTTGTTGAAATTGATGCCAAGATACAGTTGGTCGACATTCAAAGTGACGGTGCTTGGCAAGGCAGTGGCATCACCCAAATTAGTTTGAAAAATGCTGGAAGTGGTGGCCAGACTTTTCGATTCTTTCCAAATGGCATCATTCAAGGCGCCGGACGTACAAGGGGAGGCTGGGCTGGCCGTTGTATAGATACAAAAAAGAAAAGTGTAGCTTTGATCAGTCACGTTGGTGCCGTCTGAGTTCACCACCTTGCCTTGGAAGTTGATCTGTTTATTGATACCGGCCGCGGCCATGGCCGGAGCAGCCGAGAAAGCAAAAAATCCCCCTATAAAAATAAGACTGGTGGCGAGTATTAGAGATTTTTTTAGGCTTCCTGGACCCATAATTCTCTTTAAAAATAGACAAACAAAAAAGCGGGGTAATCACCCGCTTCATTCGAAGCTTTACTTAGTTCTATTATACACTATTTTAAGGGAAAAATCAATAGTAAAAATGGCTTATTTAAGGATAAATTTTTCTTATTTCAACCAAGTCAAACTTTTAGCCATCGCGTCCGCTTCAGCGTTCAACAAGTTATCCACAGCCCCCGGCGCGGTTATGACTAAAGTCGCTATTTTGTCGTTATTAAGCATAAAAAAGGTCTTTTCGAACTGACTGTCATCCGCCGGCAGGAAGAAAACCCCCGAATTTTTCCCCAAAGAGAATGTTTCTTTCTTGTAACGCCGCGGCGTATTCTCTCGCAAGAGGTAATCCGGGTCATCGGCCAAATTTTGACTGGGCAAACTCCTCACAGTCAGATTGATTTTCTTGGAAAAACTTGAAATTTCGGTCAGATAGGCGCGTTCCAGAATGACATCTGCCGTACCTGTGGATAACTCATCTGACTTCAAGACATATTTATTGCCATACATAAAAGAAATGTATGTCCCGGTGAATGTAGCCGGCACATCATCTACTACTCCCACAACTTTAGCCTCCGACGCTCCGGCCCTAATGGTCCCTTCTGCCGGTTGTTGTGCAAACTTATACACAGCCCAGACCGCCCCCACTAGCAGAATAAAAAAAACCAAGCTGACATAGTGTCCCCAATGGCTTTTTTTGACAACAGCATCAGTTGGTTGGGCAATCCCTTCTTCGTTTTCCATAAAATTTAGTTTTATTTTTTCTTCTTCCTATAAATAACTCGCATGATAATCAATAGGGCGATAAGAATAATTACCAGTCCGATAAAATTCAATGGCAGAAAAAAGAAAATCTCTTTTTCGGTGGTAAAATTATCCTGACCATCATAGCGGTAATTAATCAGCATCATATATCTCCCCGGCAGCAGGGCGGAGGAAAGTGACATAAATTTACTGGGAAAAACTCGGAATGTTTCTGGCAAGATGATGCCAGATTCGCTGTTAATGATACCTTTAGCCACCACTCGCCCAGCCGGATCAAAAATTTCCACCGTGCCACGCGGCGTGACATGCACATTGCCGGTGTTTTGGAAGCGCAATTTGATCTGAAGCGGCAAAAGAAAAATGTTACGCGCAAAATCAAAGCTGTTCAATTTGAGCTCCTCAATTTCCCCGCCTATTTTTCTGACAAAAAGCAAAGAAGCCATCGAGGGATTGAAAGCCACAGCATCTTTTTTCTCTTCTATTCCGCCATTAGCTTGATTATCATCAATTTTGAAAAAAACTGCCCCATAATGCCCGCCGGGCGACAACGATTCTCGGTTTTCAATAGTGCCATCTACCTTTTTTTCTTCCCCCGGGGCCAAAACTAGGGTGTCATTGGGCAAATTGACCCAAGCCGCCAAGCTATATTTCAAATTATCGGAAGCGCCGAGGAAGGCCACGCCGCCGGATTCGTCCAAAGTGCCAAAATCCAAAACCGAAATACGAAAAACCGCTGGCGTGGCAGTAGTGTTTTTGATATTGATGGTAAACGGCGCGCCGGCTTGATCTTTTTCCAACTCAATACTTTGATAGAAGGGGGTAATGGAAAAACCCGTGCTTGCCGACGATTCTTGGGCGCGGGCAGATTTACCTGATGAAGTGAATGTCAAGACCAAAAAAGATAAAACACAAAGAAATAAATTTACTTTTTTCATAACTATCTCCGCCTAAAGCTCGGCTTTAGGAAATTCCTAAAGCCGAGCTTTAGGCTTCCGCAAGCGTGAGCATTATAGCTTATTTTTTCCAAACAGATTTTGGATTTTTTTGTACCAGTTCTGCAAAGTTGATTTGAGACCGATGAGGACAAAAATGAGAATGATAAGCCCCCCGCCAAGAAGCCTCCATGGCAACACCCAAAAACTCACTTCCCCTTCAATTGGTACATCCCGCGTCCCATTGTCATAGACCAACACTAGTTTAGCCGTGTATTTGCCCCATCTGAGTTTTGACGCATCGGCAAAGTTCC
>Ga0114951_10003372_pt1 | contig 16610 bp, 14 predicted proteins | sample AM7aDNAmetaG_FD_88677 | JGI IMG/M metagenome (GOLD analysis project Ga0114951, IMG submission 88677) | Freshwater microbial communities from Finland to study Microbial Dark Matter (Phase II) - AM7a DNA metaG | ecosystem: Environmental > Aquatic > Freshwater > Lake | place: Finland: Lake Alinen...
AGATTCAACGGTTGCAGAATCGTGTCGAGTTGAACGAGCAGATTCGCGGGGGCGGATGGTGATGCGGCACTCAATTTTAGCTGACGGTTTGAATAAATCGGGCTGAACAACTACCTGCCGGCGCCACTTTGCGCAAGCTTTTGCGGACTTGTCTTAAAAAGACGGACTGCCCATTGTATGCCGGCGACCACCAAAACGAACGGTCATGAAATCCAGATCAAGTTCGCCCCGCACCGGCAGAGGTTCCGCCAATGTGAGGCTCAACCCCGGTCGCATTATTTGCGGTGATGCGCTGGTCGAGCTGCAAAAACTCTCCGCCGGGTCGGTCCAGCTGGTCATCGCCGATCCGCCGTATTTCCAAGTGCTGGATCATGCCTGGGACCAGCAATGGCCGGATGCGACGGCGTATCTGCACTGGTCGCAGACATGGCTCGCTGAGGCGATGCGGGCGCTGCGCGAGGACGGCCTGCTCTATTGCTTCGGCCAGCCGGGCAAGCGCGAACACACGTTCCTGCACCTGCTGTCGGCGGCGACGCAGCGGTGGCCGTTCCATGATCTCATCACCTGGGACCGCGTCGTCGGCTACCGCGAGCGGCGCGACAGTTTCACGCCGGCGACCGAACTGATTCTCGTGCAGCGCAAATCGGCGAAGCCAAAATTCACCAAGCCGGCTATGCGCGAACCTTACGACGCGGCGACGATCAAGGAATTTCTCCGCGACAAGCGTTATCACAATGAAGCGGGACGGCGGCGGCATCTGGCGGCGGGCAAATTCGCCACCAAGCTCTGGCGCATCCCAGCCTCAAAGGCCGCTCCGGGGAAAAGTGCGGGCATCCGGCGCAGAAGCCGCTCAAGCTCGTTGAACGCATCGTCCTGCCATCCTCCAATCCGGGGGATTTGGTGCTGGATCCGTTTTTGGGCTCCGGAACAACGGCAGTGGTGGCACAGCAGCACGGACGCCGCTGGCTGGGAATCGAAAAAAATCCGGCTTACATCAGGATTGCAAGGCAAAGAATCAAAGCGAAATCCAACGGCTGAAAAAAATGGTCGGGGCGGTGAGATTCGAACTCACGACCTCTTGTACCCGAAACAAGCGCGCTACCAGGCTACGCTACGCCCCGACGCAGGGTTACGGAGAATGCCCACATGCAAAAAAAATGCAATGACGAATTTTTATGCGCTTGTGATTTCGTGAAGGTGATTTAGCTTCCCCGCGTGTTCGTCCGCTTTGGCCATGTCCTGATGATTGTCGCGCTGCTCGCAGCCAGCGGCGCGCATTGGGCCGCCCTGCAATCCGTCGCCTGGTCGACGATGCTCGCGAAAAACCTCCATTCCGCTTCGCTCACGCAGGCGCTCGTAAAGACTTTCGATGGCAAGCACCCCTGCCCGCTTTGCAAAGCCGTGGCCGCCGGCAAAGCGGAGGAGGAGAAATCTGATTTCACCCTGGAACTGAAGAAGCTCGAATATCCGCCCGCCCAAGGGCGTTTCGACCTGGTCGCGCCGACACAGTTCCGGCTTTTGCCACAGTCAGGTTTTTCCACTGAAGCGCTCACCCACGAACCGCCGGTCCCGCCGCCCCGCAGTCGCTTCGCTTGATTCATCGTAATTTTCCTGCCCGCGTCGTGTGACGCGAGCGCTAATTTTTTCCCAAGCAACTTGAGAGCCGCCTGTGGCGGCATCTCGCAATTTTGAAATTGAACAATGAAAATAAAATTTAATTCAGGAGTGATAAAAGGCGGTTGTGGTTTGCTGGCCGGAATGCTCGTCCCGGGCATCGTTCATGCGTGTGCATGCGGCTGCGGCGTTTTCGAGGTGGGCACCAGCTCGATGTTTCCTACTGGTGAAGGGGGGACGGCTTATTTCGGCTACGCTTACCAGGATCAAAGCCGCAACTGGAACGGCACTTCGCAGGCGCCCGCCGCCGATAACGAAGATAAGCAAATCCGGACGGACTTCTTTGATGTCGGCATCCAGTATCTATTCAACCGCAGCTGGGGCGCACAGTTGCAAGTCCCCTTTGCCTACCGTTACTTCAAGGTGGAAGACGCGGGCAAAAACCTGTCAACCAGCTGGGGCAGCCTCGGCGACCTGCGCGTGGAGGGAATCTACACCGGGTTTTCGTCGGATTTGTCCTCGGGCGTGACCTTCGGCCTCAAGCTGCCGACCGGCAATGACAATTACAATCCCGCGGTGGTGGATCGCGACACGCAGATCGGCAGCGGGAGCACGGACATTCTCCTCGGCGGTTTTCATCGGAACAGTTTCACACAGGACATGAAATGGGACTGGTTCACGCAATTGCAGTTGGATGTGCCGGTCTTGATCCAGGCCGGATATCGGCCCGGCGTCGAACTGAACACATCTGCCGGCCTTGATTACAAGGGCTGGTCGCTCGGCGGGATGAATATCTCTCCGGTGGCGCAGGCCATCGTTTCCTACCGCAGCAGCGACAGTGGCGATGCCTCCGCTTCCGAAGATTCGGGCTACGAGCGCCTGCTGCTGGCTCCCGGCGTCGAGTTCTCCATGCATCCGGTGAAGATCTATGCGGATGTTGAACTGCCGGTGTTCCAGAACGTCAACGGCAACCAGCTGGTCGCGCCGGTGCTTGTCAAAGTGAACGTGAGCTATATGTTTTGAACCGTCCAGATGCCGCGTGAAATTGACATGTCCGAAGCCGCCGGTTCCGAAAAGCGAAACGATGTGCGCCTGTTTTTATGGGGCGCGCTGGTTTTGTCCTGCGTTTGCGGAATCGGCGGTTGGCTTTTGTTTGCGGCCGCCAACCGCCCGGGGAAAACTTCCGCCATCGCGCCGGACCATCCGCGCCAGCTCGTTGATTTCACTTTGACCGACCGCACCGGCCGCACCGTCACGCGGTCCGACCTCGATGGCAGGTTTCTGGTGGTGAATTTTTTATTCACGAGCTGCTCGCTGACGTGTCCCGCCGTCAACCGTCAGATGGCCGAAATCCAGCGGCTCACCGCCAGCCAGCCGGATGTGCGGCTCGTTTCGTTGACCGTGGATCCGCGCACCGACAATGTTCCCCTGCTGGCCGAGTATGGCGAACGGTATGGTGCCGACACCAATCGCTGGCTGCTGCTGACGGGCGAAAAGGCCGTGCTGCACGATTTGATCGCCAGAAGTTTTCTGGCCCAAGATAGTGATGATCCGTTCAGCGGCATGCCCGGAAACTTTTCACACACGGAACGCATCGCGGTCGTGGACTCCAGCGGTCACGTGCGCTCCTATTTCGACGGCTTGCGGGAAGATGCGGCGCCGGCCGTCGTGGCGGAAATTGCCCGGTTAAGGAAATGATTTTATGAAATACCTGAATGTTCTCTGCTCCCTGCTGCTGATGTTTGCCGCCGGTTGCAAACCCGAACCCGCCGCGCCGAAAACCGATGTGCCCGCCGCCCGCAGCTACGACGCGCGTGGCATCGTTCGAGAGATTGCGCCCGACCGGCGTGAGGCCACCATCCAGCATCAGGCGATCCCCAATTTCATGGGCGCGATGACGATGGACTTCACCGTCAGAAACACCAACGAACTGCAAAACCTCGCACCGGGGGATGAGATCAGTTTCAAGCTGCTCGTCACGGAAACCAATTCATGGATCGAGTCGGTCCGGTTTCTTTCCCACGTGATTGAGAATGTCACCAATCATATCGTCATCTTTCACGCGCCCTCCGCCGAGCTCAAACCCGGCGATCCCATGCCCGATTTCACTTTGACCGCCGAGGATGGCCGGCCGGTTCACTTCTCGGATTTTCGCGGACGCGTGCTGGCGTTCACGTTTTTTTTCACCCGCTGCCCGCTGCCGGATTTCTGCCCGCGCATGGATCTGAATTTTGCCGATACGCGCAACCTGCTCCGCGCCGCGACGGATGCGCCGACGAACTGGCAGTTCCTTTCCATCTCGTTCGATCCCGAATTTGATCTGCCCGCCACGCTGGTCAACTACGCGACGTATTATCGCCAGGCCGATGCCGACCGCTGGCTGTTTTCCGTGGCCGACACGAACACGCTGGCCCGGATCGCGCCCTTGCTGGACCTGACGATCAAGCACGAGGACAACAGCATCTCGCACAATCTCCGCACGGTCGTGCTAGATCCGCAGGGCCGCATCGCCCGCCAGCTCGACGGCAACCAATGGACCCCGCGACAACTCGCCGACGCGATGCTGGCCGCCGCGCGTCCGCATACAAACTGGTCGCCCGACTGACACGACCGGATGATTTTACAGAAGCGCGCGTTTCAGCCCGCCTCCATGCCCCGGTGGTTTTGAACTGTGAAGCGGCATAAATGCCGCGTTCCAGAAGTCACCGGCAACCCACGCTCCGTTTTGACTTCCCGCGTAATTCGTTTAACTTGGCGGCACGAAATTTGCCCCATGAACTTGAATGAACAAATGACACGACTGGCCCGGCAGGCCAAGGCCGCGTCGCGCGAACTCGCCAAACTGACCACGGCGGAGAAAAACACTTGCCTGTTCGCGATGGCCACGGCACTCGAACAAAACGCCGCCGCCATCAAGGAGGCCAACGCGCTCGACATGGAATACGGCGCGCAGCACGGCCTCTCCGCCGCCATGCTGGACCGGCTCAAGCTTGACGACAAACGCATCGCCGGCATGGCGAAGGGTCTGCGCGAAGTGGCCGCCCTGCCCGATCCCGTCGGGAAAATTCTCGACGAACGCGTCCGGCCCAACGGACTCAAGCTGCAAAAGATTTCCACGCCCATCGGCGTGATCGTCATCATTTACGAATCGCGCCCGAACGTGACGGCGGACGCGGCGAGCCTGTGCTTCAAATCCGGCAACGCCACGATTCTGCGCGGCGGCAAAGAGGCTTTAAATTCAAATCAGATCATCGCCAAGACGATGATTGAAGCCGGCAAGACCGCCTGCAAAGGCTTTCCCGAACACGCGATTCAAGTCGTGCCCACGCCCGACCGCGAGGCGATTCCCATTCTGCTTTCGCTCACGCAATATGTGGACCTCTGCATGCCCCGCGGCGGCGAGAGCCTCATCCGCGCCGTGGCCGACTGCTCGAAGGTTCCCGTCATCAAGCATTACAAAGGCGTCTGCCACGTCTTCGTGGATGCCGACAGCGATTTGAAGATGGCTGAAGAAATTGTCATGAACGCCAAAGTGCAGCGCCCCGGCGTCTGCAACGCGATGGAAACCTTGCTCGTGGACAAAGCCATCGCCGAAAAGTTTCTCCCGCACATGGCGCAGAGGCTCGCCGATAAACATGTCGAACTGCGCTGCGACGCTGAAAGCTTTGCTGAGCTTGCAAAACTAAAAATTCAACATTCAAAATTCAAAACTGCTTCCGAACAGGACTGGTTCACCGAATACATGGACTACATCCTGAACATCCGCGTGGTGGACGGCGTGCAGGCGGCGATTGACCACATCAATTTTTACGGCTCCGCGCACTCGGACAGCATCGTCACCAAGAACGAGGCGCACGCGAAGCAATTCCTCGCCGAGGTGGATTCGGCGGCGGTGTATTGGAACGCCTCCACACGCTTCACCGACGGCGGTGAATTCGGGATGGGCGCGGAGATCGGCATCAGCACCGACAAGATCGGCGCGCGCGGCCCGATGGGCTTGGACGAATTGACCAGCTACAAATGGCTCGGCATCGGCAACGGACAAATCCGCGCCTGATTTTGTGAGTCCCTCCGACCAAGCCAAGTTCGTTTGCGATTCACTGCCTCCGGGCGGCTTATTGGCCGGCATGGAATGGAAAGTCTCGCCGGCGACATTTCCGCTGGGCGAAACCTTGGCGCAGGAAATCGAATCATCAGGGCGCGCGGCGGCTCAAACCCGGCAATAGACACGACCCTAAAATTGATGACAAGAAATGCGCTCGCACCATTGGGACGCTGAAGGGATCATGGGGGCATGCAAAAAGGCTCCAGTTTTCCGGGCGGGTTTCATTTCGGGCCAGGCCGCTGCCTGATTATGCTTGTCGCCTTGGTTTGCGCGAGTCATTTCACGACGCTGCGGGCGGATCAGGTTGTCTATGAGGATGCGCGGCAGAACGGCTGGCAGGACTGGGGCTGGGCGTCCATCAATTACAACAACACTTCGCCGGTTCACACGGGCACTTATTCGATCAGCGTGACGGCGGGCGCGTGGCAGGGACTTCAAATCTATCATCCCGACCAGGATTCCACGCCTTACACCAACATCACCCTCTGGATCAACGGCGGCGCGAGCGGCGGGCAAAAACTGCAGGTCTATGGCCTGCTCGACGCCGGCGGCACCGCCAATCAGTCTGCCACCGGCACTTACTCCATCGGTCCGCTGACCGCCAACAGTTGGCAGCAATTCAACATCCCGCTCGCCACGATCGGCGTCGCCGGGAAAAATAATTTCACCGGCTTTGTCCTTCAGGATACAACAGGAACGGCACAACCGGTTTTTTATGTGGACGACATCGTTCTGCAATCCGGCCGGACGACCGCCTCGACCAATGCCAATGTGACCGTGCAGATTGACGCGGCGGCCAACCGCCATGCCATCAATCCGCTGATCTACGGCGTGGCGTTCGCGGCGAATGCAAACGACCTGCTGGCGTTGAACGTGCCGCTGCACCGGTCGGGCGGCAATTCGACGACGCGTTACAACTGGCAGGCGAATGTGACCAGCCTCGCGTCGGACTGGTATTTCGAATGCCTGCCCAGCAACCCCAGCACGCCGGGCGGCGACGCGGATAATTTCATTCAACAATCCAAAGGCGGCAACGCGCAGGCGATGCTGACCATCCCGATCATCGGCTGGGTGGGCAAGCTGGGGCCGGGACGCACCAGGCTTGCCAGTTTTTCCATCGCGAAATATGGCGCGCAAACCGGCAGCGACGTGTGGTGGCCTGATGCGGGCAATGGTGTTTTGGCGAGCGGCCTCAATGTCGCCACCAACGATCCGACGGATGCGAACGTGCTGGCCGACCCGAATTTTCAAGCGGGCTGGGTGCGGCATCTGACCAATCAGTGGGGCGCGGCGAGCGCGGGCGGCCTGCGCTTTTATCTCATGGATAACGAGTGGAGCCTCTGGCAGGAGACCCATCGCGACGTGCATCCGGTCGGGGCGACGCGGGATGAAGTGCTGGGAAAATTCTGCGATTACTCGGCGATGGTGAAAGGCATCGACACCAACGCGCTCGTCGCCGGCCCGGAGGAATGGGGCTGGCCGGGCTATTTCAACAGCGGCTATGACCTGCAATGGTCCGGCGCGCATGGCGACTACAACCCGGCGCATTATCCCGACCGCGTGGCGCATGGCGGTCAGGATTTCGGCCCCTGGTTTTTGGCGCAGGTGAAGCAGCGCAGCCAGGCGGCGGGCCGGCGATTGCTGGATGTTTTCACGCTCCACATTTATCCGCAGCAATCCAACGTGTCTTTGTCGGGCGATGTTTCTGCGGTGGTGATGCTCGCCCGCAACCGTTCCACCCGCGCGTTGTGGGACACGAACTATGTGGACGAATCGTGGATCAGCAGCGTGATCGCCCTGATTCCACGGATGAAAAGCTGGGTGGCGACGAATTATCCCGGCACGCTCACCGGCATCACCGAATACAACTGGGGCGCGGATGCGGCCATGAACGGCGCGACGGCGCAGGCGGACGTGCTGGGTATTTTCGGGCGCGAAGGGCTGGATCTCGCAACGCGCTGGACTTGTCCCGGCACCAACACGCCTGTTTACAACTCCATCAAAATGTTCCGCAACTACGACGGCAACAAATCCGTTTTTGGCGACACCAGCGTTTCGGCGGCGGTGCCGAACCCGGACCTGCTCGCCACGTTCGCCGCCGTGCGCAGCAGCGATGGCGCGCTGACGGTGATGGTCATCAACAAAGATTCCAACGTGACGCCCGTAACCCTGAACCTCACCAACTTCGCCGCCAACGGCACCGCCCAAATTTGGCAACTGGCGACCAACCAGATCAGCCAGTTGAGCAATTTGACGTTCACCAAGGGAGTCCTCACGCACACGCTCCCGGCACAGAGCGTCACGCTTTTTGTTTTACCACCGTTGCCGCCGTTTCATCTGCGCGCCGGCACCGGTTCCGCCGGGCAACTGACCCTCTGGCTGGACGGACAGGCCGGACAAAGTTACAGCCTGCAAGCCTCCACCGATCTGCTGCAATGGTTCGCCATCACCACCAACACGCTGTTGAGCAACTCATTTCCTTATTCGATTGCAACCACGGGCGGTGAGGCTAAATTTTATCGCGGCCGTTGGTCGCCCTAAAATTTAATTCATGGAAAATTCCCCACCGATACCCGATCCCATTTCGGCTGCTGCCAACGCCCGCTTCATCCGCGATTCGCTCCCGCCCGCGGGCCTCTTTGCCGGAATGGAATGGAAGATTTCGCCGGCGCCGTTTCCGCTGGGCGAAAATCTGGCGAAGGAAATCGAATCGCTGGGCCGCGTGCTGCTGCAATTTTATCGCGCGACGAATCTGCTCTACCGCAAGAGCGTCGAGGGCAAGCAGCCGGAATGGGTCGCGCGCTGGCTCGACCTCGGCAAGCCCGCCGACCTTATCGCGCTGCAACGGTCGTCCGCCTTCAAGAACGACGTGCCGCGCGTCATCCGTCCGGACATTTTGCTCACAGAATCCGGCTTCAGCATCACGGAACTGGATTCGGTGCCCGGCGGCATTGGCCTGACGGCGTGGCTCAATAAAACTTATTGCGGAATCCGTAGTGCGGAGTGCGGAGTGACTTCCGCAACGGACCAATCCGAAATCCGAAATCCGAAATCCGAAATTCTGGGCGGCGCGGATGGGATGCTGCGCGGGTTTGAATCCATCTTTGGCGAAGCGAAGCAGGTCCACCTCGTCGTGTCGGAAGAAGCGGCAACGTATCGCCCGGAGATGCAGTGGCTCGCCGAGCAGATCGGCAATTCAAAATTCAAAATTCAGAATTCAAAATTTGAGGACTTCGCCGACGGCGACGCGGTTTATCGCTTCTTCGAGTTGTTCGATCTGTTGAACGTGCCAAATGCGAATAAGATTTTTGAACTCGCAACGGAAAAGAAAATCCGCCTGACACCGCCGCCCAAGCCGATGTTCGAGGAGAAGATGCTGTTCGCGCTGCTGTGGAACCGGAATCTCCACAACTTCTGGCGGCAGGAACTGGGCGAAGGTTTTCTCAAACAGTTAAAGAAAATCATTCCCTACACCTGGCTGATGGATCCCGCACCGATGCCGCCGCACGCGGCGATTCCCGAACTCAATCTCACCGATTGGTCGCAGCTCAAGGCGATGTCGCAAAAAGAGCGTGATTTGATTCTGAAAGTGTCGGGCTTCTCCGAAAACGCCTGGGGTGCGCGCGGGGTTTATCTCGGCAGCGATTTGTCATTGGCCGACTGGAGCGCGGCGGTGGATGCGGCGCTGGCGAACTTTGAGCAGTCGCCGAGCGTGCTGCAGCGTTTCCACAAGCCGTCGCTCGTGGATGCGAGCTGGTTTGATTTCGCGAAGAACGAAGTGGTGCCGATGAAAGGCCGGGCGCGGCTCTGTCCGTATTATTTCGTGAGCGGTGAGGGCGACAACCTGCGTTCGGAGCTGGGCGGCGTGCTCGCCACCATCGTGCCCGCCGACAAAAAAATCGTCCACGGCATGACCGACGCGATCCTCGCACCGTGCTCGGTTTGAAATCTGCCTGATATCCGATGGGCAAAGCGGATTACCGGCCAGCGGCGATTCCTTGACCGGCCACCCCATTCAACCAAAGATTTGTTCCAGCCGCCGCCGCCGGTAGGCAAAAATCTTCTCCACATCGCGCCGGACGAACAGCCAGTTCATCAGCGCTCCGCCGCGCGGAGAGTAACGCACCCGGTCAAGGCAGAGGGTGCCGCCGTCGCGTTCCTCGAAGCTGTGCGTGTGGTGCCACAGCTTGTAAGGACCGCGCAGTTGCTCGTCCACAAACTGATACGGCGGCTGCCACCCGGTGATCTCGGTGCGCCAGCGGACCGGCACGCCGTGAATGCGGATACGATAATCAATCAGAGTGCCGGGGCGCATGGCGATCGGACGGGGCGTGAGCACTTCAAATCTCAGCCACGGCGGGGTGATGGCTTCCAGGTTGTGCGCGTCGGCAAAAAAGTCAAACACCTCGGCGCGCGGCCGGGGCAGCCAAAGTTCGGCTTCAAGAAAAAATTCTTTCATGGAAAATAAAATCAATTCAAACGGCGCGGGCCGGTTTCCGCAACGCGTCGAGCTGTCCGCAAAATTCGTCCAGATCTCCCGTTTGAAGCGCTCCGATGCGCGTCAGGGTTTCGCCATAGGCCGCCGCCGCGCGGCCACCGGTGATGATTTGAACATGTGGCGGCAGAAAACGGCGCAAGTTCGCCAGTTCCTGCGCCAGGCCCGGATCGTCCTCGGGATAAACAATGCTCAAGGCCACGGCCGTCACGCGGTTTTGCGCGGCGGCTCCGGCGATCTCCGCCGCCGGCAGGCTCGTGCCGAGATAAATCGTCCGCCAGCCGAGATGCGCCGCCGCCGTGTTCACCATCAACGCGCCGAGTTCGTGCAGTTGCCCGACGGGCGTCGCGACGATGATGCCCGGCGCATTATCCGGAATGGCAAATTGCCTCGCCATCTGCCCGAGAAAGATTTTCAAACTCGCGCTCAAAAAATGTTCGTGTGCCGCCGTCACTTCGCCCGCGCGCCAGAGTTCTCCGATGGACTGGGCCAGCGGCGCGATCACCTGCCGTAACAACCCTTGATGTCCCAGCGCGATCAGCGCGCGTTGCAACGCCTGCTCAAACCGGCGCCCATCCATCTGCTTTACCGCGATCAGGCAGGATTCTTGAAAACTTTCCGGGAGCGACAGCGTTTTGCCTGTCGCCGATTGCGCCTGCCCGGCCGGCTCAGCTTTGGCAACCAGCACCTTGAGCCGCTCCAGCGGCAGATTGGCGATGCTCCCGATGCCATGACCGGCGACCGTGGCGAGTCGCAGCAACGTCAACCGCTCGATCTCCGCATCCGAATACAGCCGCCGGTTGGTGCCGGTGCGCTTCGGCTTCACTGCGCCGTAGCGCTTTTCCCAGATGCGCACCACATGCGTGCTCAGGCCGGTGCGCTGGGTCACCACGCGCAGAGAATGATGTGATTCTTTCATTGGCATAATCATAGACAGAACATAGACATACTGCAACAGAATAGTTAAACGGCTGCAGCCAGACCGCTTTTAAAGCGTTTTATGCGGTCTTTTACCGCAATCAACCGCCTCAAGATAAACATAAACAAAACATTGACACAACCAAACAAAAGCTATACAACTTTGAGACAGTAAAACATAAATCACTGACGCGTATGCCGACAAAACCAAAAATATTCGCCCGAAACATCGGAAAGAACGGCCGCCTCCTGCGCGGACTGGGAGCCGTGGCGCTGATCAGCGGCGGGTTCGTCGCCTTGAAGGTCAGCCTCATCCTGAGCCTCGTGCTGCTCGCCAGCGGAGCGTTCGTTTTGTTTGAAGCGCTGCGCGGCTGGTGCGCCTTGCGCGCCTGCGGCATCAAAACCAAATTTTAATTTTCTAAATTTATGACCAAACAAGTCCTCATCATCGGTGCCGGACCCGGCGGACTCGCCTCGGCCATCCTGCTCGCCAGCCAGGGCGTGAAGGTGAAGATCATCGAGCGCCTGCCCATCGTCGGCGGACGCACGTCCAGCATCGAGGCCGACGGCTACAAGTTCGATCTCGGCCCGACGTTTTTTCTCTACCCGAGGGTGCTGGAAGAAATCTTCCGGATTGGCGGCACGGAACTGCGCCGCGAAGTCGAGATGGTCCGGCTCGACCCGCAATACCGCATCGCATTCGGCGCGGGCGGAAAAATGGACTGCACACCCGACATCGCGCGGATGGAACAGCAGATCGCGGAACTTTCGCCTGCCGACGCGCCGGGTTTTCGCCGGTTCCTCGCCGAGAACCGCACCAAGCTCGCGCTGATGGAGCCCTGCCTCGAAACCCATTTCCACGGTTGGAAGAGCATCCTGAACAAGCGCCTGTTGAAAATGCTCCCGATGCTGCGCCCGCATCAATCGGTGGACACGTATCTCAAACGCTTTTTCAAGGACGAGCGCGTGCGGCTCGCGTTTTGTTTCCAGTCGAAATATCTCGGCATGTCGCCGTTCCGTTGTCCCAGCCTGTTCAGCATTTTGAGCTTTCTCGAATACGAACACGGCGTCTGGCATCCGATCGGCGGCTGCGCCGCGATCACCGCCGCGATGGCCCGCGTGGCGGAACGTCTTGGCGTGGAGATACAGCTCAATGCGCCGGTGGAGGAAATCCTGTTCGCCGGACGCCGGGCCGTTGGCGTGCGCACGCCCGGCGGCGCGTATCGCGCCGACGCCGTGGTGGTCAACGCCGATTTTGCCCGTGCGATGCAGAAAATCGTGCCAGATCATTTGCGCCGGCGCTGGACCGACAAGAAGCTCGCCCGGAAAAAATATTCCTGCTCGACGTTCATGATGTATCTCGGCATCGAAGGCCGCTACGAACTGCCGCATCACAATATTCACATCGCGGAAAACTACACGCGCAACCTAGACGAGATTGAAAACCAGCACGTCTTGAGCGCCGATCCGTCGTTCTACGTGCAGAACGCCAGCGTCACCGACCCCACGCTCGCGCCGGCCGGCCACAGTGCACTCTATGTGCTTGCGCCCGTAACGCACCAGCATCCGAACGTGGATTGGGCGAAGGAGAAGAGCCGCTTCCGCGACCTCGTGCTCAAGCAGATCGCCAAGGCCGGATTCACCGATGTCGCCTCGCGCATCCGTTACGAGCGCGTCATCACGCCGGCCGACTGGGACACGCGCTACGAGATTTATCGCGGGGCGACGTTCAATCTCGCCCATACGCTTGACCAGATGTTGCACCTGCGGCCGAACAACCGGTTTGAAGATCTGGACGGCATGTATCTCGTCGGCGGCGGCACGCATCCAGGCAGCGGCCTGCCGGTGATTTTCGAGAGCGCCCGCATCAGCTCGCGCCTGCTGCTGGAAGATTTCGGCATGAAAGCGGATTGGAAACACCGTGCCGCCGTCGGAGCTACGGAAAATTTAGAACACCGCAATGACCGTCACACCGAAGAAACGCCGGCATGAAGGTTCCTATCCATTTCAAGACTTCCGCCGCCGTCCGTGTCGCCATGGACGTTGCCCCCGCTTCCAGACTGGTTGAGCGACTCGTTGTCTCGGCGCGCGGCGCCCAACAAAGATGGGGAGCATTACCAGTGTCAGTCCGTCTGAAATGGCTCCGCCGCGTGCGCTCACTGATGGCGGAACAAGCCGCGCCGCTGGCACTTGCCGCCAACACCGCGCGGCAGCGGCCGCTCGCTGAAATCCTGACGGCTGAAGTGCTCCCGCTCGCCGAGGCCTGCCGCTTTCTGGAACGGGCGGCGGGGAAAATCCTGCGGCCGGAAAAGGTTGGTTGGCGCGGACGCCCGCTCTGGCTCGGCGGCGTTCGCAGTGAAATCCAGCGCGTGCCGCATGGCGTGGTTTTAATTATCGGGCCGGGCAACTACCCGCTGTTTCTGCCGTGTGTTCAAGCCCTGCAAGCGTTGGCCGCCGGCAATGCCGTTTTAATTAAACCCGGTTTCGGCGGTTCGCCGGCCGCGTTGGCGTTCGCCAAAATTCTCACCCAGGCCGGACTCGACAAAAATCTTTGTTTGGTGCTGCCCGAAGCGGCGGCGGCGGCAAGCTGCGCCATCCATTTGGGCGTGGACAAAGTCGTCCTCACCGGCAGCGCCACGACCGGCGAAGCCGTGCTGCATCAATGTGCCAAGTCTTTGACCCCGGCGACCGTCGAGCTTTCCGGCTGCGACGCCGTGTTCGTCCGGGCCGACGCGGATCTGGGCCTGGTCGTCCGCGCGCTGGCGTTCGGCCTGCGGCTCAACAACAGTGCCACCTGCATCGCCCCGCGCCGCGTGTTCGTGCACCGCAGCCGCGCCACGGAACTCGAAGGCCGCCTGGCCGAATATTTTCAAACTGGCGGTCCGGCGGAAATTTCCGGGTTCACGAATCCGCATTGGCTGCCGCTCGTCACGGAGGCGCTTGGCGCCGGGGCGCACCTGCTCGCGGGGCGCATCCAGCCGGAAGGCAGCTTTCACACGCCGATTATTTTCGCCGGCATGAAACCCTCGATGCGCCTGGTGCGGGAGGATATTTTCGCGCCCGTGCTGTCGCTGATCAACGTGACGGACGAGGACGAGGCGCTCGCATTCGCCGCGCAATGTCCCTACGCCCTCGGCGCCACCATTTTCAGCCGTGACGAATCCGCCGCTCGCGCACTGGCCGCCCGTGTTCGCGCCGGGGTGGTGGTCATCAATGATCTGATTGTCCCCACCGCCGACCCGCGCCTGCCGTTCGGCGGACGCGGACGTAGCGGCTTCGGCGTCACGCGCGGCGCGGAAGGTTTGCTGGAAATGACCGTGCCCAAAGTCATCACCGTCCGGCGCGGAAAGTCCCGGCGGCATTTCGACGAATCGCATCCGGCCGACTCGGAGCTTTTCACCGCCTACATTCAGGCCGCGCACAGCATCGGCTGGCGCAAGCGCCTGACAGCGATGAAAAATATTTTTCACACCCTCAAACAACGCTCAACCAAATCGAATCGCTTATGAAAAACAAATCCCCAAAACCCATCGGCGTCATCGGCGGCGGACTGGGCGGGCTGGCGGCGGCCTGCACGCTCGCCGCGCGCGGGCATCGGGTTGTGCTGTTCGAACGCAACGACTGGCTCGGCGGCAAGGCGGCGGTGCTGGAAGACAAGGGGTTTCGGTTCGACATGGGACCGACCATTGTCACCATCCCCTCCGTGTTGCGCCGCGTCTTTACCGAGGCGGGCCGGCGCATGGAAGACTACCTCAAAATGGTCCGGCTGGATCCGCAATGGCGCTGTTTCTTCGAGGACAAATCCGTTCTCGATCTCGTCCAAAATCCGGAACAGATGGCCGGCCGCCTTGATCAATTTGCACCCGGCAAAAATTCTGGAGCTGGCTATCTCGACTTCATGAAGTTGAGCCATCGCCTCAACGACATCTCCTATCGCTTTTTCTTCAACAAACCCATCGGCGGCCTGCGCGACATGTTTGATTTCAAGACCGCGTTTGATCCCAAGATGCTCGCCGACGTGCTGGCGATGCGCATGGGCCGCAGCGTCGCTGGCACCGTGCGCAAGTTCAATCCCGACCCGCGCGTGGCCCAGATGATTGATCACTACACCCAATACGTTGGCTCGTCGCCCTACGGCTCGCCCGCCGTGCTGTGCGGCATCGCGCACATGCAGGCCGACGAGGGCGTCTGGTATCCCATGGGCGGCACGCGCGCCGTGCCCGTGGCGCTGGAAAAGCTCGCGCGCGAACTCGGTGTCGAAATCCGCACGAACACGAAGGTTAAAAAAATCCTCACGCAAAGCGGTTCCGTCACCGGCGTGCTCACCGGCCATGGCGAAGAAATCCAGCTCTCCGCCGTCGTGTCCAACTGCGATTCCGTCCGCACGCACCGCGAACTCATCAATGGCAGCGTCGGCGCGAAGTTCGAAAAGCGCCGCGATTACGAAGCCGCCTGCTCCGGGGTCGTGCTGTATCTCGGACTGAACAAACGCTACGAACATCTGGCCCATCACGATTTCGTTTTCAGCCGCGACCCGCACGAGGAGTTTGATTTCATTTACAAGCAAGGCGAACCCGCGCCCGATCCGACCTGTTATCTCGCTGCGACGACGTGCAGCGAACCCGGCACCGCGCCCAAGGGCGGCGAGGCGCTCTACGTTCTGGTTCACACGCCGTATCTGCGGCCGCATCATGACTGGAAGAAAATGTTTCCGGCGTATCGGAAAATCATTCTTGAAAAACTCAAGCGCACCGGCGGCATGCAGGACATCGAGGACCGCATCGTGTCCGAGCACGCGTTGACGCCGCAGGATATCAACGACCGCTACCACGTTTTGAATGGCGCGATTTACGGCCTTGCCAGTCACGGAAAATTTCTCGGTGCATTCAAACCCGGCAACCGTTCGCCGGATTTGCGCGGGCTGTATCTGGCCGGCGGCGCGGCGCATCCCGGTCCTGGCATGCCGATGGTGCTGATGAGCGGCTGGATCGCCGCCGACGCACTGGACAAGGACGGCGTGGCCGAGCGCATCCCGGACGGCGCGCGGATCCGCGAACCGCAGCCAGCGGAAATGGTTGAAGCCTGAAAATAAATCCCGAAGACCGAATGACGAAAGTCGAAAGAATTCCGAATGCCGGACTCCGCACTGAAGCCGCCCTCGGACTTCGGAGTTACGGGTTGCATTCGAGACCCGGCTCTCGGGCCTCGGATTTTTCCCATCGCGTTCCCAAAATTTCCAAACCCCTCCTCCATTGGTTCTCCTGGTATTCGCGTCGCTACGTTCGCCGCCACTTTCATTCGCTTCGCGTGTTGCGGGATGGTTTACCGCTCAGCGCAGCGGGTTTCCCGCTGGTCATTTATTCGAACCACGCCTCGTGGTGGGATGCGCTCGTGGGACTGGTCTTGAAGCATGAATTTTTTTTCGGGCGAACAGCGTTTGCGCCGATCGCCGGCGAAATGTTGCAAAAATACAAAATG
>Ga0114951_10003373_pt1 | contig 16607 bp, 15 predicted proteins | sample AM7aDNAmetaG_FD_88677 | JGI IMG/M metagenome (GOLD analysis project Ga0114951, IMG submission 88677) | Freshwater microbial communities from Finland to study Microbial Dark Matter (Phase II) - AM7a DNA metaG | ecosystem: Environmental > Aquatic > Freshwater > Lake | place: Finland: Lake Alinen...
AAGAAGTAGATGAAAAAGATGTCGAGCGACGCAAACATGCCCATCGCGCCGGCGATCATGATGAGCAGCAGGACGTAGAACTCTTTCTGCCGGCTCTGGATGTCCCACGACACCAGCGCCGCCGCGAAGCCGACGATGCCCGTGAGCAGCACCAGCACGACACTGATGCCGTCCACGCCGACGTGCCAGCTCATGTCCAGCGCCGCCACCCACGGCACCTGGTTCACAAACTGAAACCCGGTATCGCTTGCGCTGAACCACAAGAACGCCAGCACACCAAGCACAGCCGTCACAAATGAGCCAAGGATCGCCAGCCAGCGAATGGCGTGCGTCTTCGCCGCCGGCACAAAGCACAGACCCGCCGCGAACACCAGCGGTGTCAGGATCGTGCAGTTCAATATGTTCAAAAAGTCCATGCGTTACCTGACCAGGCAGTAGAGAAGGATCGTTGCGCCGGCTGCAAACCAAAGCGCGTAGGTCTGGACGTTGCCGGTCTGGAAAAGCCGCAGCGTCTGTCCCGCGCCGCGCGTCGTCGCCGTCAGCCCGCGCACGACGAGGCCGGCGATGATCCAGCGGTCCACGAAGCCGCAGAGCCACGCGAGCGTGCCCTGCCCCACTTTCACCAGCACCATGTAAATCTCGTCGAAGAAAAACTTGTTCCGCAGCACCCAGGAAATCACCGGCAGCCTGTTGAGCGGGTCGGCCACCGCGCCGCGCGCGTAGAGCGCCACCGCCGCGCCCGCGCCGATGGCAAACGCTGCCAGCGCGGCGATCATCACGATTTGCGGCGCGTGCTCGGCGCTGATGGCGTTGTTCTCCACCAGCCACTCCGGGATTCCAAACCAGCCGCCGAAAATGGACGCCGCCGCCAGCACGATCAGCGGCACGAGCACGACCCATCCGCTTTCCTTGGCCTTGCCCGCGTGTTCGCCGCGCGTCTTGCCGAGGAAGGCGACGAAGAAACAGCGGAACATGTAGAACGCCGTCAGGCCCGCCGTCGCCGTCGCGAGAACGTAGAGGCCGTGGTTGCGCTCGTGCGCGAGGCCGAGGATGGCTTCCTTGCTGTAGAAACCGCTCATGAACGGGAAGCCGCAGAGCGCCAGCGTGCCGACGGCGAAACACGCGGCGGTGATCGGCATCTTCTTCAGCAGGCCGCCCATCTTCCAGATGTCCTGTTCGCTGTGGTGAAGCGCAATGATGACGCTGCCGGCGCTCAGGAACAACAGCGCCTTGAAGAACGCGTGTGTCGAGAGATGGAACATCGCCGGCATGTAGCCGCTGCCGTGCGGATCGCTGAGGCCGACCGCCATCACCATGTAGCCAAGCTGGCTCAACGTTGAGTAAGCCAGGATGCGCTTGATGTCGTTCTGTTGGGTCGCGATGAGCGCCGCCATCAACGCCGTGATGCCGCCGGTCCACGCGATGATCTCCATCGCCACCGGGCTGCCGAAAACGAGGAACGAGACGCGGCAAAGCATATAGACGCCCGCCGCCACCATTGTCGCGGCGTGGATCAACGCGCTCACCGGCGTCGGGCCTTCCATCGCGTCCGGCAGCCAGACGTGCAGCGGAAACTGCGCGCTCTTGCCAACCGCGCCGCAGAAAATCAGCACCGTCGCGACGGCGAGCAGGTTCGGGTCCACCGCATGCGCGGCGAGTTGGTTCTTCACGCCCACGAAGTTCACCTCGCCGGTGATGCCCCAGAGCATCAGGATGCCGAGCAGGAAACCGAAATCGCCGATGCGGTTGACGAGGAACGCCTTCTTGCCCGCCTCCGCCGCGGCGGGCCGCTCATACCAGTAGCCGATGAGCAGGTAGCTCGACACGCCGACGAGTTCCCAGAAGATGAACATCATCAGGAAGTTTCCCGACAGCACGATGCCGAACATCGAGAACACGAAGAACGACAGTTTCGCGAAAAACCGGCTGATGCCCGGGTCGTCGTGCATGTAGCCGATGGAATAGACCATGATGCACAACGACACCCCGCAGACCACCATCAGCATCAGCCCGCTGAGCTTGTCGAGCGACCAGTTGATCGAAAAGTCGAGGTCGCCGACCGATAAAAACTGGTAAAGCGGTTGGTTATCAAGCGCCGCGCCGTCGCGCACCGCAGAGAACGCGCTGTAGGCAAACCACGTTGAGCCGGTCAGGAAAATGATGGCGACAATCCACGCCATTTGCCGCTCCATGACCGGGCCGAAGTCGGCGTAGAACTTCGATTTGTGGCAAAGCAGCCAGATGACCACCGCCGCCGACAGCGGCCCGGCCAGCACCCGCCACAATAATCCGCTTACGTCTTCCATGCGTCAGAGCCTCATCGAATTGATTTCGTCCACCTGCACCGTTTGCCGGCGCCGGAACAACGCGACGATGATCGCCAAACCGACCGCGACTTCGGCCGCGGCGACCGTGATGATGAAAAACACAAAGATTTGCCCGTGCAGGTTGCCGTTGAACCGGCTGAACGCCACCAGCGCGAGGTTGCTGGCGTTGAGCATCAACTCCAGCGACATGAACACCACCAGCGCGTTGCGCCGGAGCATGACGCCCGCCAGTCCCAGCGAGAACATCAGGACGCTGACGATCAGGTAATGTTCGAGAGTGACGGGGATCATGGTTTAGTTCGACCTCCGCAATTTGATGTTGCAATTTGCAACATCAAAGAAATCCCCGCTGTAGCGGCGGTCTGTGACCGCCGGTCGTTCATCATTATGATTCGGCGGTCATAGACCGCCGCTACAGTTTGGCGTCCTGCCGCAAGATGAATTGCCTGTTCGCCCCTCATTTCGTCTCCTTCCGCGACAGCGATACCACGCCGACCATCGCGATGAGCAGCAGCACCGACGTGACCTCGAAGGGCAGCAGGTATTGCGTGAACAGCAGCTTGCCCATCGCCTCCGTCGTGCCGACCACCGGCTTCGCGTCCGCCGCCGGCATCGCCATGACCACGCTCGCCAGCTTCCACGCCAGCGCGCCCGCCACCAGCAGCGCGCCGCCCGCGCCGAACCGCTTGAACTGCCGGACGTTCTCCGTCTTCAGGTCCAGCAGCATAATGACGAACAGGAACAACACGATCACCGCGCCGGCATAGACCAGAATCTGGATGATCGCCAGAAAGTAAGCCTCCAGCAGCACGAACAGTCCCGCCATGAAGAACAGCGACAGCACCAGGAACAGCGCGCTCGTGACCGGGTTGCGGCCAAGGACCACCAACACCCCGCTCAGGAGCATCGCAATGCTGAAAAACCAGAAGAGTTGGTCTTGCATGTCAGTCGGACAATTTCAATAGCCGTTCACTCATTGTTTGTCACTGGTTCAGGAAAAATAAAGAGACTCAAATAGTTGCCAATCATTCGGCAGAGGTAATAAATGCCAGCAAGACCAGCAAGAAACACCACTGGCAACCAAGGGTGAGCATGCAACTCCGCTGGAGTCTGAAAACGATTCATCACTGTGAAGTAAGGAGAAAACCCAATCAAATAACATACATGACGAACGGCAAGAGGAGAGAAGCGAAACCACACCAAATAAGCAACCCACAAGCAAAAGCCACTAACCGGCAAAGCCAGCGGGATAAGAACGAGACATGAAGCGAGTTCCTTCGGGACTAACAGAATCAGCAAGATCGGCAGTAACAACATGAACAGACCAAAGAGGCCGGCCAACGTGCCAACCACTCGACACCCGATTTTCGCAACACTGTATTTTGTAGGGCGCATGTTGCTTACTTCTTCTGCCACTTCTTGATCGGGTCCGGCAACGTGCCGCCGAGTTCGAGGAGTTTCTCCTTGTTGAACACCATGGCCTTCCGCGAAAGGCCGGTCACCGAATACGGCCCGCGCAGGAAAATCGCCTGCTCCGGGCAAACTTCTTCGCAATAACCACAGTAGATGCAGCGCAGCATGTCAATGTCGAACTCCGCCGGCGTCTTCTCCACCTTGCCGTATTTCGCGTTCTCCGGATACTCCATCGGCTTGATGGTGATGGCGCGCGGCGGGCAGACGAATTCGCAAAGCTGGCAGGCGACGCACTTGACGCGGCCTTCCTCGTCCTTCACCAGCACCGGCTGCCCACGGTAGTTCGGCGGAATCTCCGGCTTCTCCTCCGGATACCGGAGCGTCACCTTCTTGCGGAAGATGTGGCTGAACGTCAGTGCCAGCCCGGACACGATCGCCGGCAGGTAGAGCCGCTCCAGAAGCGTCAGTTTGGGGCGTTCGAGTTTCATGGCTGCGGCCCCTCACCCTGACCCTCTCCCCATCGGATGGGGAGAGGGAAACCGAACTCGCCACCGACATTGAGATCAGCGTTCATCAACCTACGCAAACCGGAGCCGAAGATCACCCTCTCCCCGCCATGCGGGGAGAGGGACGGGGTGAGGGGCCGTCCCAATTGAAAGGCTTCTCTTGGAAAACACGCGTTCATTTGACCCACCCCACCATGATCACGCCCGCCACGATCAACACGTTCGCCAGCGCCAGCGGTAGGAACACCTTCCAGCCGAGTTCCATCAACTGGTCATACCGGAACCTCGGCAGCGTCCAGCGCACCCAGATGAAGAAGAACAGCAGCGCGAAAAGTTTCGCCAGGAAAATGCAGATATGCGCGAGGCCGACGACAACGCCGCCCGTCACCGGCACGAACGGCAGCGACCAGCCGCCGAGGAAGAGCGTCACCATCAGCGCCGACGCGGCGATCATGTTCGTGTATTCCGCCATGAAGAACATGGCGAACTTCATCGAGCCGTATTCGACGTTGTAGCCGCCGGCCAGTTCCTGCTCCGCCTCCGGCAGATCGAACGGCAGCCGGTTCGTCTCGGCGAACGATGATGCCAGATAGATGAGCCCCGGCAGCCAGTTCCATGGATAACAGATCAGCCAGAGGTGATTTGTCTGCCAGGCGACAACCGACGTGAGCTTGAGGCTCTCGACCTGCATGAACAGCGGAATCACCGACAGGCCGAGGCAAATCTCGTAGCTGATGAGCTGCGCGCTGCTGCGGATGCCGCCGAGGAACGGATACTTCGAGTTGCTCGACCAGCCGGCGAGCACGATGCCATAGACGCCGAGCGAGGCGACCGCGAAGACGAACAGGATGCCGACGTTCACATCGGCGACGATCATCGGCACGCCGCCGAGCTGGCTGCCGAACGGAATCACCGCGAACACCACCAGTGCCGGGAACATCGCCAGCATCGGCGCGAGCCAGAAGTAGAGCTTGTTCACGTGCGCCGGCACGTAGTCCTCCTTGAGCAGCGACTTGAACGCGTCCATCAGCGGCTGGCCGAGCGCCCACTTGCCGCCGAGCGTGATGGCGCTGCCGTCCTTGCGAATCCAGAGCGGGATGCCGACGCGGTTCGGTCCCAGCCGGTCCTGGATGAACGCGCAGACGCGCCGCTCCACCAGCACGATGTAGGCGCAGATGAACAGCACCACGCCCATCACGCAGGCAATCTTGAAAAAGTCTATGAGTATCGCTTCCATCTAGCCCGTTGAAATCTGCACGCCTTCGTCGCCGACCTTCGACAGCACCCGTCCCGCCAGTGCCGGCACGTTGCCCGCCATGTCGGCGAAAAGCGCCGCGATGTCGCTGTGGTTGTCCACACCGCCCAATTCGCGCAGCAGGTCGCGGAAAATCTCCCACTCCGGCCGCGCCTCGCCGCCGAGGCTGACCGCCGGCCAGACGCGCTGGAGGCGGCCCTTGGCGTTGATGAACGTTCCGCGCTTTTCGGCGAACGTCACGCCCGGCAGCACGAAATGCGCCGCCTTCGTCGTGGCCGTCTGCTTGAAATCCATCACCACCAGCAACGACAACTTCGCCAGCAAGTCCGCGCCGATACCGTGCTTCGTCACATCCTCCTGATGCACCACCAGCGTCTTGATCCTGCTACCCTTGATGCCCTCCGCGATGGCCGCGAGTTTCGATCCCATCGGCTCCGCCGCGACGCCGAGCAGCTTCGCGCCCGCACTGTTCGGGTTGCGGTCGGCCTTGACGAGAAAATTGTCCGCCGCCCACGAGCGCGGCACGCAATCCGACACGCTTCCCTTCGCCAGCCGCGCAAACAGGTAAAGCTCCTCGTTCGTCGCGCGCGCGCTGCCGATGAACGCGGCCGAATCGCGGTTCGCCAGCGCCGCTTTCAATTTCGGGCCGAGTTGCTTCAGCGCGTCTTCATAACTCGTCGCGCCGGCATCCTTGCCGGCGTCGCTCCCCTTCCCTGCCGCCGGCACGGATGCCGGCGCGACGATGGCCTTCGTCAACCGCCCGGGGTCATTGATAAACTTGTAATTGAGCCGGCCGGCGTCGCACATCCAACACTCGTTGACCGCGTCGTTATCGCGCGGCGTCTGGCGATAGATGATGTTCCCGCGCGACCAGATGGTCGTGTTGCAGCCGGTGGCGCAGCTCGTGCAAATGCTCTTGGTTTCCTTCAGGAACCACGCCCGCATCTTAAAGCGGAAATCCTTGTCCGTCAGCGCGCCGACCGGGCAGATGTCCACAGTGTTGAGCGAGTAGTTGCTGTCCAGTTTCTTGCCGGGCCAGCAGGTCAGCGTCGAGTGACTGCCGCGCTCGACGAAGCCGAGGCAATCGTCCTTGGCAACGTCGCGCATGAACCGGATGCATCGGCTGCACAGCACGCAACGCTCGTCGTCGAGCACCACGCGCGGGCCGAGGTCCACCTTCTTCGGCTTGTGGACCTTCTCCTCGCGAAACCGCGACGCGCCCGCGCCGAACTCGACGGAATACTCCTGCAGCTTGCACTCGCCCGCCTGGTCGCAGATCGGGCAATCGAGCGGATGGTTGATCAGCAGGAACTCCAGCACGGCGTTCTGCGCGCGCGTCACCGCCGCCGAGTTGGTGACCACGATCATGCCTTCCTTCACCGGCGTGTTGCAGCCGATGGCCAGCCGCGGCTGCATGACGATCTTCTGTTTGCCGTCCGGCTCCATCACTGGCTGGCGGTCGGGCGTGAACATCGCCTCGCCGATCTCGACCATGCACATGCGGCAGTTGCCGGCGATGGGAAGCTTGGGATGATAGCAATAATGCGGGATGAACACGCCGGCGTGGCGCGCCGCTTCGATCACGTTGATGCCCTTGGGCACACGGATCGCGGTACCATTGATGGTGACGTTCACCATCTCAGGCGTTGACGCGGCGGTTGTCGGTGTCTCGGCCATTATTTCTCCAGCTTCGCAAAATCGTCCCGGAACTTCTCGATGAAACTTTGCACCGGCCACGAGCACGCCTCGCCGAACGGGCAAATGGTGCGGCCGGGAATATTGTCGGCGATGGACTTCAGGTAATCGGTGTCGCCCTTCGTGGCGCGGCCGTTGGTCATGCGGCGGAGCGCCTTGGCCATCCAGAGCGACCCTTCGCGGCACGGCGTGCACTGGCCGCAGCTCTCGTGCGCGTAGAACTCCGCGATGTTTGCCAGCGCCTTCGGTAGGTCGGCGGTTTCGTCCAGCACAATCACGCCGCCGGAGCCGGCCATCGAGCCGATCATCGCCACCGAATCGAAATCCACCGGCACATCCTGCCAGCCCCAGTCATACTCGGTGCCGTCGCGCTTCCTGCCCTTGAACCGCTCGTCGCAACGCATCACCTTCGCGCTGCTGCCGCCAGGGATGATCGCCCTCGCTTTGCGCCCGCCGGCAACACCGCCGCACAGACCGGTGATCAACTCGCCCATCGTGATCCTGCCCAGTTCGACCTCGTAGTAGCCGGGCTTGTTCACGTGGCCGCTGACGCACATGATGCGCGTGCCGGTGTTGTTCGGCGTGCCGATCTTCGCGAACTCCGCGCCGCCCATCGCGACGATGAGCGGGATGTTGCAGAGCGTCTCAACGTTGTTGACGATGGTTGGGCACATCCAGAGGCCGAACACCGCGGGGAAATACGGCGGTTTGAACCGCGGATAGGCGCGCTTGCCTTCGAGCGACTCGATCAGGCCGGTCTCCTCGCCGCAGATGTAAGCGCCCGCGCCGCGATGCACGAAGATGTCCAGCGAGTAGCCGGAACCGAGAATGTTCGTGCCGACGAAGTTCTTTGCGCGCGCTTCCTCGATGGCGGCGAGCAGAATTTTGCAGCCCTCTGCAAACTCGCCGCGGATGTAGATGTAGGCGGTCTTGACGCCGTTCGCGTAGGCGGCGCACACCATGCCCTCGATGAGCGCGTGTGGGTCCTTGTAGATGATCTGCTTGTCCTTGAACGTGCCCGGCTCGGACTCGTCGGCATTGCAAATGAGATAGACCGGCTTGCCGCTCTTGCGATCCACGAGCGACCACTTCAGCCCGCAATCGAAGCCCGCGCCGCCGCGCCCGCGCAGGCCGGAGTTCATCACCTCGGCGCGGATCTCCTCCGGCTTCATCGCCAGCGCCTTTTTCAACCCCGCATAGCCGCCCGCCGCCAGATAGCTCTCCAGCCGGTTGCTGTAACCGGGCTGGTCCATCCGGGCGGTGATGAGTTTGCGTTCGACGGCGGCCATGATTATTTGAGGTTCGCGAGCAACTGCTCGGCCTTTTCCTTCGTCACCTTCTCGTAAAAATCGTCGTTGATTGTCAGGCACGGCCCGGTGCCGCACGCGGCGAGGCATTCGACCCAACTGATCGTGAACTTGCCGTCCGGCGTCGTCTGATCCATGCCCGTGCCGACCATCTTCTTTAACTCGTCGCAAAGCTTGTGGCTGCCCGCCAGTTCGCACGACAGCGTGCGGCAAATCTTGATGTGATACTTGCCGACCGGCTTGCGGCGGAACATCGGGTAGAACGTCACGCACTCATAGACGTGGATCGGCTGGCACTCCAGCTTCGCCGCAACCCACTCGATCATCGCGTCGGACACACAGCCGCACTGCTCCTGCACGGCGTGCAGCACCATGAGCATCGCGCTCCGCTTCTGCTCCGGCGGATAATGCGTCAGCAGCGCGTTGACCTCGGCTTCGAGATGGGGAGGCGCTTGTTGCATCAGCGGTCGCACTCTCCCATCACGAAATCCAGCGAGCCGAGGATCGCCGCAATGTCGCCGATCATGTGGCCCTTCAACAAATACGGCAGCGCGCTCAGGGTGCAGAACGACGGCGAGCGGATTTTCATCCGCCACGGCACGCCGCCGCCTTTGCTGACAATGTAGAAACCCAGTTCACCCTTCGGGTTCTCCGCGCCGAAGTAAACCTCGCCCAGCGGCACGTCGGGACCTTCGGTGACGATCATGAAATGATGGATGAGCTGCTCCATCTTTGTGAGCACCTGCTCCTTCGGCGGCAACACGCTCTTCAGGTCCGGCGCGTTGACCGGCCCGTCCGGCAGTTTGTCGCACGCCTGCTTCAGGATGCGCACCGATTGGCGCATTTCCTCCATCCGCACCAAGTAGCGATCGTAGCAATCGCCCTTCGTCCCAACCGGCACGTCGAACTCGAAATCCTTGTAACAGAGATACGGATGATTCTTGCGCAGGTCGAACTCCACGCCACTGCCGCGCAGGTTCGGGCCGGTGACGCCAAAATCAATCGCCACGTCCTTCGGCAACACGCCCACACCCTGGTTGCGGTTCATGAAAATAGGGTTGCGCGTCAACAGCCGGTCCACTTCGTCAATCATCTTCGGGAACGCGTCGAGGAACTTCCTTAACTCGGCGATCCAGCCGTTGGGCAGGTCGCGCGCCACGCCGCCAACGCGCGTGTAGCTGTTGGTGAGCCGCGCGCCGGTCAGTTTCTCCATGAGCGACAGCAACCGCTCGCGCTCGGTGAACGTGTAGAGGAACACGGTCATCGCGGCAAGGTCGAGCGCCATCGCGCCAAGGCCGACGAGATGCGACGCCACACGCGCCATCTCGCAGCAGATGACGCGGATATACTGGCAGCGCGGCGGCACTTGGAGGCGCATGAGCTTCTCCACGGCGAGGACGTAGGCGACGTTGTTGGCCAGCGGCGAGAGATAATCCAGCCGGTCCGTGTAAGGCACAAACTGGTTGTAGGTGAGGTTCTCGGCGATCTTCTCGTCGCCACGGTGCAGAAAACCCACATCCGGCTTCGCGTTCACCACCACCTCGCCGTCCAGTTCCAGCACGATCCGCAACACGCCATGCGTGCACGGGTGCGACGGCCCCATGTTCAAAATCATCCGCTCGCCGGCAACGTCTTCCGTGCCCTTCGGCTCCGCTGGCCACGGTGGCGGAGGAGGAACCGGCGTCGGCTCTGCGGCGGCCGGCTCAACCGGCTCCGGCGTTGCCGTTGCGGACGGCGGCGCGGCTGGTGAAATTGCCGTCTTTGCAGCAACGACCGCCGTTGGCTTCGCCGCAGGCGTCGCGGATGCCGGCGCGACCGGCTTCGCAGCAGCCTGTGGAGCCGCCGGCTTCGCAGCAACCGTCGCCGGTTTCGCCGGAGGCGTTGCGGCTGGTTTTACGGTCGTAGGCTGAGCGGCGACTGGCGTGGCCGCCGGCTTTGCGACAACAGAGGCTGAAACCTTGGGCGCGGGTGTTGCGGTTGCTTTGACCGGCGCAGCCTGCGGCGGCACGGTCTTCACAACAACCTTCGGCGCAGGCGCGACAGGCGACGGTGGCGCGGCGGGCGGAGGCGATGCGGCCGGTTGGGCCGCCGCGTCTTTCGCCGCAGGCGTCTGTCCTTTGACAACCACTTTGGGTTTGTTCGGTTCCACTGCTTTTGAAAAATCTATGGCTGCGGTTTCTGTGCCTTGTCCCGCATGTCCGCGGGTAGCGCGTTCTCACGGATGCGCGGCTCGCGCTCGCCCGCATGTTCCGCCGGCACGGTCACAAACGGCCCGCCTTGGAGCGGCGCGGCCTCCGTAAAAGCCACCTCCGGCACGTTGCTCGGCCGGCCTTCGAGCGGGAAATCTTTCCGCATCGGATGAAACGGATAGCCTTCCCACATCAGGATGCGCCGCAAATCGGGATGACCCGCGAACCGGATGCCGAACATGTCGTAGCACTCGCGCTCGTGCCATTCCGCGCCGCGCCAGACCTTCGTGACGCTCGGCACCGTCGGGTTCTCCTCCGGCACGCCGACCTTCAGCCGCAGCAGCGCGCCGGTCTTGTACGAGTAAAGCAGGTAATCCACCTGGAACCGCGGGCTGGCCTCGTAGTCATCCACACCGCTGATGTCCACGAGGAAGTCAAACGCCAGCGCCGGATCCTCTTTCAGGAGCGCGCACGCCTCCGCAATCACCTCGCGCGCCACCGTCAGGCTCAACTCGTCGCGGCCCGTGACCTTGTCCGAAAACGCCACGGGCGTCCGGACCTTGTCGCCGAAGCGTTTCGTGAGTGCGTTGACGGCTGCGAGTGCGATGGCCATGGGAATAAATCAGGTCGCGTTGCCGGCTGGCGCCTTCTTGAGATTTTTCAGCCCTGGTTCGCGTGAAATCTTCTCCTGAAGCTTGATCAGCGCGTCGAGCAAAGCCTCGGGCCGCGGCGGGCAGCCGCTGACATACACATCCACCGGCAAAATCTTGTCCACGCCTTGCAGCACCGAGTAGCTGCGATACATCCCGCCGGTGGACGCGCACGCGCCCATGGCAATGCACCATTTCGGGTCGGGCATCTGGTCCCAAATCCGCTTCACCGCCAGCGCCATCTTGTAGGTCACCGTCCCCGCCACGATCATCAGGTCGCTCTGCCGCGGCGAGAACCGCATCACCTCCGCGCCAAACCGCGAGATATCGAACCGCGACGCCGCGGTGGACATCAGCTCGATTGCGCAGCACGCCAACCCCATGGGCATCGGCCAGAGAGAATTCTTCCGCACCCAGTCCACCGCGGCATCGAGCCGGGTGATAATGGCCTCGTCCTCCAATTTGCCTGCGTAGCCGACTGTTCTGGTCGTGTCGTCCATGAAACGCCTGCGGTTCGATCCCCGGCGCTCCTGGGACAATTCTTGCCGCGCCGAAAAATCGTGAGAAAACCGTAGAAACATTAACCGACCTTTGCAAGTGAAAGTTGTGCGTCACCCTTCGCATTCTTCACTTTCGTTCGGGATCGCCCGGGAATTTGGCCCGGCGAAAAACTGATTGACCAACCCGCTTCGGATGCGTTAGGAAAAATGTGCGCTCAACCATGGTTTCACGGGCATTCAATACAACCGAATGACACGGGGCCAAGAAAGCAACACATGAAGACGATCTCGACGATGAGGGCCAGTCGCATTATTTCTCCCGGACACCGGGGCGGTTTTGCCCGTCGCCTGTCATGGATGACGCGCGCCATTCTGGGCGTCGCTATTCTCGCCGCCGTCACCGGTTGCGAGGCACCCAAGCCCAAGGTCATCGAGCAGGTCAGCAGCTACATCGGCGCGCTCAAGCTCCGCGAGGGCGACACCATCCACATCGCCTTCCCCGGCACGCCCACACTCGACACGACCCAGCAAATCCGCCGCGACGGTAAAGTGGCCCTCGCCCTGATCGGCGAGGTCAAAGCCGCCGGGCTCACCCCGTCCGAGTTTGAGAAGAACCTCACCAAACTCTACGCCTCGGAGATCATCTCCAAGGAAGTCAACGTCACTGTCGTCACCTCCAACCTGCCGGTCTTCGTCAGCGGCGCCGTCCTGCGGCCCGGCAAAATCCTCTCCGACCATCCCATGACCGCACTCGAGGCCATCATGGAAGCGGGCGGTTTCGACTACGCCAAAGCCAATCCCGCCGCCGTGGTCGTCATCCGGTATGAGGACATGGTCGTGAAAAACTACACCCTGAACCTCAAGATGGCTCTGGAAGGAATGCAGATTGACCCGTTCTACCTGCGGGCCGGCGACATCATCTACGTGCCCGAACGGTTCGTCTGGTTCTAAGCGCAGTGGCGGATTTCAATTTGTAACGGCAGCCGGCCTCCACAGCCCTCCGGCCCGGACACGACCTTTCCTGGTCGAACCACGGATTTCCCTGCCCCAAAACCAGCTTTGTCCGGTTTGGAGGCGGTTGTCTCCGTCGTGGAGGCAACTCTGTCTGTCATGGAAACAACTCTCGCCGTCGCGGAGACAACTCTGTCCGTCGCGGAAGCAAGCCTTTCCGTCACGGAGACAAGTCTTTCCGTCGCAGAAACAACTCTCGCTGTCGTGGAAACAAGTCTGTCCGCGATGGAAAGGACTCTTTCCGTCACGGAGACAACTCTTTCCGTCACGGAAAGAGTTGCTTCCGAGCCTCCCCCAAGCCTTTTTGCGCCAAAATGACCCGCTTTTGCGTCCCAAACGCCCGCCGGGGCGGTTCCGCCGCCTTCCTTGGGCCTCGGCGTTAAAGCAGCCACCATCTCCGAACTCCCATCTGTCAACTCCCAACTTCCGTCTCCCATGCTTCGGCCTTTGCATCTCCAGCATCATGCTCGCCATCATCGTCATCGTGTGGATTATCGCCTAGCCGCTGCGCCACTGGATCATCTTCGGCAAGCGGTAGAGTGAGCGTCGGGGTTTCGCGCTTGTTCCAGCTCTCAGGTTATGCGACAAATACGAGGTTCACTCTGAATGATAGGTGAAAGGAGTCTTTGTGGGTTTTCTACGACAACTTTGGACAGGCAGAAAGTTAGTGAATTCCCTGCTGTCCGGGGAGTTTGACGAAGCGCCGGTTGGGCGGCAGTTTGCGGCATGGTTCACGGAACGCCCCGCGCGTGAGGAGCAGCGAAAGATATTTGTTCAGATTGCGGTGATGCTTCACTGCCCCAGAGGTATCGTTGCTGACCGGCTCATGCACTGCATCATGGAGGTATGGCGCGGCCACGGTGCCGAGTTTGGTAATATGCTGGCTCAGGAGATTGATCGGTTGATCACCTTTGATCCCCCCCAGAGCGCGCAGCAGGCAGAGCAGCAGCAAGTTGCCATGCAGGAATTAGCGAAGTTTCAAACTCGTTTGCGAGCACTTGACGGGGAGGCGCGGACGTGAATTACCTAGTCCATTCAGTGGTGCGAACCGCTAGCCAACCGACCGGCTCGCTTGGTGAATGCGGGCGTCAGGGGCGGCAGGCCAGTGGTTGCTCACTTTTCTCTTAGGCGGTTTCTTCCGGTAGCCAGCCCGCTCAGTATTTTCCAAACTCCAGCCCCGCTTCGATGAGGGCGCGGTAGTTGGCTTCGGTTTTGGGATTGAGCGGGAGATTGATGGGGGCGGCGGTGGGCATGAGGACGAAGCCGCCGCCGGCTTTGGCCTGATCCATGACGCGGCGGACTTCTGCGCGAATCTGGGCGGGGGTTTCTTGTTCGAGACACTTGAGGGCGAAGTTACCCCAAACGGAAACGCCGCGGGCGTGGCAGCGGCTTTTGACCTCGTCCAGCGCGATGTCGCCGTCGGGCGGGGCTTCGCAGGGGTCGAGGCCATCGCAGCCGGTGTCGAGGATCATGTCGAGGACGCGGCCGACTTTGCCGTGGCTGTGGACGCGGGCCTTGCCGCCGCGGGAATGGATGAGGCTGACCATGTCGCGGACGTGGGGCAGGACGAAGCGTTCGAAGAATGACGGCGGCAGATACGGCGGCGTGAAGTATTCCGGGCCGACGATGCGATAGAGGTCGAGCACGCAGCAATCGAGCTGGCGTCGGAGGTTTTCCATGACGCGCCCGGCGATGATGGTGACGGCGCGGGCGAAGTGGTCGGTCTCCTCGAACGCCCAGACCATGTAATCCTGAAACGACATGAGGTCGGCGGCGAGGTAGGCAGGGTCGCCGACGGAGGCCATGACGAGGCCGTGCTCGCCGAGCTCGGCGCGGACGCGCGGGAGGTCGGAGGCGTCGTAGTCGGCCGGTTGGTAAGGCACGCTCAACGCCTTGTCCACATCGGCTATGTCCTTGCACCAATGCTCCACCTGCCACGTCGTGTAAACGTCCGGCGTCACCTGCGAGGCTGAGCGCAAGTCGCCCTTCGGTGTGTGACAAACGCGCGTGGTGCGCTGATACTCACCGACGGCTTCGGTGCAAGACTCGATTTCCACCGGGAAGTCGGAGCAGAGAAAACGTTCCTCGCAGGTGTAGCGGTCCGTGGCGGTGCGCGGGTTCCAGTTGGTGATGCAATCAGTGTGGGCGCGGACGAAATCCATCAAGCTGCGGTAGCTGGGCTGTTGGTTATACCAGTCGAGGCTGTTGCGGCCCGCCAGTTCGTAGGTGTTGATGGGCACGCGGTCGGGCATCTGGCCGGAAAGCACCGCCATCAATCGGCGGCGGCTGGTCCAAGGGCCGCCCGTAGCGCCGGCATCGCTTCTTTTTTTGGTCGAATCGTTCATCCTAAACCCCGCGATTGAATTGTCGCCGGTAGGGCGCGACCGCTGGGCGCGCCGAAAGCCTCTTCTCAACGAAAAACAGCGGCGCGCCCAGCAGTCGCGCCCTACCCGTCTCAACTGCGACGCACTGGTTCATCGTGTTGAGGAGGTGTTGGCCCAAAGCTTGTTAACCACCCAGAGCAGCACCAGGGCGCTGACGATGAAGACCGCGAACAGCGCAACCGCCGCCGGCATGCGTCCGTAGAGGAAGTTGCCCACCGCGAAGAGCGAGGACCAGATGACGGTGCATCCCGCAGACCAGCCGAGCAACGCGAGCGGCATGTTCTCATGCGTGGCCGCCGCTTCCTCCTCCGAGATGCCCGCTTCCAGCCGAATGCACTTCCAGCCCGGACCGAACGGGCGGACCTTCTTGTAAAACTCGATCAGTATCCCCCGCTCCGTTTGCGGCCCGAAGAACGCCGTCAGCACCCAGCACACCGTTGTGACCGCGATGGTGATGAGCAACGCGTGGTGCGTGGTCAACGCGACGCCGTATTGCTTCTTGAGCACCAGCAAGACGATGGAGACGCCGAACGAGCTGATCATCGCCACGACCTCGCACCAAGCCGTGATGCGCCACCAAAACCACCGCAGCAGATAGAGCAGGCCCGTGCCCGCACCGACTTGGAGGATGATGTCGAAGTTGTCCTTCGCCGTGTCGAGCAGATAGACCATCCCCGCCGAACACGCGAAGATGATGAGCGTCGTGACGCGCCCGACGAACACATAGTGCTTCTCGGTCGCGTTCGTGCGGATGAATCGCTGGTAGAAATCGTGGACCAGATAGGACGAACCCCAGTTCAACTGCGTCAGGTTGGTGGAGGAGTTGGCGGCGATCAACCCGCCGACCATCAGCCCGATGAATCCGACGGGCAGAAATTTCAGCATCGCCGGATATGCGATGTCGTGGCCGAGCAAACTCGGATCGAGATTGGGAAACGCCTTCTGGATGTCCGACAACTGCGGATAGACGATCAGCGAGCACAATCCCACGAGAATCCACGGCCACGGCCGCAGCACGTAGTGAGCGACGTTGAAAAACAGCACCGCGCCGAGCGAGTCCTTCTCCGACCTCGTGGCCAGCATCCGCTGCGCAATGTAGCTGCCGCCGCCCGGCTCCGCGCCCGGATACCATGTCGCCCACCATTGGACGGCGAGCGGCATGACGAACACCGCCACGGCGATGTCCCAGTTGTTGGTAAAGTCGGGCAGGATGTTCAGGTAGTGGATCAGCGATTTCCCGTCCGGCGCGAGCATCGGCGAAGAGAGCTTCTGCACCATCACGTCGAGGCCACCGACGTGCTGGATCGCGAAATAGGCTGCTGCGATCACTGCCGTCATCTTGATGAAAAACTGGATCATGTCTATGACCA
>Ga0114951_10003375_pt1 | contig 16603 bp, 10 predicted proteins | sample AM7aDNAmetaG_FD_88677 | JGI IMG/M metagenome (GOLD analysis project Ga0114951, IMG submission 88677) | Freshwater microbial communities from Finland to study Microbial Dark Matter (Phase II) - AM7a DNA metaG | ecosystem: Environmental > Aquatic > Freshwater > Lake | place: Finland: Lake Alinen...
TAACGCCGGGCACAGCACTTAGGTTATCAAAATTTTTTGATGTATCTCCTGATTTCTGGTTAAATATGCAACTTAGATGGGATTTATATCTAGCTCAAGATACTGAATTACAGGACATAAAAACAATCCCATCGTATAAACATTTAGCACATCAAATTTAATTTGTGCGCCAATTCGTATTGCGCAAATTATCGTGGTGGCGGTTATACGGACTGGCGGATGCCGACGCAGGATGAGTTGGCGGGGTTGTATGACAGCAGCAAAAGTTATAAAGCAACCCAGAGGGATTATGGCGTATATCTAGTTGAATTTATTCAGCTATCTATATGTTGCCCCTGGGCATCGGAAACACATGGTTCCGATGCTGCCAAATTCCATTTCCGCGGTGGCCAACGGTTCTGGAGTCACCAGTCCGGCGCCTACGACTCACGGGCTCTCCCGGTGCGGTCAGGCAAATAAATTATTTGGTCATTTAAATCTGTGTAAAACTTAAGAATACAATTGGCAATCATCAGTTTTTACCAGCCATCAATTGCATTGCTTTTGGAAGATGGAGTTTCATGAAAAAATTATACTGTAAAGGAGATGAATATGAGCCTTTTCACCATTGATCAGAAAAAATGCAAGCGTGATGGCATGTGCGCGAAGGAGTGCCCGGCGCAGATTATTGTTTTAGCTGATAAAGAAAGCTTCCCTACTCTGATGGAGAATGGTGAGGAATCCTGTATTAACTGTGGTCATTGTGTGGCCGTATGCCCCCATGGCGCCTTAGCGCTCAACACGATGCCACTGGCTGAATGTCCAAAAATACAAAGTAAACTTCTTCTCGATGCCAGTCAGATAAGAGAGCTTTTGATGGCCAGGCGCTCAATACGGTTTTATAAAAATCGGATTGTTGCCCATGACCTTCTGGAGGATCTGATCGATACGGCGCGATATGCCCCCACAGCGAGTAATAAGCAGCAGGTGCAATGGATGGTCTTTGAAAACCCGGCAGAGGTAAATCGTCTTGCTTCAATGGTCATCGACTGGGCAAGATTGATGCTCCCACTAATGCCGGACGAGTCAATGGTCAAAAAAATGGAGCGCAGGATTGCGGCCTGGGATAACGGGATAGATCCGATGTTACGTGGCGCGCCGCATTTAATAGTAGCCCATTCCCAGGCGGATTTGCCCTTTGCCGAGGCCGACTGTGTGAATGCCTTGTCCTATCTAGAACTCTATGCCTACACCAAAGGGTTGGGAACCTGCTGGGCAGGTTATCTGACCGCCGCTGTCAATTTTCATGAACCTCTTGTGCAGGCTTTTGCTCTGCCCCCGGGGCACAAATGTTTTGGCGCCGTGATGCTTGGCTATCCGCAATACAAATATACACGCATTCCCAAGCGCAAAGCGCCGGTTGTGACATGGAAGTCGTAAAAGAATCTTTACCTATCTTATACCATTTTGCTTTCAAAGAAAGCGATAGTTTTGCACAACTCCCTTATCCGTCATTCTGGCGAAGAGACTGTGTCACAATTGTCTAATGGAGGGAATGCAATGTAGGCCGGGTCTACCCTAAAGGGCACATGACCTGACCCGGCGATATTTGCTTCGCCGCGTAGGGTCACGCGGCCTACAATTTCACGTTCGCAAGGACAAAAGTCAATTGCGACGCAGTCGAATGACAAAATTGTTTTTTTATTGAGTTGTGCGAAGCTCTCAAAGCGAAGTGGCACTATGATTTTATTTTTTTCGTAAGCGTTATACCCAATGATTCGCTGAGGACTTCCGCTGGATCGAGAGTGACAAGGCCGGAGAGGCCTCCCAATTGCATCCGGCATGATCCGCAGTCTCCGACGATTGTCTCCGCACAGGTTTTCTTAATACGAGCCACGGCACGATTGCCGATGGAAATGGCGGTGGACTCATTACTCTTTTTAAATCCGTAACTACCGGAAAGCCCGCAGCAGTTGTCATCAATAATTTCACACGTGAGGCCGGGGATCATCGACATCAGTTTTGCCGCCGGGTAACCGATACCCAGCGCCCGAAGGTGACAGGGGATGTGATAAGCCAGCTTCCGGGGCACTTCCTGAAATTGCGGTTTAATGTAATTGTCATCCACCAGTCGCAGAATATATTCATGCAGGTTATAAGTATTTTCGGCAATTTTCTTGGCTTTCGGTATATCCATAATATCCTGATAGTCATGCAAAAGGCACAGGCCGCACGATGTGCATGAATACAGGATATCGTATCCGGCATCGATATAGTTGGAAAGGGAGGCGGTGTTTTTCAGGGCAAAACTCCTTGCAAGTTGCAGATTTCCGTTTCCCAAAGCCGGTAGGCCACAGCACCACTGCGGTGGCAAGACAACATCCACATTAAATGATTTGAGCAATTGAATAATTTTTCTGCCGATATCCGGCCGGTAAAAATTGATGAAGCAGCCGTAAAAAAAAGCAACTTTTCTTGATCTTCGGTTGGGCGTTCTTTTTTTCCAACTCAATTTATGGAAACGAAATTTCGGGAAGGGAATATAGGTGGCGATGCTCATGGCGTCGAATATCTTTTTGCCGATTTTCGTTGCGGCAATCCTGTTGGCAATCGGCGCGGTAAAAGAGCCAAGCATGCTCAAGTAATAGTTATTGGCAAAGAGCACGTGCGCCAGCGAATGGGGATGTTCCAGCCCGTATCTCTGTTGCGCCTTCAGTATGATCTGTGCCGGTTCTACACCACATGGACAGGCCATTTCACAGCGCTTGCACTGGCTGCATAAAAGCACCCAATCGTCCTCTGCTTTTTCCCTGTCGGATCGGAAGCGCTGAGCATCGGGCCCCGCCTGCTTGGGCCCGGGGAAATCGGGGTTCACCCGCATGACGGGACAATTTTCCACACAGATAGTACAGCGTATGCAGTGCTCGAAATTCATCGAATGTACTCCATGCAGGACTTTGCCGCCAAATGGGCTGTTGCCAGGGCAAGCCCGTGACCGCAGCCGTTTTTCAATATTTCCGTATCAGCAAGGATGCCACCGCACACAAAAATGTTTTCCCAGAGAGATCCTTCTGGTCGCAAAGACGAATCCACTTTTATTCCCGCACGGCCAATGCCGTGGTTGAAAGAAAAATAATCATTTTCAAACCATGTTTCGCGCGGACCGGGAGCAAGAACCGGTAGATTGAAAATATTTTCGGTAATTGAATCCCTGCCTGCTGTAAGGCCACCGCCGACAAATGATCCGGTAGCCAGGATGAAGGCCTTTCCGTTAAGACTGCTGGGCCTGCCTTTAGACGCTGTCATCACGGCTTCAATGATTTTGCCCGATTTTTCCACGCCGATTACCGGCCACTCCCAGTAAATATCGCCGCCCTTTTTGCGGAAATAGTCTTTCAACGCGTTGAACAGCCTTCTGCCGGGCATTGATGGCGGAATAGTCGGGATTTCAAAGACGGGCTTTCCCACACGGGTTGCTATCGTCTGAACAATTTCGGCTGCCGATTCCAATCCAAGAACGGCGGGGAAGGCGATCTTATCTTCGTTAATGTTTTGATCTTTAAGCCAGGCAATAAAGGATTCCAGAAATTCTTTTTCCTCGAAAAGTGACGCGATACCCATCGTGCTTACAACGCCGGCATCATAAACTGAAAATTTAGTATTCTTGCGTCGGGAAATAACATAGCTGGGATAAAAATCCTTGAGCCCGGCAAAAGTGATAATGTGGATGCTATCCTTAGCGTCTTGCGGCGCCGCTTTCATTGTGGAAGGAACAAGGCAGGAAGTCTTAAACGTGCCCAAAGCAGAAAGAACAACGCGATTTTCATCGGCAACGCCGGTATAGGGAAGCCCCATATCCATCATGGCCGCCTGGAAATTATTAAGCGACTCCATAATGGTTATTTCGGGAACAAGGTGAAAGGGATGCGCGGGCGGCAGCCCATTAATGCCTGTAAGAGGATTGGAATCGCGTGAGCAAACGTCAATGCAGCCGGTGGAAAGACAGGCTGTCGGTTCGCCACTGGTGACGAGGGCGACTTTAAAACCGCGGCCGGCAAGAAATGTTCCCGCTGTCAGTCCTGCTACTCCCGCTCCGAGAATAATGGCGTCGTATTCGGTAACGCTCATTGCGGTTTCTCCATGGCCAGAATGCCCAGATAAATATATTCCACAAGCTGTTCTTCCCGGAGTTGATCACCCCAGAGAGCGTATCTTATCCCTCGAAACCGGCGCTGGAGAAATCCCCGTAACATTTCCATAGATTGCTCTGGCGAGACGACGCTCATATCATTCATAATGCCTAGCGCCCGAAAAGTGCAGAAACCGCCCTGACATGGCCCCATGCCCAGACGTGTCCGGTGCTGAATGTCGCCGACATTTCGTGTGCCGGTCTGTTGAATAATCCGTTCCACTTCCTTCCTGCTAACCAGTTCACATTCGCAGACAATATTATTCATATCCGCAAGCCGTTTGGAAAGAGGATAGCCGCTCAATTCTTCCTGCCCATCCAGAGGTATTTCCGCTGTTTCGCAGGCTTTTTTGAGCTTAAATGCAGCCATGATGGTATCAACCATCTTTTCCGCCATCAGACGGAAAGTTGTCAGTTTGCCTCCCGCGATACTATACATGCCGTTACCGTGATCGATAATCTGGAAGCCACGGGAGATTTCATGGCTGTCTATTTTCTTGGATTTAAGCAGCGGCCGGACACCGGAAAAAGCGCGAATAATACGGGTATGATTAAAATGCGGGATCATCCGTCCAGCCTCGCTGATAATGGTATCAACCTCTGTGGATTCGATGCCGATTTTATCCGGGTTCTCTACCGCCAGCGACGTTGTTCCGGCCAGACACACGGCTTCATTGGGTACTATTATATCACCATCGGATGGCGGCCGAAGCCGGTTTATTACCATATTGGTCAGGCGGTGATTGGTAATGACCAAAGAGCCTTTAGCCAGGGTCATCGGCACTTCACAGTCGGCAAGAGAGGCGATCATATTGGCCCACGCGCCCGTGGCATTAACAATTATGTTACCGCGAATTTCCCTCACTTCACCGGTTGCCTGATCGGTGGCTTTAATGCCGATGCAGCGGCCATGTGACTTAACAATTTCTGTAACTTTATGGCGGGTGAAGATAAGCCCGTCACGAAGCTGCGAAGTCCGGATATTAAGCATGCACAGGCGAAACGGATCAATGGAACAATCGGGAACTTTGATTGCTTCTTCCAGTTCGGGATTAAGATTGGGAACCAGATCGAGAGCTCTGGTTGAGGAAATGACTTCAGTAGGGATGCCGACATCTTCACAGCCACGGAGAAATAATTCCCGGAAGCGTTTGGAATCACCGGGCAGGCGCACGAACAGCCCTCCCGTTTGCTCAACACATTTTTCGCCGATTCTTCTGAGAATCAGGTTTTCGTCATAACACTCTTTGGCAGCGATCGGATCGGTAACAACATATCTGCCGCCGCTGTGCAGCAGGCCATGGCAGGCACCGGTGGCCCCCGCCGCGAAGTCGCCTTTTTCAATGAGACAATGTGGAATGCCGCGCAGCGCCAGATCTCTGGCAATACCGCAGCCGGTGGCGCCCCCGCCGATGATGATCACATCAGTTTTAATCATGTTTTATTCTACTCTTCTTCCCAGAGCATGGAGCGTTTTACTGCTTTTTTCCAACCGGCATAGAGCTTTTCTTTTTTATCTTCATCCATGCCCGGTTTGAACCTTTGATTGACTTTCCGCCGCTCGGCAATCATGGATTGATCTTTCCAGAAACCGACCGCAAGTCCTGCCAGATAAGCTGCCCCCATTGCTGTTGTTTCAATAATCTCCGGACGCTCCACCGGAACGCCGAGAATGTCAGCCTGGAATTGCATCAGGAAGTTATTGGCGCAGGCCCCGCCGTCTACGCGCAGATCGCACAGATCAATGCCGCATTCGTTGCGCATCAGCTCCAGAACATCACGGGTCTGATAGGCAATAGATTCCAGTGTGGCGCGGATGATGTGATTTCTTGTTGTTCCTCGCGTCAACCCTAGAATTGCGCCCCGGGCATACATATCCCAGTAAGGAGCGCCCAATCCAACAAAGGCAGGAACAACATAAACGCCAAGGGAATCTTCAACCTTTGTAGCAAAGTATTCACTGTCTTTGGCATCATAGATAATTTTAAGGCCGTCGCGCAGCCACTGAATTGCCGCGCCGCCGATAAAAATACTTCCCTCCAGGGCGTATTCAACTTTGTTGTTTATACCCCAGGCGATGGTGGTTAAAAGGCCGTTTTGCGAATGCACCAGTTTATCTCCTGCCAGCATCAGCATAAAACAGCCGGTACCGTAAGTGTTTTTGGCCATTCCCGGGCTGTAGCAGGCCTGACCGAAAAGAGCCGCCTGCTGATCGCCCGCGTCTCCGGCAATAGGTATTTCCGCGCCAAATATCCGGGCATCAGTGTTGCCGTAAACCGCGCTGGATGGTTTTACTTCCGGCAGCATCGAAGCCGGTATGTCTAGTTCTTTTAAAATTTTCTCATCCCACTTTAGATCTTTGATGTTGTAAAGCATGGTACGAGAGGCGTTGCTGTAATCTGTTACATGCACTTTACCCTTGGTTAAGTTCCAGATCAGCCACGTATCGATAGTGCCAAAAAGCAGCTCACCGTTTTTTGCCTGCTGTCTGGCTCCTTCCACATTATCGAGTATCCATTTTACTTTAGTCGCGGAAAAATAAGCGTCCAGCACAAGTCCCGTATTATCTCTTATGTAATTTTCCAGACCCCGGGCCTTGAGTTCATCGCAGATAGAAGAAGTTCTCCGGCATTGCCACACAATGGCATTATAAACCGGCTTCCCCGTTTTTCTTTCCCAGACAACAGTTGTTTCCCGTTGATTAGTGATGCCGATGGCCGCTATCTGCTCCGCTGTAATGCCTGTCATCGCCAGAATTTCGCTCACCACGCCGCTTTGTGATCCCCAAATCTCCATCGGATCATGCTCAACCCACCCCGCTTTCGGGTAGATCTGTGTGAACTCTTTCTGTGCTACCTTGACGATCTGTCCTGCAAAATTGTAAATGATGGCGCGGGAACTGGTGGTGCCCTGATCAAGGGCTAAGATGTATTTTTTTGTCATGTTTGTATCCCCAATCTCAGATTAGAAATAATTGTTTTACTGGAAATCAGTATTACATAACTTTTCGTATTTTCCAAACAAAAAACATGGTCTCCAATTTGTGTTTTTTTCAGTGATTTTCCGTGATTGACAAATTCAGTATGAAAATAGATAATACAAACAATATACACCTGTTTTGGAAAAACGTTTTGCTTCGTAATATTACTCATTGTTATTCAGTCGCCATAAAGGATCATCATGCGCAAGGTTGAGGATCAGAATAAGGAATTCAAACAAGCATGGAATGAAAACTGTTTGAAAACCATTTGCGCCTTTGCCAACACCGCAGGCGGCAAGCTATACATCGGCATTGACGATTCGGGAAAACCGGTGGGCGTGAAAGACGCCGCCAGATCCCTCGACGACATCCCCAATAAAACAAAAGACATTTTAGGCATTACGCCGGATGTCACGCTAAAAAAGAAAGCCAACAAGGATATTATTGAAGTAGCGGTCGCTCCGTCTTCCGCGCCGATTTCTTATCACGGCCGTTTTTACACACGTAGCGGCAGTTCTTCGATTGAAATCAAGGGGCATGAACTGGCGGAATTATTGATCGAAAAATCCGGACGTTCCTGGGACGGCTTTATCGAAGAGGGCGCAACGCTCAAAGACATCGACACAGCAGCCATTAACAAATTCCGGAAGCTGGCCGCCAAAAGAATCCCCCTGATTGCGGGCGAAAAAAGTGTTCAGGCGATACTCCAGAAATTAAACCTTCTGGAACGAGGCAAACTTAGGCGTGCCGCCCTCTTGCTTTTCGGCAAAAACCCGAAGAAATTCTACATGACCGCTTATATCAAGATCGGAAAATTTGTCAGTGCTACCGATCTGATCAGTACGGATGACATTGAAGGAAACCTTTTTGATCAGGTGGACAAAGCCATAGAGATTTTAAGGATAAAATATCTGCTTTCAAATATCACTTATGAAGGCATTTACCGGAAAGACAATATGGAATATCCGGAAGAGGCCTTGAGGGAAGCGATCATCAACGCCGTGATTCACCGCAATTACATGGGCGCGCACACCCAGCTTCGGATAGACCCCGCCAGTTTGAATCTTTGGAATGAAGGCGTTTTGCCGCCCGGCATCGGGATCGATGATTTAAAAAAATGGCATTTGTCCAAACCGCGCAATGAATTTCTGGCCGATGTGTTTTTCAAGGCGGGCATGATTGAGGCGTGGGGACGCGGCACCATCAAGATTGTGGATGAATGTAAAAAGGCCGGATTACCGGAGCCAGAATTTCGCGAAGAGTTCGGCGGCTTTTCCGTATTTTTCCACAAGGGAAAGTCGGGGGAAAGGGTAGTAGAAAGTGGGGAGAAAGCGGGGAGAAAGTGGGGAGATCATTTAAGCCGGAATGAAGCCAAAATTTTGGAAGCAATCATTGCTGACCCGCGCATAACAATCAATGGCTTATCAGAAAAAATTGGCATCGGCACGACAGCCGTGGAAAACAACTTGAAGAAACTAAAAAGTAAAGGCGCAATCGCGCGTGTCGGGTCCGCACGTGGTGGTGTATGGATGGTTAATGGCTAAAAATAATCTGCGCGCGAAGAGAAATTATAACCGATTGAGGTTGTCAAGAAAAGTGTGGATCAACAGCATCAAAGGCCGTTGACTATGCCTGCGTCTTTGTCATCGGTCTGGACTGGCTTGAAGACACACGTTGGGCGGAAGAACAAATCAAGAATATGACCTATGTGGCGATTACAAGAGTGAGCGGGAGATTGTATATTGTTTTATCAAATTTCTTCCAGAAAATTTATAAACATGGTAGTCTATAAACATGAAAAAACGACTATATATTGAAACAACGGTGGTAAAAAGATGAAAGATCCCATTGTTGAAGAAGTGCGAAAACAACGCATGAAACATACGCTTAAGTTCAAAGGAGATATTTCCGCAATCTGTGAGGATTTGCGAAAAATTCAGCTATCACCAGGACACAAAGTCATACGTTTGGCAGCGCGAAAAAAAACATTAATCCGACCACGCAAATTTGCTCAATTAGCTTGATGTTTTTCAGTGATTGACAAATGCGGTATGAAAATAGATGATACGAAAGATCTTAAATATTAAGGATGGTGCGCCTATGAAACTGGCAGAGAATGAAGAACGAGCATTGAAACAATTGCGTGAGGAATTGTCTGCGAGCTATCCGATTATTGATTTTCGTCTTTTTGGATCGAAAGCAAGAGGCGATGGAAGGCAAGACTCCGATCTTGATGTCATGATAGAACTTCCCGATTATGACCGGGCAATGGTAGCAGCGATTGACGACATCGTTTATCGGATAAATCTGGAGAATGATGTTTTTATTTCCGCTCTGGTTTTCGGAAAAGATGAATTGGAAGAAGGGCCGATGTCAGAATCACCGATTTATAAAGTCATCCAGCGGGAAGGTGTGCAGTTATGAGCATAGATGAGAAACGAAAATTGCTTGCCCAGCACAGGTTGCAGCAGGCAGCAGAGAGCCTTCAAGAAGCTCAATATCTCTTCGCTGGCGGGAAAAGCCTCCGCTCTGTGGCTAATCGCATTTATTACAGCATGTTCTATTCTGTCCTTGCGCTTCTTATCTATGAGTCCTATGAATCATCGAAACATAGCGGCGTGTTGGCCTACTTCAACAAAAAATTCGTGAAAGGTGGTCTCTTTTCCCAATCCCTGGGGCGTTCTCTCAATAAGGCTTTTGAGCTTCGGCAGCGAGGCGATTATCGGGAATATTTCGAGTTGACAAAAGATCAGGTGGAACCGCTGCTTGATGAGGCTACTCAGTTTATAGTGCGGTAAGAACTTATCTGAATGAGCAATCCTTACTTTAATATATTAAGAGCATCTGCCCTGTTAATCGTAATCAGTGATGGTTCAAATAATTAATTGAGGTAGTCTTCTATCGCACCGACTACAAAGCGGCGATTAGCTAAAAAGTCTTAACCGTATGTGGCCTGATAAATGTGGTGTTTAAAATTTGATAATTGCAATCGACGAACCGCGAGGACCCATTTGACCACTGAATAGAGAAAAGAGAACGCCATGCCCAAAATTTTCGATAACATTGATCTTGCTCTTCTACCCACTTTAAAAGAAACGCTGAAAATTTCCAAACGTGCTGATTTCTGTATCGGTTACTTCAATCTGAGAGGATGGCGATTAATTGACTCACTTCTTGAAGATTGGAAAGGTGCACCTGAAGAATGTTGTCGTTTACTTATCGGCATGCACAAACCACCGGAAGAAGAGCTGCGGGAACTTTTAAGCATCCACAAGCTGAGCAGTGGTGTTGATCAGCAGGCGGCGATACGGATCAAGAAGAGGCTGGCGGAAGAATTTAAAAAGCAGCTTTTGTGGGGCGCACCAACCAATGATGATGAAGCTGGTTTGCGTAGGTTAGCAAGACAACTCCGTGAGAAAAAGGTAATAGTAAGACTATTTATCCGTCATTCTCTGCACGCAAAGCTGTACCTGCTTTTTCGGAATGATCCGGTTAATCCAATCATCGGCTACCTGGGAAGCAGCAATTTGACTTTCCCTGGACTTGCAGGCCAAGGAGAACTGAATATAGACGTGCTGGATTCTGACGCGACTTTAAAGCTTGCGAAATGGTTTGATGATCGCTGGGATGACAAGTTCAGCATTGATATATCGGAAGAGCTCATCGAAATAATTACTAATAGCTGGGCGCGGGAACAAACTGTTCCACCGTATCATATTTACATAAAGATGGCGTATCACCTTGCTCAAGAAGCGCGAGCAGGATTATCCGAATTTAACGTGCCCCTTGATATTGCCAACAAACTGTTTGAATTTCAGCTTGCTGCCGTTAAAATTGCCGCGCACCATCTTGATAAGCGTCACGGCGTTTTATTGGGCGATGTTGTTGGTCTTGGCAAGACACTGATGGCTGCTGCTGTTGCAAGAACTTTGCAAGAACAAGATGGCCTGGAAACATTGATCATCTGTCCGCCAAATCTTGTCCCAATGTGGGAAAGCTATCGTGAAAACTACCGTTTAGTTGCTCGTACAGTTTCTATTGGACAAGTTGAAAAGATACTTCCCGATTTGCGTCCCTACAGAATCGTCATCATAGACGAAAGTCACAATCTGAGAAACCGCGAAGGCAAAAGGTATCATGTAATTCAGGATTATATTCGTTTATGTAACAGCAAGTGCATTCTTCTGACGGCAACACCTTACAACAAATCATTTCTCGACTTATCTAACCAGCTGCGTCTATTCATCCCTGCTGATAAAGATATCGGTATTCGACCGGAAACATTATTGCGTAAATTAACGGAAACAGAATTTATTCGTCAACATCAATGCCCGGTACGTTCTTTATCAGCGTTTGAAAAAAGCGAGTATGCAGACGATTGGCGTGAATTAATGAGACTCTATCTTGTCCGCAGGACTCGTACATTTATTCAGGATAACTATGCCAAAACTGATGCGGAAACAGGAAGAAAATACCTCACATTTGCCGATGGCACGCATACATATTTTCCCGAACGTATACCGCGAACTGTGCGCTTTGCGCTTAATGAAAAGAAAGAGACAGATCAATATGCAAGATTATACAGCAGCAAAGTCATTGATCTAATAAATGCTTTATCTCTACCCCGTTATGGATTGGGTAATTATATCGCGGCGTCGCCCACAACTCTGCCTACACAGACGGAGGCCAAGCAAATACAAGATTTATCTCGTGCTGGGAAAAGACTGATGGGATTTTGCCGAACAAACATGTTTAAGCGCCTGGAAAGCAGTGGTGCTGCTTTTCTGCTTTCGGTATCCAGGCATATTTTGCGAAATTTCGTATTTATTTATGCGCTGGAAAACAAACTGCCATTGCCTTTAGGTTCTCAGGATGCGGCATTGCTTGATGAAAGAATATATGATGACGATGCGGAGGAAACATCCGCAGACCTCTTTGGCAATGATGATTCCAGAGGATGTGAAACGGTTACTTTTACTGTTGCAAAAAAAGAAGAAGAATATAAAGCGAAAGCAGAGCAAATTTATAATCAGTATTTTTCACAGTACCGCTCTCGTTTTACATGGTTCCGTCCTGAATTATTTGTTGGTACTCTTTTAAAACATCTAAAGCAGGATGGCGATTATCTATTACAGATTCTTAGTGTTGCTGCCGATTGGGATTTTGCAAATGATGCCAAACTTATTTCCTTGTATAAACTAATTACAGAAGAGCACCCCCATGACAAGATTCTTGTGTTCAGCCAATTTGCCGATACCATCAGATATCTTCATGCGCATCTGAAAAAGATGTCCGTTAATCAAATTGCCGCTGTCACCGGTGATTCATCCAATCCGACAGAAACTGTATGGCGCTTCAGCCCGCAAAGTAATAACCGCAAAGAAAACGCCAGTACAGCATTGCGTGTACTTTTATCAACTGACGTACTCAGTGAAGGTCAGAATCTTCAGGACTGTTCAATCGTTGTTAATTTCGATCTGCCGTGGGCGATTATCAGGCTTATTCAGCGTGCCGGCCGTATTGATCGTATTGGCCAAAAATCGGCGATGATATCCTGTTACACATTTCTTCCGGCGGAAGGTGTTGACCGGATAATTCAACTGCGCGCCCGTATTCGACAACGCCTGAAAGAAAACAGGGAAGTCGTCGGCACAGATGAGGCATTCTTCGAAGATGATAACAGCGATCAGTCTCTATCTGATTTATACAATGAAAAGGCAGGCATTCTTGATGGAGATGGTGAAGCTGAAGTTGATCTGGCATCCTATGCCTATCAGATATGGAAAAATGCCACCGAAGCCAGACCAGAACTATTAAAGATTATTCCGCAATTGCCTGATGTTGTTTTTTCAACGCGCGCTCATGAACCGACACAGGCAAAGCCAGAAGGCGTTCTTGTTTATTTAAAGACCGGGGAAGGCAATGATTCGCTGGCATACGTGGACAAACAAGGGCAAAGCATTACAGAATCTCATTTTGAAATATTAAAGCTGGCAGCTTGCCTGCCGGAAACGCAGGCGCAGCCTCGCAATGAAAACCATCATGCTCTGGTCAAAGCCGGTGTTGATCATATTGTCAGCGAGGAAAAGCGTATTGGCGGGCAACTTGGTCGTCCGAGTGGTGCGCGCTTCCGGTGTTATGAACGCCTCAAAACGTATGCGGAATCAATCAAGGGATCACTATTTGAATCACCTGATTTGTTAAAAGCAATTGATGAAATATACAGATATCCGATGCGTCAGGTGGCCACGGACAAGATCAATAGGCAATTGAGAATGGGGATAAGCGACATGCAACTGGCCGAATTGATCCTTACCCTGAGGGAAGAAGATCGCTTATCGCTTGTCGAAGAGTCAGAACAATCGCGCGATCCAAGGATTATTTGTTCGCTGGGCATGTTCGAGAAATCGGGGCAAGGCATTGAAAAGCAATAAAGCAAACATAGCCTGCGCAGCAATCATAAAAGGAATTAAAAGCTGATGGCATCATTAAATGTAAAATCAACCCGGCAACGTTTGCAGGATTTCAAGTTTCACGAACTTTTCATAGAAGAATTAGGCTGGTCTCAGCCGGCGAAAACCCGAGTTGAACATTTTGATTTAAGCGGTTTAAGATTTAGTCGCGCGCAAATAGCACACCTTGGGGGCGTTGCAGTATTTGAAGTAACTTCTTCCGATGGCGTAATTCCACCAAGCCAGATAAGAAAAGAAATCCAAAAAGATATTACCGGATCATACCACGAAAACCTTTTAATTTTTATTGATCAAAGGCGCACCCAGAGCCTGTGGTATTGGATCAAGCGCGAGCAGGGCAAGCAATATGTGCGGGAACATTACTACTTCAGAGGGCAACCCGGCGACCTTTTTCTAAGCAAATTGTCATCAATGGTGGTGGATATTGGCGATCTTGATGAAAATGGGAATATTCATGTTACCGAAGCGGTTGATCGTCTCAAAAAAGCGCTTGATGTGGAAAGGGTTATTAAACGCTTCTATCGGGAATATACCGCGCAGCGGCTTGCCTTTACTGATTTGATTACCGGCATTAAAGATGAACGTGAACAACGCTGGTATGCATCTATCATCCTCAACCGGCTCATGTTCATTTATTTTCTGCAAGGTAAGGGCTTTCTGGATAAACGCTCTGGTGCTGATCATGGCGATTTTTTTTATTTGCAGAACAAACTTGTTGAATGCCGGGAAAAATACGGCAAGGATAAATTTTTCTCTGTTTTTTTGCAGGCGCTCTTTTTTGAAGGATTCGCCAAGCCAGAGAATAACCGTGCGGACAAAGTAAAACAGCTTCTGGGCAATATCAAATATCTTAATGGCGGCTTATTTCTCAAACATCGCATTGAAGATAATAATGAGATTGATATTCCGGATGAGGCATTTGAGAATCTGCTGGCGCTATTCAAAAGTTATTCCTGGAACCTCGATGATACGCCCGGTGGCAGCGACGATGACATGAACCCTGAAGTGCTGGGATATATTTTTGAGAAATACATTAATCAGAAAGCATTTGGCGCGTATTACACGCGACCGGAGCAAACAGAGTATCTTTGTGAACGGACAATTTATAAACTTGTTCTTGACAGAGTGAACAGCAAAGGCGTGCCTGGCGTAATTGAGCCGGTCAATTTCAAGAGCATTGCTGAGTTACTCATGAATTTGAATGCTGCCCTCTGCCGGCAACTGCTTTACGACATCCTCCCGAACCTCAGCATTCTCGACCCCGCTTGCGGATCAGGTGCATTTCTTGTCGCCGCAATGAAAACGCTTATAAACCTCTATTCTGCCGTCATTGGAAGAATTGAGTTTCTCAACGACATCAATCTGAAGAACTGGCTTGCCGACATCCACAAAAAACATCCATCCATTAATTACTACATCAAGAAAAGTATTATTACCTACAACCTCTATGGCGTTGATATAATGGAAGAGGCAACGGAAATTGCTAAACTTCGGCTTTTCCTTGCCCTTGTTGCTTCTGCATCAAGCGTTGAGGAATTAGAGCCGCTGCCGAATATAGATTTCAATATTATGGCGGGCAATTCGCTGGTGGGTTTGCTCAAGATTGACAAACAATCTTTTGAGGAATCCAGAGATTTAGTAACGCAGAGCTATTATCACACATATGCCGAGAGGCTTGAGGAAAGAAATAGACTTGTTGATACTTATCGCGATGCATCAACGTACGCTACGGATTTACAAGCACTCAGGAATAATATTGAAAAAAAGAGCGCAGAGGTGCGCAGCACGCTTGACCATTTGCTGCTCGACCAGTTCGGAACACTTGGTATTTCGTATCAGGAAGCCACATGGGACGAGAAGAAAAACAAAGAAGGAAAACCGAAGAGACGTGCGCTTGAGATTCAAGATATTGAACGATTGAAGCCGTTTCATTGGGGCTTTGAATTCAGTGAGATTATGGAGAAAAAAGGTGGGTTTGACGCAGTGGTGACCAATCCGCCTTGGGAGGTATTTCAGACAGATGAGAAAGAATTTCTTCATCAATATGATGACACTATTAAGAAAAAGAAGATTCGTATAGAGGATTGGAAAAAGCAATTCTCGAAACTGATGAACGACCATGAAATTAGACAAGCATGGCTAGCATATTCGAGTGAGTACCCGTACCTTTCGGACTATTATAAACACACACCACAGTATAAGAATCAAATATCAGTAGTGCATGGGCGCAGCTTTGGCGGGAAGTTGAACCTCTACGCCCTCTTTACAGAACAATGTTATCACCTCATAAGGAATGGCGGTGAATGCGGCATCGTTATACCCAGTGGAATATATACGGACTTGGGGACAAAACAATTGCGGGAAATGCTGTTTGAGCAGACAGAAGTAACGGGACTATTTTGCTTTGAAAATCGGAAAGAGATATTTGAGAACGTTCATCGGAGTTTCAAGTTCGTCGTGCTGACATACAAAAAGGGTGATAAGACTCTATCGTTTCCGGCAAGATTCATGCGCCACGAAGTTGCCGAGCTGGAGAGCTTTCCCGATGAAAACGATATCTGGATTTCGGTCGATTTTGTGAAGAAACTATCACCCGACTCATTGAGTATCATGGAATTCAAGAATGAGTTGGATGTGAAGATTGCACAAAAGATGATTAAATGGCCATTACTTGGCGAAGAGATTGAAGCAAAATGGCGAATCAGGCTTTGCCAAGAATTCAACATGACCACTGACAGTAACCTGTTCAAAACTGAATCGGAAAAAGGTCGATTACCCCTGTATGAAGGAAAGATAATTCACCAGTTTACACACACATGGGGTGTGCCAAAATATTGGATCGATGAAAAAGCAGGACGGAAGATTATTCTTGGAAGAACCACAGATAGTGGACAGATGCTTGATTATCAAGAATACAGATTGGGTTACAGAGACATTGCCAGAAATACTGATTCGCGAACGCTTATTTGTAGTATTATCCCA
>Ga0114951_10003376_pt1 | contig 16598 bp, 12 predicted proteins | sample AM7aDNAmetaG_FD_88677 | JGI IMG/M metagenome (GOLD analysis project Ga0114951, IMG submission 88677) | Freshwater microbial communities from Finland to study Microbial Dark Matter (Phase II) - AM7a DNA metaG | ecosystem: Environmental > Aquatic > Freshwater > Lake | place: Finland: Lake Alinen...
AGGTGTATTACAATCGCCAGAGGCGCCACAGTACGCTAGGCTATCTAAGCCCCGAAGCGTTCGAGGCTGAGCATTAGCGCGCACGAACCTGCGAGCGCCCACTAAACGTGGGGAAGTCCAGGGTGAATTCAGAATTCAGAGTTCGGAATTCAGAATGACGGGGAGGGGGTGGGCGGGAGGGGGACGAGAATTTTGGACGGCGATTTGGATCGATTTGGAGCGCGTTTGGGCGCGATTTGGCGCGATTTTGCATCGTTTTGGAGTGGTTTTGAAGCGTTTCGAAGTGGTATTTGGCAGTTTTTGCATGGGTTTGTGGTGATGCGCGTGGGGATTAAACCACGACGACACGGCGACACGACGCGAAGATTGCCAATTTTCAATTTTCAATTTTCAGTTACCACTGGCCACTGACAAGTCACTCGATGGTTCTTTTCAAAGTGGAGGGAGGGGGTAAGATGGGGGCATGCGACGACGGTGGATCATCCGGGGGATTTTTGTGGTGCCGATCTTGCTTTGCTTGGTCGGTTGGGGGTGGAGTGCCGGGCATTACGCACAGATTTGTTATTCCACAAGAACGGCAAACTTCACTTGCTTGGCAGAATCGGGCACTGTGGTTCTCGCGGGTGGCATGGGACAGCAAGGATCATTGGGTGTGAGCACTGTCTACTACGCTCTGCTGTCGCCCCGCTTTTGGCCTGCGATCCGAGTTGGGAAGGGTGACACTGATTTTGGTGACCATTACTATGCGGGTTTCTCGTTTGAATATGTGCACACCGCCGATGATTGGGATATCTGGTGCGGGGTTCCATACTGGTTCCTCATCCTCGTCTTCTCGGCGGTCTTGTTGGTGGTCTGGCGAAAGACGCGGGGCGGGGTTCGGGCGATAGCGGCGTTTCCGGTGGAGGTGGCCGCGGGCACGAATCCAAAGCAGACCGGGTGAAGGTGAGGTCCGCATGCGGAGAGCAGGAATTGGTCCACACATGAAATCGCTAGCTTGTCGGTAGATTAGCTAGGGAGCACAGTCCTTCGATCAATGACACGTAACGTGTACCGTCGGTTCTCAAGGAGTATTGATCCATGTTCAAACGTTTTCTCGTCGCGTTTCTGACGATCACATTCGCGGCGCTCCTGACCAGCCACTTGGTCGCAGGAAACGAAAATACAACACAGGTACAAACATATGAGTTGCGCGATGGCTATACCGTTAACTTGGAGACAACCCAGACTAGTCCAAGCGCCGACTCGTCAAAATACGAATGTAATTTCTACCTGGTTTCAAAACAAAATGGCCAAAAGATCAAGCTCTATTCATTAACCTATACTGAGCCGAAGAACTTTGGGGGGGGCGGCGTTGGCCTCGCTTATGCCTCGCTTGAAGAGGATAACACTCTCAGCCTTATATTTGAGGATCATCTTTCAACTCTCTTTGCCCACGTTATTCTGTTTGAAAAGGAAGGCCCGATTCTGGTCAACAATGACGGCCTTGTTTGCACACCCAAATGGTACGTCCGCGGCTATCACTTGAAAGCCGGCGGGTCCTTCAAGAAGAATAGACTTCGATTGCAGGTCATTCCGGCGGATTTCCCTGATGAAACGCGCACGTTCGCACTCGAAAACACCAAACACGGATTGCGCTGGGTCGATTACTCTCCCACCACACGCGCCCACGTCACGCCTAGTACGGCGCCAGAACCGGATAGTCAGCCATCGCGATCCAAGTAGTTGATATCATGGCATATTGTGCTGCTTACCGTAGTGACCCGACATGAGTGGCGGGAAATGGGGGATGATATTACGGACTCTGTCTTGAGTCTTGAGTCTTGAAACCGGTCTGCCAATACTTCTGTTGCGGGTTTTGGAATTAGGACAGCGTCGGTTGGACTCCTGCGGAGTCCTTGAGATATGGGGTGGTGGGTATCCGGGGGCGGCGCTCGCTTCCTTGGGGCGCTCGCTGGGCCCCCGGCTATCATTTGCCAGCCCTGCGGGCTGAGAGATCAGGGGCGAGCGATTTGTGGGTGGACGTGGAAAGCGAGTGCGCGAGCGCCAGGGATTGCGATCCCTAGGCTTGGGAATTCAGAATGAATCGCCACTGATTGACGGGTGTACATCAGAATTGTGGGTGAGGGCGGTGGACCGCGACGTGGCAAGCCTGAATGAACACTGGATTGAGTTTTTACTCTGGTCAGACTTGCGATAACCGATTGGCCCGCGCCGACGGCGTCGGCGGGCTTTAGGGGTTGCTTTTAACGTTGACGTGCATCCATGAGCGGTCGTCGCGCAATGCATGGTCCTGATCGGGTCCCTTCCCAATCAGGGCCATGGCACCCTGCACCCGAAATGGGCCTTCGGGGCGAACTGCAGATGGGGTGAATCACTCTTTTGCGGGGCGTGATATACTGGCTGCTCTGAATAATTTTTCGGATGGGATGATTGCATGGCGCTTTCGGTGGAACGGATTCTGGAGGGGTTGACGGAGCCGCAGCGGGCGGCGGCGACGCATGTGGATGGGCCGCTGCTGGTGCTGGCGGGGGCGGGGTCGGGCAAGACGCGGACGATCACGCGGCGGATTGCGTATTTAATTTCGTGCGGGATACCGGCGTGGCAGATCCTGGCGATCACATTTACGAACAAGGCGGCGGGGGAGATGCGGCAGCGCGTCGATGCGTTGCTGAAGGATGCGGGGCGCATGGGGCGGGGGGTGACGGTGGCGACGTTTCATGCGCTCTGCGCGCGGCTGCTGCGGGAGTTTGCGGATCGGGCGCCGGGGTCGGGCAAGGAAGGGTTGCCGAAGACGTTTTCGATTTTTGATTCGTCGGACCAGAGCAAGGCGGTGAAGCAGGCGATCAAGGATGTGAATCTGTCGGCGGAGAATTTTCAGCCGGCGGCGGTGCTGCATGCGATCAGCAATGCGAAGAACAAGTTGCAGACTCCGGCGGCGTATGCGCAGGCGGCGGGGGCGTTTTACGAAAAGAATGTGGCGCGGATTTACACGCGGTACGAGCAGATTCTGGCGGAGAACAAGGCGGTCGATTTTGACGATCTGCTGCTGAAGGTGGCGATCATGCTGCGGGACGATGCCGAGGTGCGCAAGACGCTGCAGGAACGGTTTCAGTATATTCTGATCGACGAGTACCAGGATACGAATCATGCGCAGTTCATCATTGCGCACATGCTGGCGATGGAGCATAAGAATATCTGCGCGACGGGCGATCCGGACCAGTCGATCTACGGATGGCGCGGGGCGAACATTCAGAACATCCTGGAGTTCGAGCAGTTTTATTCGAATGCCAAGGTGGTGCTGCTGGAGCAGAACTATCGCAGCACGAAGGTGATTTTGCAGGCGGCTTCGGCGCTGATCGCCAACAACACGAAGCGGAAGAAGAAGGATTTGTGGACGGAGAACGAGGAGGGTCCGAAGATCACGCTGCTGCGGTGCAATGATGAGCATCACGAGGCGGCGGAGATCGTGCGGCGGATCAAGGAGCAACACGATCAGCACGGGTTGCGGTGGGATGACATGGCGGTGTTTTACCGCGTGAACTCGCTGAGCCGGGTGCTCGAGGATGCGTTGATGAAGGCGGCGGTGCCGTACCAGATTGCGCGGGGGACGGAATTTTACGCACGGAAAGAGATCAAGGATGTGCTGGCGTATCTGCGGGTGATCGCCAATCCGGCGGATTCGATGAGCCTGGAGCGGATCATCAATGTGCCGGCACGGGCGCTGGGGGAGACGAGCGTGATGAAGATTCAGGCGTACGCCGGGCAGCGCGGGTGGACGCTGCTGGAAGGGTGCGCGGCGGCGGGGGAGATTGAGGGGTTGATGACGCGGGCGGGGAATGCGGCGAAGAAGGTGGCGGGGCTGTTTGCAGAGTGGAGTAAGATTTTCGAGGGGGCGGGGAATTCAGAATTCAGAGTTCAGAATTCAGAATTGAAGGGCGACGAGGCGGGGGATCCTTTGTTTGATGCTTCGCTGGCGGAGGCGGCCGAGGGGGAGGAGGGGGAGTTGGAGGCTGCGCGGGCCGACGCGGAGGGGCCTTCGATACCGGGGGGGATTCGCGGGTTGATGGATCGGGTGGTGAAGGAATCGGGGTTGGAGGATGAGTTGAAGAAGTCGGCGGATGGGGATGAGGGGAGCACGGACAAGCTGGCGAACGTGTATGAACTGGTGAATGTGGCGGCGGAGTTTGATGCGCAGAATCCGACGGGGACGCTGGGGGATTTTCTGCAGCAGGTGACGCTGGTATCGGATGTCGATCGGCTCAAGGATGCCGGGGGCGCGGTGACGCTGATGACGCTGCACGCGGCCAAGGGGCTGGAATTTCCGCTGGTGGCGATGGTGGGGGTGGAGGATGGGCTGATCCCGCATGCGCGGGCGGTGGGTTTTTCGGCCAATCCGGATGAGATGGAAGAAGAACGGCGGCTGGCGTTTGTGGGGATCACGCGGGCGAAGAAGCATTTGTTGATGAGCCACGCGCGGTACCGGATGGTACGCGGGATGACGGAGCGGACGATTGCCAGCCAGTTTTTCGGAGAGATGCCGGACGAATGTTTCGAGGAGATCGATCTGACGGCCAGCGAGGATGAGGGGCTGGGATCGGTGGGGTATCGGGATGAGGGATCGTACGGGCGCAACGCGCAGAGGGAGCGGGCGGAGAGTCGCGGGTATGAGGCGGCGGCGCAGCGGCGCGAGGCGGAGCGGGCGGGCGGGGAGTTCCGCAAGGGGATGCTGGTGCGGCATGCGCAGTTTGGGCTGGGGCGGATCGAGTCGATCACGCCGGCGGGGACGATGACGCGGGTGGATGTGAAGTTTCAGGCGTTTCCGCGGGCCAAGACTTTGATTTTGCAGTATACGAAGTTGGAACGGGTGGATGCTTAGCACAGCAGCGCGAACTACCGTAAATTAGCCACGGATGAACACGGATTGACACGGATGATGGTGGGTTGAGGTTGGGATGACGACGTAAATTAGCCACAAATGAACACGAATGAACACAAATATTTGGGGGAAGAAGTGGTGGGGGGTTTTTCTTGCAATGGGGGTGGATGAGACTAGACTTTGATTGACGAGTGATATTCGTGGGCAGTTATTTGAGTGGGGTGAATTATGACGCAACAGACGCAGAGCCAGGCGACGGCCGGCAACAGCATGGGGACGGCGGGGTTTATCGTTTCGCTGCTGGGGATAGTTACGGTGGGGATATTGTTTCCGATCGGGATGATCCTGAGTTTTTTGGGATTGTTCAAGAGGCCGCGGGGGCTGGCGATTGCGGGGTTTATCATTGGGTTGGTCGGGACATTGGTGATTGCGGTCATTTTGGCGATTTTCTTTACGGTGGGGTTTGCGGTCTTCAATTTTGCCAAGCCGCTGGTGGTGACGGAGAAAGCGATGGGCGTCGCCCGGGCCGATATCGCCGACGTGACGACCGGAGGAATAATGCCCGACGATTTTGTCGGCCAGAGTCGCATCAACTCCGTCAAGGATGGCTGGGGTCACACGCTGCGTTACCACCGCACCAGTTCGGGGAGCTATGAACTGCGCAGCGCCGGTCACGATGGAGTGTTTGATACCGGCGATGATGATGTGAATTATTATCCGTAGGCGCGGTGGGGTTCACCACCAAGGCACCAAGACACCAAGAGAAATCTCAATTTTCACTTTTCGACGGTGGGGGAGAACTGCTTGGCCCAGAGTTCGAGCGTGAGGAGGGCGAAGAGGCGGTGGGTGTGGTCGCGGGTGCCGGCGAAGTGTTCGTGGAGGAGGGCATCGAGGGGTTGGGGTTGCAGGTGGGTGCGGACGAAACTGTTGCGGGCGGTGAGGAGGTCGGAAAGGTCGTTGCGGAGATCGGTTTTGAACCATTGGCCGATGGGGACGGCGAAGCCTTTTTTGGTGCGGGAGAGAATGGCGGGTGGGAGGAGGTCGGCGAAGGTGTCGCGGAGGAGGGCTTTGCCTTGTGAGCCGCGGAGGAGGAGGTGGTCGGGGAGGGCGTTGGCGAGTTCGACGACGTGGTGATCGAGGAAGGGGGAGCGGACTTCGAGGGCGTTGCCTTGCGCGGCGCTCATCGAGGCGGAATCGACTTTCCAGAGGACATCGCCGGGGAGGTATTCCTGTTGATCGCGGAGCATGGCGAGGCGCAGGGGGGAGGTGTCGTCGGGGAGGCCGTACTCTTCGGGGAGGGGGAACCAGTCCATGATGCTGTCGCCGAGGAGGGACTCGGCCAGATCGATGGGGAAGATTTCGACGAGGCGGGTGTATTGCTGGCTGGGGATGGCCGAGCGCGCGGCGGCGGCGAGGCGGCGGTAGCGTTCCTGTTTGGCCAGGGAGCCGAGGGGGACGGATTTGGGCATGAGGCGGGCGAGGGAGCGCCAGCGCTGGAGGAGGAGCATGGCGCGGTAGCGGTCGTAGCCGGCGAAGAGTTCATCAGCGCCATCACCGGAGAGGGCGACGGGAGCGACTTGTCGGACGGCGGTGCTGAGCTGGTAGGTGGGGAGGATGGAGGAGTCGGCGAACGGCTGGCCGAGGGAGGTTTCCATGAGCATGCGGAGTGTGGGGAGGATGTCTTGATTCGCGTGGACTTCGAGGCGCTGGTGGCGGCTGCCGATTTTTTCGGCGACGGCGGCGGCGAAGCGGGTTTCGTCGAAGCCGGATTCGGTGAAACCGACGGAGAGGGTGGTGATGGGGTCGCCGCCCTTGGCGCGGACGGCCTGTTGCATGAGCGCGGCGATGATGGAGGAATCGATGCCGCCGGAGAGGAAGCAGGCGATGGGGACGTCGGCGATGAGTTGGGATTCGACGGCGCGGGAGAGTTCTGCGCGGAGTTGTTCGGGGCCGGGTTGCGGGTTGTCTGATTGCGTGGTTTTTTCCCAGTAGATGCCGCCATCGACGACGTCTTTGCGAAGGCGGAGCCAGCCGCCGGGGAGGATGGCGCTGATGTCGCGCCAGACGGTTTGGGGGGCGGGGAAATAGCCGAGGAGGAAGTAGAGGCCGAGTTGTTCGCGGGGCATGCGGCGCGGGACTTCGGGCCATTGGAGGACGGCGTTGATGGTGCTGCCGAAGACGATGCCGTCTTCGAGGGTGGCGTAGAAGAGGGGCTTTTGGCCCATGCGGTCGCGGGCGAGGAAGAGGGTGTCGCGGTGGTCGCGGGCGTCCCAGACGGCGAAGGCGAACATGCCGAGGAGTTTGGAGGGGAGGTCGGTGCCCCATTGTTCCCAGCCGTGGACGAGGACTTCGGTATCGGAATGATCGGTGGCGAAGCGATGGCCGGCGGCCTGAAGCTGGCGGCGGAGTTCGGCGTGGTTGTAGATTTCGCCGTTGAAGACGACTTGGACGAGGCCGTCTTCGTTGGACATGGGTTGAAGGCCATCGTGGAGGTCGATGATGGCGAGGCGGCGGTGGATGAGGGCGACGGTGTGGGAGGGTCGGGGATCGGTGTAGAGGCCGTCGCCGTCGGGGCCGCGATGGGCGAGGGCGGAGGACATGCGGGCGAGGGTGGAGAAGTCGAGGGTGCCGCCGTGCTCGCGCCGGGCCCACGGGGCGGGTCGGGCGGGGTCATGGGTCCATTTGAGAATGCCAGCGATTCCGCACATGGTTTTGCCAGTGGTTAGTGGTGGTCGTGGAAGTGAGCGTGCATGAGGTGGTTTTGCATGGAGAGGTCGAGGGCGATTTCGCCGCGGACGAAGGCGAGGAGTTTGTCGCCGAGGCATTTTTTCTGCCAGCCGTGGAGGAGTGGGTGTTTGTCGAGGGTGCGTTTTTTGTGGAGGAGGCGAGCGAGGGACATGACTTCGCTTTGGCTGGTGACGAGGGCGGGTGTGACGCACTGGCCGAGGCAGATGGCCTGGGCGGCGACCCACATCATTTCGCCGAGGCGTTTGATGTCGGCGGAGTCTTCGGCGGGGGCGTAGAGGTGGGGGCGCTGGTCTTCGGGGACGGCCAGGCCGCGGGCGACGGCATCAAGGAATTGATCGCCGTAGCTGGTGAGTTCGGTGCGGGGGATGGAGCGAATGTTGGCGAGGCGTTCGGCGGATTCGGGCATGCGTGTGGCGATGTCGATGAGGGCTTCATCTTTGAGGAAGGATCGCGGGGGTACGTCATGTTCGTAGGCGAGTTGTTCGCGGAGGGCGGTCAGTTCGCGAAGAACGCTGAGCTGATCGGATTCGAGGGAGGCGGCGCCTTTGATTTTCATGAAGCGTTTGCGGGGTTCGGCGGGTTGCGAGGCTTCGATGCAAAGCTGGTCGCAGGCTTCGGTCATCCAGTCGGTGTGGCCGAGTTCGGCGATGCGCTCGCGGATGAGGGCGTGAATTTTGGGGAGGTAGCGGACGTCATCGATGGCGTATTCGAATTGTGCCTTGGAGAGGGGGCGGCGGTCCCAGGCGGAGAAGGTGTGGGCTTTGTCGAGGCTGACATCGCAGAAATGCTCGACGGCGCGCCACAGGGCGGTGGGGTAGGCCAGGCCGATCATTCCGGCGGCGATCTGCGTGTCGAAGAGGTTTTTGGTGATGAGGCCGGAATGCTGCCAGACGATTTCGATGTCCTGATCGCCGGCGTGGCAATATTTTTCGATGGCGGGGTCGGCGAGGAGTTGCCAGAAGGGCTGCATGTCGCCGCGGCCGATGGTCATGGGGTCGATCAGCTCGACGCGCTGGCGCGTGGCCACCTGGACGAGGCAGAGCACGGGTTGATAGGTGTTTTCGCCGATGAATTCGGTATCGAAGGCAAAATGGCCGGCGTGACGCAGGTGCTCGCACACCTCGGACAGCTCCTGGGGGGTTTCGATCAGCTTGCGCGGAACGGCGGGAAGTTCGTGGTCTTTCGGCATGAACGTATTGTGACGGCGGCGCGGGAAAACGCAAATTGGTTCGCGGCGAAAGTTATGAGACGATTTTGGACAGGAGAAAGCTGAGGTCCAAGGAGGCGGCGGCGAGCTTTCCGCTGCGACTGGCCAGTATGACACCGCCATCCACGCCTTCGATGGAATCGACATGGTCGAACCCGGCTGGAATCGATGCAACGGCCATGATGTAGTTCACTTCGAGCGGGCGGGTCGGATGGAGGTTGACGGCGGTGGGCATGAACTTGCGGAGCGGATTTTTGCCAGCGGAGTCGGCCAGGCCGGTGTGGAAGAAGCCGGTGATTTCTTCGAGGCCCAGGACGTTGACATGCCTGCCGTTCCAGGGGGCGTAATGGCGGCCGCCGTTGGAGATCCACATGAGCGTGGCGGAGAGGACTTTGGGATCCTTGAGGGCGAACCAGACGTAGCGCTGGCGGGGGAAGACGACGGCGGTCCAGGCCCAGGGGAGGGTTCGGTCGTTGACGTTGATGACGATGTCTTCGAAGCCGCGGCGGGCGGGGAAGCGGGAGAGGTCGGCTTTTGTATTCCAAACGGTTGGGACGGAATTGAGATTTTTGAAAATGGCGCCGGGCTGGAGCGAGGAGTAGCCGCGAGCTGCGGGAGATTCGGTGGGTTCGAGCCAGACCTGGCGGTGGGTGGCGACGCTGGTGGAAATGAGGCCGGCGCCGGGTTCATCGGGGAAGCTGAGCATGGCGTGATGGCCCAGAGGCATCGGGCCGGACATACCGGTGATGATGTGTTTTTGGTAGATGGCGTTGTCGCCGGCGCGGAGGGCGATGATTTTCTGGACGCGGCCTTTGCGGATTTTGGTGCGCAGGCCGCAGCGGAAGACGATGCCGCTGGCATCTTGCGTGATTTGTTCGAGGGCCCAGGGGCGATTGGCGGTTTCGCCATGGACGGGATGGCGTTCGCCGCGGAAGGGGGTGGAATTTCCGCCGAAGGGGAGGCAGAAGAAGTCTCCGCGGAGGCCTTTGATGATGTGGGGATGCTCATGGCCGAGTTTTTCGTTGTGCCAGGGTGCGACGGAGTAGGGGCGAATTTTGCGGCCTTTGAGGGTGAAGGTGACGGGGCCGAGGTGGCCGCCGGTTTGCGTGAGGTAGGCTTCGACGGAGGGGGTGGCGATGCGCCAGGAGGGTTGGCCGAGGATGGTTTTGAGGGCGGGGGAAGCGGGCATGAGGGCTCCTCGTTTAAAGAGTTGAGGTATGTCTGCGATTATAGATCAGGCGAGGATTTGAACAATTGGATAGAATTGGGTGCATGTCGAATGTACGAGTCAAGATCTGCGGGATCACGCGCGTGGAAGATGCGGTGGCGGCGGCGCAGTTGGGGGCGGATTACATCGGATTGAACCTGATCGCGGGGCCGCGGAAAATTACGATTGCGCAGGCGCGGGAAATTGCAGGGGCGGTGAAGGGAATGGCCCAAGCGGTGATTCTCACGGGGGATCTGACGGAGGAAGAGCTGGCGGTTGCGGGCATTTTTCAGATTTATGGTGAGCCTCCGTTCAAGAATTTCAAGCGGCAGCCGCGCGCTGAGGTGTGGCTGGTGGCGCATCTTGAAGAGGAAGGCATCGCGGAAACGCTGACGGTGCGGATTGCTTCGATGGAGGCCATTGTTGCGGATAAGAAGGCGCGCGGGCAGTTGGGCGGCACGGGTATGGCATTGAATTGGACCAAACTTGCGGAGGCATGGTCATTGCTCACGAAACGCGGTGCTATGCCGAAACTGGTATTGGCGGGGGGGCTGACGCCGGAGAGCGTGGGCGAGGCGGTTCGCATCGTGCGGCCGTATGCGGTGGATGTGTCTTCGGGTGTGGAGGTGGCGGGGAAGCCGGGGGTGAAGGACGCGATCAAGATGCGGGATTTCATTCAGTCGGCGAAGGGCGCTTGAGCAGCCAGACGCCATTCCGGTGGGATGACGTCTGTGGAAGTGTTACTGCGAATGCAATTGGCCGGCGAAGACGGTTTGTTCGAGTTTGATTTTTCCGGCCTCGTCGCGGAGGCGGAGGGTGACGAAGCGTTTGCCGCGGGGGCCGCCGAAGTCGAGGGTGCCGAAATTGTTTTCGCCGACGGCATCGCCGGAGCGGTCGGGATTGGGGACGGCCAGGACTTCATCGGGGGCGGGTTTGGCGGCCAGCGGGGAACTGGTCAGTTCGACGAGGGGGTAGGCGTCGGCATCGCCGCCGGCGGGTTTTTTGATGGTCAGTTCGCCAAGGTTGCGGTTGCCGCTGATGAACAGCACGCCGCCAATCTGGTTTTTGTGGAGCCACTTGATGAAATCCTGTTGTTCGTCGGGGTAGTGGGACCAGGAATCGGACTTGCTGTAGTCGGCAATCGTCTGGCTGCCGCAGGCGATGATCTTGAAGGTGGCATCGCTGGCTTTGAGGCCTTTCTTGAGCCACTCAAGTTGCCGCTGGCCGAGCATGGTCTTGCGGGCGGGGTCGGTCTCGGGATCGCGATACATGCGGCCATCGAGGAGGAAAAAGTCCACATCGCTGATGGAGAAATTGCAGTAGCAGCCGGGATTGTCGGGTTCGCCCCAGTCGGGATTGGCCCAGAACCGCTGGAAGGCCGATTGGGATTCCTTGGCGTAGACCCAGGTGCGGTTGGAGTCATTGGGTCCGAAGTCATGATCGTCCCAGATGCCGTAGCAGGAGGCGGAGTGGAAGAGTTGCTGGAGGTCGGGCTCGGTTTTGATTTTGGAATGGAGATCGCAGAAAAAGCGGAAGGCGGCTCTGCGGGTGGTGGGGAAGGCTTCTTCCTTGGCGGGGAGATATCCGCTGTTGCCGAGGAAGAGGAACGCCCGCGGTTCGAGTGCGGTGACGGCCTTGAAGATGGGGGCGGTGCCGCGGCCGTGGGGATTCATGCAACTGCCGAAGGCGATGTTAAAGGTGGCGATTTCGCCGGCCGGCGGCGCGGTGCGGATGACCAGCGGCGGCTCGGGCAGTTTGAGGATGCGGTCGTCGAGTTTCACTTCGATGCGGTAATTCTTGTTGGGCAGGAGGTTGTTCAGCGGCGTATCGAAGATAAACGGCGATCCGCCTTCGACATCCACTTTCACGCCGGAGACTTCGCGGCCGCTGTCGACTTCGATGCAACTGACGCTCAGTTCGCCGGAGGTGGAGAGCTGCATCCAGACGCGTGCGGATTTGTCGGTGACGTGTCCGACCATCGGCCCGGCGACGATGTCGTCAGCTTTGGCGGGGGTCGCGGGAATGAAAGATGTCAACAAGAGAGCCGCAAGGACCATGATCCCTGAAAGGCCGAACGACTTGGCAAGCATGGAGAAAATCCTTGAGACCGCTGGGGTGGCGAGGTGCCGTTAGTAGCCTGTAAATCCACCGTTATAGTTGGTTGACTGGTTGACGGCGTTGTTGATGGCTTTGTTGGTCGATGAGGGCAGCGTCGTCGGTGTATTGAAATTGAAGAACTGCAGAAATTGAAGGGGGCTGGCGCCGGTATTCGTGTGCCGGGGGACCACGACATATCCTGACGGCGGAATGACGATGGGGTGGGAACCCTTCGGTCGGTAGAGCGAATCGTAACGGGTGACCGGGGCCGGGGCGGTGGTGACGAGCGAGGGAATGGTTGTGGGAATCGACAAGCCGGAGATTCCGGAGGCATCTGGTGTGGCAGTGGGATTGTCGTTGCCGTAGGCGCCGGGATAGACCGCGGCGGCGACGGGGGTGCTGTCGAGGATGACGGGATTGTTGGCGTAGCGGCTCTGCGAGCAGCCGACAAAAATGCCGGCGAGCACACATGCTGCAGACACAAGAGTAAATCGAATCATGGAATAGTCTCCATCACAGCCACCGGAGGCATTATGCGCGATTCGGCGGCTGTCGAAAAGCCTTTGGGGCATACCTTCAGGAACGCGAAACTGGCCGGGCCGAACCGGAGGGATTGGAGGTCATTTTTTTGGCGGTTGCGTGGGCGCGGCTGGAGTGCCGCGGAGCAGTTCCTCCATCGATCCGGGCTCCGCGGGACTATGATCGAGCTGGAAATTGGTGCTCCATGCGGCGTGGCTGCCATCGAGAGGAAAATCGCTTTTGCCGGTATAGACGTTGGGATTTCGGGCCTGCTGGGACTTGCGTTCCTCATCAAACGCGCCGCCGCTGACGGTCCAGCCATCCTTATTGATGCCGCGGAGTTGATGTTCAATGCTGTTATCTTTGACCACGCGCGTTTCCATGGTACAGCCAGCCAGGATGCAGGCTCCCAAAGCGACGGATATGAGCAGGGCACGAATCATCACCGCGTCTCCAAGATGGCATTATGCCACATTTGTGCGGAGGGAGGAAACCTTTTATCTGCTAGCGGCGGCGGGAGCGGCGTCCCTTGTGGTCGTGCTTGCCGTGGCGGGTCTGGCGTGCGGCCTGGCGTGCCTGCTCCTTGCGACTGAGGCGCTTGGCGAGATTTTTTTTGCGGTCTTGGGGAAGCATGCGCTCTTCCGGCGCGCCGGGGGCGCGATCGGGATGCGGCTTGGGCTGGCGGCGCGGCTCGAAGCGTTTGAGTTCCGTTTCGCCGCCGATGCTTGAGCCATGTTCGAGCAAGCGCAGTTCCAGTTGGCGGGCGGCGATGTTGACGTTGACGATTTGTACGCGGGCGCGATCGCCGAGGGAGATTCGCCGGCCGGTCCGCTGGCCGCGCAATACGCCGACGCGTTCTTCGAACTGCCAGAAATCGTCGGGCAGGTCGGCGACGCGGATGAGGCCTTCGATGAGGAAGCGCGTCGATTGCACGAAGACGCCGAAACCGGTGACGCCGGTGACGACGCCGTCGATGACATCGCCGACGTGCTCGGCCAGAAGTTGGAGAACCTTGACGGCGCGGAGTTCACGTTCGGCATCGGAGCTGCGGCGCTCGGTGTAGGATAAATGTTTGCCGAGGTTCACCTGGGTCATGTAGTCGGGCACTTGTCCGAGCGATTCGGGCATGAGGCCTGCGCCGCGCCGGCCGCCGGGGAGGCCGCTGCTTTGTTCGACCTGTGGTGCTTGCGCTCCTTTGCGAGGTTTGGCACTGCGGCCTTCGGACTTATGTCCCTTGCGGGCCAGCACCGCATCGAAGCAGCGGTGAATCACGAGGTCTGCGTAACGGCGGATCGGGCTGGTGAAGTGGGCGTAGTTGTCGCTGGCCAGGGCGTAGTGGCCGACGGCCTGCGGCGAATATTCGGCGCTGGTCATCGTCTTGAGGATTGCGAGGTGGACTGCATAGGCGATCGGTGTGCCGCGGACGCTGTCGAGCATGGCCTGCATGGCCTTGCGATCGAGAATTTTCGGAACTTTTTTGCCGGCGACGATCATGAACTGCCGCACCTGCTCGGTGTTCATCACGTCGGGCTCGGGATGGATGCGGCGGAGGACCGGTACGCCGGCCTTGGTGAGCCAGCGGGCCACGGCCTCGTTGGCCTCCACCATGAACATTTCAATGATCTTGTGCGTGAAGGCATCGTCTTCCGGCTGGGCGTCGACGACGTGGCCTTCCTCGTTGATGATCAGCTCGACCTCCGGGAGGTCCAGCACGATCATTCCTTCGGCGAGGCGGCGCTGGCGAATGGCGCGTGCCAGGCGGTCCATGTTGAGCAGCAGTTGGCGGAGATCATCGCTGACCACGGGGATATTCGGATTCGGCGGGGCTTCCAGCAGGCCTTTGGTGTACGGCTGGCCCTCGCCTTTCACATCATCGATGAGCGCCTGGGCCTGCTTGTACGTGAGACGCTTGCGGCTCTGGATGATGGTGTTGGCGAAACGCGTGCCGACGACGCGGCCGGAAGCGTCATAACGGATGAAGGCGCTTTTCGTGAGCCGCGGCTGATTTTCCTGCAGCGAACAGACGCCGTTGCTGAGCACTTCGGGCAACATCGGAATGACGAAGCCTGGGAAATAAGTACTGTTTCCGCGGGCGCGGGCTTCCATATCCATGGGGGATTCGACGGGCACGAACGCGCTGACGTCGGCGATGTGTACGCCGAGTTCCCAGCGGGCCTCGCCGACGTTACCGTCCATGAGCCGCTCGATATCGTCATCTTCTGGTCCCTTGGCCTTGGCCCCGGACCCCTTGATGGCTTTGAGCGAAATGGCGTCGTCGTAATCACGGGCATCATCGGGATCGATGGTGGCGATCAACTCGTTTCGCAAATCTTCGCGGTCAGGATATTCCAGTGGATCGAAGCCCAGGGCGGCGCGGCGCGCCTGATCCATGACGGCATCGGGGAATTTTTCGGGGAGTTCAAACTGGCGGATGACGCTTTGCAGCTCGACCGCCGGTTCGCCCTTCTGGCCGAGGATTTCGCTGATGACGCCCTGCGCCATGGCGTCGCTGGTCGGGAAGCGCACGAGTTCGAGGACGACCTTGTCGTTCTCGGCGCCGTTCTTGGCGCCGGCGTCCATCACTTCGATGGGATTTTTGAAGACGGTGCCGTCGGGAACGACGACCCAGCGGTTGTTCTGTTTGACCAATGTGCCGACGACCTTGTTGGTGCCGCGGCGGAGGATCTCGACGATGCGTCCGGAGATGTTGCGGCGCGGATCGCGCAGATCGTTTTTCTCGCGGACGATCACCTTGGCCACGACGTAGTCACCGGTGACGGCATCGAGGTTATCCCCGGGGGGGATGAACAGATCGCCGTGGGCGTTGGCCTCATCGGGAATGACGAAGCCGAAGCCGCGGGTGGTCTGCCGGAACAGTCCGGTGACGCGATTGCCCATTGCCGGCAACGAGATCATGCGCCCCGTGCCCCAGACGACGCGTCCGGCGACGGCGAGGGCCTCCACGGCGCGCTCAAACTCCCCACGGTCCTCCGGTGCAATGCCGAGGCGCTCGGCCATATCGGCGACGCGTACGGGCACGCCTTCGCTGCCGCTGAGATAACTGATGATGGGTTCCTGAAATTCTGCCAAAATACCTAACTCCCTGGCGCCGGCCTGGGTGCAAACACTGCATGCAGAACCGGCGCGACAAGTATACCGAGGTTTCATTTACGTGATAGAAGTTTTTCGCTTCTGATCTTTTTGGAAAGTGTTACTGGAGAACCCCGACCCCAAGAACTTACCCGCCCGCCCACAAGAACGAACTGGAATCACGATAGCAGTATCATCGGCGGAATGCAAATGGGGGTAAAATAGAAAATGAAAAATAGAAAATAGAAAAAGGGGGCGTTGTGAAGCCGAAGGGCTTCCAATTTTTCTATTTTACATTTTCAATTTTCTATTTTTATCACACCAGCTTTTCTTTGCGCGCGGCGGCCAGCGCTGTGTGCAGGCGTTTGCCGGGGCAGTCGGTGTCGACGAGTTCGCCGTGCAATTTTACTGAGGTCGCGGGGAGGGCGTATTTTTCGCGGACGTATCGGGCGAAGGCGATCACCTTCTTTTGCTGCACATCCGGCAGGGTCTGCAGATTGAAGTCCCCCAGCACGACGATGCCGACGTTGTGTTCGTTCCAGCGCTGGCCGCTGCGGCCGGGGCGGACGTGCTGGCCTTCATATTTGAGCCAGCGGAGTTGCCAGACGCGGCCGACGCGGTCGACGGCGAAGTGATAGCCGATGTCATTGAAGCCGCGCTGGCGATGAAATTGCCGGACCATTTCGAGATGCCGTGCGATGTCGTGGATCGACTCGCCGAGGAACGGCTTGCCGTCGCCGGAATGGTGGATGGTGATGAGCTTGACGCCGTTCATGGGCATCATGTGGCGGGAGTCCGGGCTGGCGGTGGTCCAGGCGGATCGAGGAAGGATTTGCCCGAGGGCCGTGTCGGTG
>Ga0114951_10003377_pt1 | contig 16588 bp, 20 predicted proteins | sample AM7aDNAmetaG_FD_88677 | JGI IMG/M metagenome (GOLD analysis project Ga0114951, IMG submission 88677) | Freshwater microbial communities from Finland to study Microbial Dark Matter (Phase II) - AM7a DNA metaG | ecosystem: Environmental > Aquatic > Freshwater > Lake | place: Finland: Lake Alinen...
AGTGTATCAATAAGCCCCGATGAAAATATTTTTTGTATCGCATGATAAAACCAATTTGAAGTGATACCACGGCTTTCTGGATAAACTGGATAAAGTGAGTGTGCCTCGCTGGCTTCGCCAAAAAGAGAATCTCCGACACCAATGGGGAGTTTGACGATTGTTTCAATTTTTGGATTTGATAAATAAAGCTCACCACGGCGCTCTGACACTTTCCCATCTGCTCGAACAAATGCATCCTCATGAATCATTTTTGCAATATATGGTTGATGAAACCATACCGCTTTTATTTTTCCAGTTTCATCTTCTATTTGAGCTTGCGACATCGCGATTTTACTTCTAAAACCTTTGCTTGTTTTTAGTCCAGATATTTTTCCAAAAATTACAGCTTTTTCTCCGACTACCAATTCACCAATATTTCTTTTTTCTGAAGTATCGCCATATCTCACAGGAAAATAATAAAGTAAATCTTCGATAGTTTTAATACCAAGTTTTTTTAAAGCTTTTTTTTGTATGTCATGCAAGCGGAAATTGTCTTCAATTGGCGAATCTAAATTCATAGAAGTATTGTAGCAAAATTGGGCGGAATTTTCGCTCCGCGAAAATTCCGCGTCACATTTGACAATCGCCGTTATTAGCAGTACCTTTGTTCTCAAGTGGTCTTTTTATTAAACCATCCCCTAGTCACATATTAATGACTATACAAAAACCAAGGAGGCATCAATGACAATTGATAGATCTAAAATTGGAAAAAGGATAAGAAAAATAATAATTTCCAAAATGAAACTTGGCGATGTAGAAGAAGAAGTTACACCAGACAAAAAATTTTTTGAGATTTCTGAAGTGAGTTATAAAAACTTTTGGAAGATGTGCAGGGGACTTGAAGGGGAGTTTAAGGAACACAAAATCATTATCAAAGACAGTGATGAGGACAAACTCCTTACTCTTAACAGCACCATTGATTTTATAATTTTTAAAATCAAGAAGAGTAAAGGAAGATCATAATAGAAAAAGAGATATTGTAATAATATACCCCGATTTTGGCGAAAGCTGAAGTCGGGGCTTTGTTTTTGTATTTTAAATTATGATATAATATTTACATTAATAATTTAATTTGAATTAAACATGATTACATTAACAACATTAGAACTTATTATAAGAATAGCTGTAGCTATTGGTCTCGGTACTATTATTGGTCTTGAGAGAACATTGGCAGGAAAGGGAGCTGGTATGAGAACATACGCAATGATTACACTTGGTTCATCGCTTTTTGTTATTATTTCTGAAATAATTATTTCAACTTTAAGCAGTCCTTTAATCGCAAGTCCACTCGCTGTTCCCACATCAATTATTACTGGTATTGGTTTTATCGGTGCAGGTTTAATTATTTTACAATCAAATAAAATCACAGGTCTTACGACGGCCGCTGGTCTTTGGGTTGCATCTGGAGTTGGAATTGCTTGTGGTTTTGGTCTATTTACTTTGGCAACTATCGCGACAATCGCCGCTCTTTCAATTTTTATTTTAATGTGGTTTATAGAAAATTTTTTAAAAAAGTTTTCATACAAAATTGATAAATCAAGTAAAGTGGATGGGGAAAATGAAAATAAATAAAACCGCCAAATGGCGGTTTTATTTTAATGCGGAGAGGGCGAGATTCGGTCACAAATCACTAAGCTTTTTATTTCGTTTCACTCATAAAAATCTAAGTGTTTTCGACCCCGGCTCGCCGAGTCACTCACCATTGTTCGTGTCAGCTGCGTCTTTCGAATCTCACCTTCTCATACATTACGCCAATTAAAAAACAGCCATTATAGGCTGTTTTTTAATTGTCGTTGCGGGGTACCTGAGACTCGAACTACGTAAGTCGCACACACCTCCTATGTACTCGAGCCATCGCACTGACATCTCGATTACACGAGTCTAACCGATACTAAATTGTCTCTGCGGAGAGGGCGAGATTCGAACTCGCGGAACCGTTTAACGGGTTCACCTCTTTAGCAAAGAGGTACATTAGACCACTCTGACACCTCTCCAAAAACTATTGAATTTTCTCAACCAACTTTTTAAACGCTACACCACCCTTATAACTTTTAATTTGTTTTTCACGTAACCAGGCATCTTTTTTTCACAATAATCCTCAGTATAAATTATTTTCCAAGGAACACCACCCTTTGTCGAAGTATTTAAACCTTGATTGTGTTGTTTTATTCTTTTATCAAGATTGGAAGAATAACCTATATAATATTTATTATTTTTATTACTTTGTAAAATATATACTTTATACATTGTACATTAGACCACCCACCGCTTGAAGCGGGCCCCGCCATAGGCGGTGGTCTGACACCTCTCCAATTGCTGCGTATCAACCCAAAAAGATTATCATATTTTTTGGTTTTTTTCTAGTTTTTCAAAGTGTTAGAGAAACTGATTTCTAAAATTATATTGACTAAGGTATACTATTTTATATATGTTAAATCACAAAATTGGTATAGAAAAAATTATCGAGAAAAGAATATCACAAGGAAATAGTTATTTAAATATTTTAAAATCAATATATGGAGCAGATCCGAGAGAAGTTTGGGAAATATATAAAAAATATAAAATAGAAACCTCTAAAAAAATTGGTCTAACTAATTTGTATCCCCAATATCCAGAACCTCACCCAGCATATTCACAGTGGAGAATTACCAAAGATTCAACAAAAATTATTTTATCAAAAATTTTTGAAAAAAATTATAAAAACATTTGCTTTTTGGGTTGTCCGATTTTAGGGATAGAATTTTCTAAACTAAAACAAGGCAAAGTAAAAATTTTAGATATAGATAAAGACGTTTTAGATTATGCTTCAAAATTTGCAGATACAACGATTTATAATGTGGGTAAAAATGTTCCAGAAAAAATTAAAAATAAGTTTGAATGTGTCGTTTGTGATCCGCCTTGGTATTATGATGACATCTCACTTTTTATTAAAAGGGCAACTGACCTAGTGAAAATCGGCGGAACAATCTATTTGTCATTACCAGGTATTCTTACTAAACCGTCAATTCCAGAAGAAAGGTTGGAATTTCAGAAATTGTTGAGTAGTCTCAAATTGATAATCACAGAATTGCAACCTATCGTAGAATACGAAGTCCCACCATTTGAATATATGGCGTATAAAGATATACCTGTATTTTCTGGCGAGGTTTGGCGAAAAGGTGATTGGGTAAAAATTAAGAAATGCGGCAATGTTAAAACAAAGGTACCACGTGCAAAATTTTTCCAAGGGTGGACAGAATATTCTTTTGGAAAAAAGAGGATATTTATTAAAAATAATAAAGAAAATGATGAATACAGAAAGCCAAAATTAATTTTTTTGTGCCAAGACAACATACTAAATTCAGTAAGCAAAAGAAATCCTCTTATTGCAAAGATAGATATTTGGACATCTAGAAATGTGATTTTTCATATTGAAACAGGTTGGGGTGTTATAAAAACTATAACGGAAAATATAGAAAAAAACGAAAAAAAGATTATTCAAGTAGTTTCTAAAAAGTATCATCTGGATGTGGAAAAAGTTCGTTCTGAATGTACTGGCACAATTAAAATTTTAAAAAATAATTAAATAAAACAAAAGGCGGGTTCGCGAAGCGAACCAGCCTTTTGTTTTAGTGTGCTAAAGAAAAACCAATTACTTTTTTTGCACCAGCGTCACGCAAAGTTTTTGATGCTTCACTCATAGTAGTTCCAGTTGTTATCACATCATCAATCAAAATAATATTTCTATTTTTTATTAAATCAATATTTGCTGAAAAACAATCTTTCAAATTTTTTAATCTTTCATTTTTATTTTTTAATTCAGATTGGTGTGGAGTTTCTTTTATTTTTATTAAAGCACCAAGTTCAATATCAAAATTTTTCCCTTCATCAATTTTATAAATTTCTTTTGCTATAAGTTCACTCTGGTTGTATCCTCGCGCTTTCAAATTGTTTTTGTGCATTGGTATTGGTATAAGTATCGGCTTTGTAAAATTTGAAAATGTCATTTCATCAGCCAAATTTTCTAAAATATATTCGTAAAGCAATCCTGCAAATTTATTTATTATTTTTTCATTTTTATTATATTTTATAGCCCAAATTGCTTTTCTCGATATTTTATTTTTATATTGAAACAAGGCTTTGTAATGATTATTTTTAATTTCATTTGCTTCAGGCACATTATTTAATATGTCAATTTCAGACATATTTTCAATTTCAGTTATTTCAGTATCTTTCGGCAGGACTAGGTTTAATATAAAGGTTATATATTCTTTGATTTTATCCATCCCATTACAAAATTTTACTTATTAATCTATACGACTTTTTGATATTTTCCATTTGATTATATTTTATAAATTGCTTAACCTAATATTGAATTTTTAACGGGACAGGTTTTATTTGTTGAATGACTTATTTTCTGTGTTATAATATCATATATAAATAATGACACGCTAATTATTTTCCTATAAATAATTAAATCGTTCTTACAATTTTTATCATGAGTAATCCAATTTCAGATTTTTTTAATTCAATTTTTACTCCCAAAGAAGCAAGGGCTCTTGGTATTGATGTCGGCTCATCTTCAATTAAAGTAGTTCAACTCAAAAAACAAGGAGGTAAAGCAGTGCTTGAAACGTACGGAGAAATTGCTCTTGGTCCTTATGCTGGCACAGACCTTGGAAGGTCAACCGTACTATCTGCTGAAAAAATTTCAGAAGCTATCAAAGATTTATTAAAAGAATCAAACACAACTACAATTAATACCGGCTTATCAATTTCAATTGGTTCAAGCTTTATCCATTTCATAAATATGCCCACTTCGGAGAAAAGCCATTATGCAGAGATGGTGCCGATTGAAGCTAGAAAATATATTCCAGTACCAATTTCAGAAGTCACACTTGATTGGTGGGCGATACCGAAGGACGAAAAAACTCTTTCGGAATTTCAAAATGGTCAAAAAAATGAAGACGACAATCTTACAGAGATTTTGCTTATAGTTATAAGCAACGATGCATTAAACAAAAATTTAGAGATACAAAAACAAGTTGGGTTACAGGTTTCATTTTCAGAAGTTGAAATATTTAGTTGTATTCGTGCTGCTCTAGACCCAAGTATTGCTCCACAAGCGATTATGGATTTTGGAGCTAGTAGCACAAAAATATTTGTTGTTGAGAGAGGTATACTAAAAGCGTCGCATGTTATCAATAGAGGTGCACAAGATATTACGCTGTCGATTTCAAAGTCTATGAATATTTCTTTTGATGAAGCCGAAAAAATTAAGATAAAAGAAGGCATTGCAAGTACTGAAAAAAATAGTGTTTCTGAAATTTCATCAATAACAATAGACTATATTTTATCGGAAGCCGGTAGGTTTATAATGAGTTATTATAAAAAATCTAATAAAAAAATTGGCAAAATTGTCTTGACCGGTGGCGGGTCATTGTTGAAGGGTTTGAAAGAAAAAGTTCAAAATTCTTTTGAAACGCCAATTGAGATTTCCGACCCATTTTCCAAAGTGGAATACCCAGCCTTTCTTGATGCAGTCCTTAAAAATGCCGGCCCTGAATTTTCAGTTGCGATTGGCTTAGCCATTAGAAAATTGCAAGATATATAATCCCTTAGAGGTAAGAAACATAAGTTTCTGCTAATTCACTACGTTTGAATTCGGATCTCTAACGGGATAATCAACATCTTTGGTTGTATTGTTTTAATAATTTGATGTATAATATTACTAGAAATGGAAACAAAATTTCAAACATCTTTTATACCTAAGAAACCAATTCAAACGACAAGCGCAAATGTGTCGGGTGGTATGAGTTTGTTTCTTCTTCTCTCTATTATAATTTTCTTGATTTCTCTTGGAATGGCAGGTTTTGTTTTTTTTGAGAAGAATTTTTTGGTTCAGCAAATAAGTTCAGACCAATCCTCAATTGCGACAAACAAAAATGGTCTAGTTTCCGATTCAAATACGGTTGAGAGTTTAGTTCTGCTTGATTCAAGAATTAACGTCGCAAATACTTTATTGGCAAAACATATTTCAGTTTACCCAATCTTTGATTTTATTCAAAAAGCCACTCTTCAAAATGTCAGGTTTAAAGATTTTAACTTTGCTTATGCAGGACAAAATAGTTCTGGTGCCAATCAAGTTTCAATAAAAATGTCTGGTCAGGCAAAAGATTGGGAAACAGTTGCTTCACAAGCAGACCAGTTTGGTTTGCCCGATTATAAAAATGTAATCAGTCAACCAAAAGTTAACAATTTAACTTTAAATGCGGATGGAAGCATATCTTTTACTTTTGACGCTTATGTGTCACCCGATTCGTTGATTTATAAAAATACAAATAATTAATTATGAATTTTATCGTACCAATCATTTTAATAATTTCATCGCTCGCAGTATTTTTTGGATATGTTGATCCAAACTATAAAGGCGGTGTAGATCAAGCCGGCGGCGATTATTCAAAAGCTGATGTCGCTTTTCTTAAAGGTGAATTGGCTAAGTATGAGGATATATTAAATTCGTCAACGCAAATTGTTAGCAAAAGAAGCAGTCTAGTTGAAAAGAAAAATGTCATTTCCAACGATAATCAAACCAAGCTAGAAAGATTACTTCCAAGTAATATAGATAATATAAGGCTTATTATTGAAATTACTCAGATTGCGGCAGGTAGAAATTTGGTTGCAAAAAACATTTCTGTTGGAGATATGACTCAAAACACAAGCGGAAGTATTGGCCAAAATAGTACTCCTTATGGAACACTGTCGCTAAAATTTACAGTTAATTCCTCGTATAGTAATTTCTTGAATCTATTGCAAGATTTGCAGTCGAATCTTAGATTGTTAGATATTAAAAATATTAGCTTTACCGCGACCGATTCTGGTTTCTATGATTTTAATGTGACTTTGAACACATATTGGTTAAAATAACTTATAATAATTAATAAAATGAAAAAAAATGCAGTTATAATAATATCAATAGTAGTCATCTTGCTCGTAGCATATATGTATTTCAATCAATCAAGTGCTCCGTCAGCAAGTTATTTGGTTTCAAATAATCCTAGCACTGACTCTGCAGACGCCAAGTATATTTATAATATTTTGCAACAAATGGCAAAAGTTACACTTAATGATTCAATTTTTTCAGACCCAGTATTTCAAAGTTTGAAAGACAATACAGTTTCATTTCCTGCCCAAGCTGCAGGTAGATCAAACCCATTTGCACCAGTCGGTAGCATTTCTGCACCTACAAATCAATCAACAACCTCTTCGGCAATTCGGTAGTTGATTTGTTTTTAAAAAATATTATTTGAAAAAATTAAATAAAGTTGCAATAAACAGTTTAAATGGTTAGAAGTGTTTTTTATAGGTTATAATTTTTGCAAAATAACACGAATTGCTAACAACCAATAAATGAGATGAACATATTAGAAAATCTTGTAAATAAAAACATAATCAGCAAAGGAGATGCAACAAAGATTGAAAAGCAATCACAAAGCACCGGTAAATCAATTGAGAATATTTTGGAGGAATCAGGGCTTCCGGCACAAACCATTCTTGATTTGAAGGCTGAATATTATAATGTTCCGTCCATGAATTTGGAGAAAGTTTCTGTGCCTCTTTCTATTTTAAAATATATTTCCGAAGATGCTGCTACTCACTATAAAATTGTTCCACTTTCATTAACTGACGGTGTGCTTGAAATTGGAATGGTTGATCCGGAAAGTATTGAGGCAAGAGACGCTATTGTCTTTATTGTAGGCAAATTAAATATTTCCTACAAAATATACGTTATTACTGAAAAAGATTATCAAAAAGTGATTGAAACATACAAAGGACTTTCTGGTGAAGTGACCAAAGCACTTACAGAGCTTGAAACCGACGTTGATAAAGACTTGGAAGACGTTGAAATATTAAAAAGTGATTCTTCTGATTTTGGAAAAATTGAAACTAAAATTATTGAGGATGCACCAGTTACAAAAATTGTTGCAACAATATTAAGATATGCTACAGAAGGTCTAGCTTCAGATGTTCACATTGAACACATGAAAGACAAAGTAAGGGTAAGATTTCGAGTTGATGGTATCCTAAACACAAGTCTTGTTTTGCCTTCAGAAGTTCATTCTGCAGTTGTTGCGAGAATTAAAATTCTTTGCAATATGAAGCTTGATGAAAAAAGAAAACCACAAGATGGGCGTTTTTCAGCAAAAATTGAAGGAAGGAAAGTGGATTTTAGAGTTTCAACTTTCCCAGCATATTATGGTGAAAAAGTTGTTATGAGAATTCTAGACCAAGAAAAAAATATTCAAGGTTTAGATGAAATGCTCTTATCTCCAAGATATTTAAAAATGATAAGAGAAGCTATGGCACGACCATACGGAATGATTCTTATTTCTGGTCCCACAGGTTCTGGTAAAACCACCACTCTTTACGCAATGCTTCAAGAAATAAATAAAGATGAAAAAAATGTTTTAAGTTTGGAGGACCCAATAGAATACAATATAGACGGTGTTAGCCAGTCGCAAGTTTTTCCAGAAATTGGATATGATTTTGCAAATGGTTTAAGAACAACACTCAGACAAGATCCAGATGTAATCATGGTGGGGGAGATTAGAGATAAGGAAACAGCTCAGCTCGCTGTTCAGGCCGCTCTTACTGGACATTTGGTTTTTTCAACTATTCACACGAATACCGCCTGCGGTGTTGTACCAAGATTGATAGACATGGGAGTTGATCCATATTTAATTTCTCCAACACTTATTTTAACTATGGCACAAAGACTTGTTAGTAAAATTTGTCCAGATACTGGCAAGCCAATGCAAATAGAAGGTGGTCTAAAAACTATGATAGAAAAAGAATTTGCTGATTTGCCAGATGAATACAAAAATGAAATTCCAAAATCCAAAGAAATGCTAGAAATTGAACCAACCCCACAATGCCCATCCGGCACAAAAGGCAGAGTTGCTGTTTTTGAGATGTTCAAAATGAATCCAGAAATTGAACAGGTAATATTGCACAATCCCATCGAATCTGAAGTTTATAAAATTGCCAGAAAAAACGGTCTTGTTACGATGAAGGAGGATGCTATTATTAAAGCAATGCAAAAAGTGATTCCATTTAGCGAAATTAATCAATTATAAATATGGTACAAAAACATAAAATTTTAATAATCGACGATGATGCATTTTTGTTAAATATGTATTTAATGAAATTTGAAAAAAATGGATTTGAAGTTAAAATTTCAACAAACGGTGAGGATGCCCTAGAAATTTTAAAAAACGGATACAAACCTAATATTATGTTAATTGATTTGATAATGCCTGGAATGGATGGTTTTACAATTTATGAGACAATAAAAAAAGATCGTTTGGCAGAAAAAACAATTTCAGTTGTTCTATCAAACCAAAGCACTGCTGAAGACATAAAAAAAGCAAAAGACCTCGGTATCAATGGTTATATTGTGAAAGCGACGACAATCCCATCCGAAGTAGTTGAAGAAGTTAATACGCTTCTTGAAAAATTTAAAAGTCTTATTAATAGTTAATATAATTTAATAAACATGGATTACAAAAAAGAATTAAATGATTTGATTAAAACAGTATTTCAAGAAGGCGCTTCTGATTTACATTTGTCGGAAGGGAAGAGACCTACTATCAGAGTGTCAGGAATGCTATTGCCTTTGGTAAAAAGAGATATCATTACAAAAGACGCGATATTAGGGATTCTTTCCGAGCTGGTAACAAAAGAAAACAGAGAATTTTTCTTAAAAAGTAAAGAATTAGATTTTTCATATGGAATTGAAAACGGTGAAAGATTCAGGGGAAATGTTTATTTTCAACAAGGAATGATTAGCATTGCCCTTCGTTTAATTTCCAAAAAAATTAGAAATTTAGCAGAACTCAATTTACCAGCAATACTTACAACTTTTGCCGATAAACCCCAAGGTTTCTTTTTGGTGGTTGGGCCAGTTGGACATGGAAAAACAACAACTCTTGCTGCTATGGTTGAAGGTATAAACGAAAGTAGAGCTGAACATATTATCACGATTGAAGACCCAATAGAATATATTTATGAACCGAAAAAATCCATCATTGACCAAAGGGAAGTGAGAATTGATACAGATGATTTTCAAACAGCAATGAAAAGCATGTTTAGAGAAGACGTTGACGTGGCACTGATAGGTGAGATGAGAGGACCGGAAACAATTGCGACAGCTGTTACTGCTGCAGAAACTGGGCATTTGGTGTTTTCAACATTGCACACAAACGGAGCAGCGCAAACAATTAGTAGAATTATTGATTCATTCCCTGGCGACCAACAAGAACAAATCAGAATACAACTCGCCGGAAGTTTGACTGGTATTTTTTCGCAAAGACTTGTTCCAAGGATTTCCGGTGGCTTAATCCCAGCATATGAACTTTTAATAAACAATAATGCCGTTGCAAATTTGATTCGAGAAAATAGAATACACGAAATAAATTCTGTTATAGAAACATCATCCCAAGATGGAATGGTTGATATGAATAGATGTCTTGCCGAATTGGTGGCAAAGGGTGAAATAACAGTAGAGAGTGCTTACGCTTATGCGACTGATGCAAAAATTTTAGAAAGAATGATGTAAGAAAATTATGGCGCTGTATTTTGCATGTAAAATAAAATATTTCTGATATAATGGTATAGTATTAAATTGTTTTAAACGATTTCGTAATAAAAAAAGTAATGACATTCAAATATATCGCATTCGACAAAGATGGTGCAAGTAAAAACGGGCTTATTGAGGCTGTTAATGTTGATATTGCAATTGATTCTCTACAAAAAAGAGGATTATCAATTGTAAGTATTAAACCCGAAGAGGCCGCAGGTGGTTTATTTGCAAATATATCTTTTTTTGACCGAGTCTCTAACAAAGACATAGTTATTCTTTCAAGACAGATGGCCACTTTGTTTGAAGCCCAGGTTTCCGCTTTGAGAGTTTTTCAACTTTTGGCAATGCAGTCAGAAAATGCGCTTTTGAGAAGAAAATTAAAAGAAGTTGTTGATGATCTTCAAGCCGGCTCAAGTATCTCTGCATCTCTTGCAAAACACGGGGAAATCTTTTCACCTTTTTATATAAACATGGTTAAAGCTGGTGAAGAATCAGGAAAGCTCGACCAGACTTTTATGTATCTAGCAGATTATCTTGATAGAAATTTTGAAGTTACATCAAAAGTTAAAACTGCTCTTATATATCCGGCGTTCGTTGTTTTCACTTTTGTTGCCGTAATGATTCTTATGCTCGTTGTTGTTATTCCAAAAATTAGCGGAATGTTGAAAGATTCTGGTCAGGCAATTCCTATTTATACAAAAGTTGTTTTGGGTATTTCAAGTTTTTTCATAAATTATGGTGTGTTTCTTTTAGTTGCTATAGTCATTGCAGGTTTTTTTGTTTGGAGATACCTTACGACTGAAACAGGTAAAATTTCTTTTGATAACATGAAAATTACCATTCCGTTTGTCAAAAATATTTATTCAAAATTATATCTTTCAAGAATTGCCGACAACATGAACACAATGCTTATCTCTGGTATTCCAATGGTTAGAGGCCTCGATTTGACGGCTGATGTTGTAGATAATCTTGTGTTTAAAAAATTATTACAAAAAACTGTAGAGGATGTTAAAGGTGGAAGTTCAGTTTCAAGTGCATTAGAAAAGCATGAGCAGATTCCTGGAATATTTGTACAAATGGTAAAGATAGGTGAGGAAACAGGACAGCTTGGAAATATATTAAAAACACTTTCAAATTTTTACAGACGAGAAGTTACAAATTCTATAGACTCAATCGTAAGTCTTATCGAGCCAGCGATGATTGTTCTTCTTGGTCTTGGTGTTTCATTTCTAATGGCAGCAGTTCTAGTTCCTATTTATAGTATTTCTGCGGGGATGTAGTTGTTCCTTAAAGAGCAACTACCCCGTCAAATAAAAGTCAATTTGACGGGGCAGGGTTATCCACACCCCTTTTCTTTTTTTATTATGTGGGTGTATAATATACAAGTAAACTTAATCTCTAGGCATAGAGATTAAAATGTTTTTGACGGAAGTATTTATACCTTGAGCAAGTATTTAGATGGCCGAACACAAAACATGAGTTAAATTTATTAGTTAATTGATTTTTATCGATAAAAATTAAAATTATGAAAAAAGGTTTTACATTAATTGAACTTTTGGTGGTCATCGCCATCATCGGTATACTTTCTTCAGTTGTTTTGGCTTCGCTAAATACAGCAAGAGGAAAAGGGTCTGACGCTGCTATAAAGTCAAACTTGGACAATATGAGAGCAGAAATAGCTTTATATTATGATACAAATAGTACTTATACAACTTTTTGTGCTGGGGACTCAATACTTCAGAATGCTTCAACTTCAGTTGCAGCGCAAAACGGTTCTGGCATAAGTTGTGCTAATGCCACTTCAGGCGTTACACTTATTGCTAAATTAAATACCACTGGAAATTGGTGTGTTGATTCAAACGGATATTCTGGTACCACATCATCAACCACAGCCGTATCAGGACAAAATTGTAAATAATATATTGGATTAAAATACAAAAAACAAAACCGCCTTAGGCGGTTTTGTTTTTTGTATTAAAAAAGTTATAATATAATGTATATATGTCGAGTTTTTTCCCAAAAAATAATGTTGCAAAAAATAGAGGATTTACCCACACACCAATTTTGCTCTTGGAACTTAAGATTAATTAAAAATTATTTATAATTATGATCATTGACTCAATAAAATCTATCATAAAATATCAGAACCGTCCCAAAAGAACGAGAGTAAAGTTGGTGTGTGGGTTTACTCTTGTTGAAATCGTTATTGTCATCGCGATTATGGCATTTTTGACAGCAATTATTTATGCATCTTTTGATACTGCAAGAGCAAAAAGCAGAGACCAAAAAAGAGTTTCCGATATCAGTGCTATTCAAATTGCTCTGGAACAATATTTTCAAAAATACGGGCAATATCCACTAGACATAAATACTGATACGAATTTTTCCCCTGCTTTTATTGGCTCGCTACCTGTGCCACCATCTGCGGGTGAACAATATAATTATTTACCATTAACAAAAACTTCCGGTTCCTCAATTTGTGTTTCTTATCAGCTCTGGACTACATTTGAAAAAAGTAATTCATATTTAGATGCGAAGAAAGGTTTTAATTCATCATCAATTTCTCAAGTTTCTCCATTAAACGGTTATTATGAATGCAGAGGTAGTGCTCAACAGGGTGTGGATGCATCATCATCGCCATTAATTTACGATGTAATGGGGAAATAGAAAGTAGTTACAAGTTGCAAGTTTGAAAGCTAAAAGTAAAATCAAAAAAGACAAAATTAATTAACCAAACATTATAAACATTAAAATTTTACAACGGGAATGTTATTTATAAATATATTTATTATTTTCATACTCGGAACAATCATCGGCAGTTTTTTGAATGTTTTTGTTTTGAGATATAACACCGGTATGTCTTTTGTGACGGGGAGCTCGCGTTGTTTTTCTTGTGGCAGAAATTTGCACTGGTATGAGCTTGTTCCGCTTTTTAGTTTCTTAATTCTTGGCGGAAAGTGCCTATCATGTAAAAGTAAAATTTCTTATCAATATCCGCTTATTGAAGGTGTCACAGGTATTATTTTTATTGGAATATTTTTGACTTTTGGTTTGGTACCAATTTTGCCTTTGTATTTGGTTGTTGCCTCTCTACTTATTGCAATGGCAATTTATGATTTTAAACACAAAATAATTCCAGACGGCATGGTTTATACTTTTATTGTTCTTTCATTTATTATTATGTGTCTCACGCATCCGTTAGTGCAATTGTTTAGTATTCCGTTATCTGCCGATTTACTTGCTGGTCCAATACTTTTTGCATTTTTTGCATTTTTCTGGCTTGTGTCGGGCGGGAAATGGATGGGATTTGGAGATGCGAAGCTTGCACTCGGTGTTGGATTTTTGCTTGGTCTTTCTGCTGGTGCATACGCAATAATGCTTGCTTTTTGGATTGGTGCTGCATTTAGTTTGATTGTCATGTTGTTACAAAAAATAAAAATAGTTAAATTAACTTTAACAAGTAAAAGTCAGATTCCGTTTGCTCCGTTTATTATACTTGCGCTATTTTTACAGCTTTTAACTTCTTGGAATTTTCAGAGCATGCTTAATTTATTAAAATAAAAATGTTTAATTTTATAAAAAGTAAATACGAGAATCTTTTTTTGAGGAGAGAAGACCTCAGCAAAATGAAAGCCAATTTGACGGGGCAAGCAGGAAAAGGTAAGCCCTCTGTTTTTCAAACGGGGTTTACACTTGTTGAGCTTCTCATCACAATCACTATGTTTGTTATTATCACGGGAGTAGTGTTGGTAAATTCAAATACATTTGACAATAGTATTCTTTTGCACAATTTTGCATATGATGTTGCTCTTACGATTAAGCAAGCTCAATCTTATGCTGTAAATGTTCAAGAAAGCAATGCGACAAATGTTGGAGATTTATTATACAAATATCCTTATGGTGTATATTTTGATATTTCACACAATACAAACTATGTTTTTTTTACGGATGTATTGGGTCCAGATGGTAATTTAGGGTCAGATAGTATATATGATGCTGATGTCACAAGTTGTGCAACCGATAATCCAGAATGTATACAAAAATACACGATGACAAGAGGTGCATATATAAAAAGTATTTGTGCGGGAAGTGATGAAACGGATTGTGATAATAGTTCAGCACAAAAACTCTCAATTTTGTTTATAAGGCCAAATCTTGGTGCTAAAATATATATAAATGATAAAATTGGTACTGATAAAGAAAAAAATTATGCTAAAATTGTTTTAGGTGCAGCGGACGGTGCAACATCAACCATCATTGTAAATTCAGCTGGACAAATATATGTTAGAAAATAAAATTATGAATAAATTTTCCCCAAAATCAAATAAAAATCTTAAGCAGGGTTTTTCACTTGTTGAAATGCTTGTTGCAACGGCTATTTTTATGACAATAATGACAATCGCGATTACTTCTCTAACAAATATTATTAGCCAAAATAAAAAAGCACAGGCGATAAAAACCACCGTGGATAGTGTTACTTTCGCGATTGAAAGTATTTCTAAAGATATGAGAATGGGCTCAAATTATTACTGCGCTGTTGATGGCACGACTTTTAACTCAAATGGTTCAAAAGATTGTCCGCTTGGTAGTTCCAAAATTAGATTTATTGATTCCAGCGGTCATGGAATAATATATCAATTTTCCACGACATCAGGCACAACACTTACAAAAACCACATGCGACAGCTCTTTTTCATCCACAAGTTGTTCTTCACCTGTAGATTATATTTCTGAAGATGCGAACGTAAATATTGGCAACATAACTTTTTATATTTTAGGTGCAGATTGTGAATCTTCTGCTGCTTTCGGCTGCACAACATCAACTTCAACACAGCCACGCGTAATAATCACCGCTTCTGGAATAATTTCATCTCAAGGTGGAACGGATACATCAGGAGTAACATCATTCAATTTGCAAACCACTGTTTCGCAAAGAGCAGTAAATTAAAATAAAATGATAAATCAAAAAATACAATTAAATAAGTCTAAAAAACATTTTTCATTTATGAATTTAAAGCAAAACTCTGCATTCACGCTTGTTGAAGCTTTAGTTGCAATTTCAATTTTGATGATAGCGATAGCAAGCCCGATGATGCTTGCACAAAAAGGTTTATCAACCGCGACATTATCAAAAGACCAAATGATTGCAGGATTTTTGGCACAAGATGCGATTGAAGCAATAAAAAATATTAGAGACCAAATAGGGAAAAATGCAGTTCCAGGGTCAGGGGAGGATTGGTTGGCGCAATCCAATACCGATGGAAGTCAGGGTTTAATGTATAATTGTGTTTGCTCTAATTCTACTGTATGTAATATGAGTTTAGGGGCATTTAAATTTTGTAGGATAGACACAACATCTTCGTTTTGGGGTACTAGCGTTTTATCTGGTAATTCAGATTTACCAAATATTTCAATCTCATATACCGCACCTGACAGTAATGGTAATAGACAATTTTTAAAATATGATTATAACCTTGGTACATCACCATTGCCCTCATGTATAAGTAATACAAATCCAAGTGGCTCATGTAGCATAGTCTCAAAATTTTCTAGATATATAAATATCCAAAGGAACCCAACAGATTCAAACCCAAATGAAGCTGTTATAAATGTTAGAGTGTCTTGGAATTCACAAGGGGTTACACAAAATCTTGACTTAAGAGATTATATTTATAATTATTCAAAAAATATATAAACTATTTTTGCTATTAAAAAAAAGGGCTTCGACATTGTCGAAGCCCCCGTAAACCTATCAATATAGCCCATATACATCTCCATTTTTTGGAACAGAGATGTTTGTATCTCCATTCACTGGAACTCCATTACAAAATAATGTAACCGTTACATTATCAGAAGGATTATTTACCTCGAAAAATATAGTGTTAAATGTAACTAAATTTGTGGAATTCCATTGGTAAGGGGATGAAGC
>Ga0114951_10003380_pt1 | contig 16576 bp, 27 predicted proteins | sample AM7aDNAmetaG_FD_88677 | JGI IMG/M metagenome (GOLD analysis project Ga0114951, IMG submission 88677) | Freshwater microbial communities from Finland to study Microbial Dark Matter (Phase II) - AM7a DNA metaG | ecosystem: Environmental > Aquatic > Freshwater > Lake | place: Finland: Lake Alinen...
CAAAAGATATAAGAAAATATCATTCACTTTTTTTAAGTGAAGTAGTAATTATACCTAAAAGTAAAGTAAAAGAGATGAAAGAAATTGCAATAGAAATAAAGAAAGAACTTGATGAGTACCTTAAAAAAAAAGAGATGCAAGAAGAAGAGGGAAGGCATTATTTTTTCTGATGAAAGATATTAAAGAAATAATTATAGGAGAGGTTAGACAATGGCAGTCCTCAAAATGGAAATAGTTAGATACCAGCATTTTTTAATGCTAAGAGTACTAGAGCAAACTGATGCCATACGATTATCAAAGTTTAAATGGGTATGCGGAGGGTGGACAATTAGATCTGAACAACAACCAGCTATAGATATCTATGGAAAAGTTTTGTGGATAAGAGGAGATAGGCATAAAGAAGATAATAAGACAATAGAGGCAGATACATGGGATGGAAATTATGAAGAATCACTTTATAAGGCAGAAGCACTAGCAAATGAACTTGAAGCAGTAATCAAAAAGTTTAATATGGAAATAGATACTGATATATTAAGTACTATTAATGCTGCTCAAGCAGTTGATGCATCAGGTATGTTTGAAGTGACAGATATGAATAACCCAAATGTAACACTACCAAATGGAGATATAAGTTTTGATGAGTACTATTCTTATAATCCAGGTATTAGAAGGTAAAAATGGAACACTATTTTATTATAGCACTACGAAGTGTAGCCATTTTAGGAATGTTATTCTTTCCTTTTGCACTTAGTTTTTTTCTTGTTCGGGTAATATTTAGCTGTACTCCGAAACAAATATTTTTTTCTAAGATACCGATGAAAGAGTTTAAAATAATGATAAAAGACTTATTTTATAACTACAAAAATACTAAAATAGATAAGGATTATAGATACATAGTGACGAATGGGAGATACATAGCAACAGCAAGAAAATATGGACAGTTTTATGTTAATAATAAACAATGTTATTCTGTTATACAAATAATAATGTTCTTTCATGAGTTTAAGAAGTACAAGAAAAGAATGGGAGTAAAATAAATGTCTTACTTAGGAATGAGCAATCACTCTACATGGCAAACTATCCTCTATTTAACTTTAACTAATAAGAATATATATAAAAAATATATGTCTTGTAAAAACATTGCACAAGTAAAAGAACTTGTTAAAAAACATAAAGATAAGATTATTATTGATATAAAAGAAGGAGGGTCTATTAATTATAGAGAACTATACTTAATGACAAAAGAGAATGGAAATTGAAAACATACAGAACAGAAGGGAAGAAACAATAAGAAAAATGAAACTAATGAAACTTAAAAAAGTAAGACAAAGCGGATATGGAGTAGGAGATAGCATATATTTTGAGGCTTATTCTCAAGAGGAAATTACTAGAGATGATGCTATAGCAGCACAGAATAAGATGGACTATAGCTCTATAGGGTATGGCTTTAAAGGGTTTAAGTGTGAGAAACTAGGTGAAAGGAAGTACAAGGCAACATGGAGTTGCTGGGCAAGTTGTGAATAAGGAGGCAAATATATGTTAGAAGTGGGGATAAAATATACAATTAAAGGAAAAGATAGAGAATTTTTTTGGGTAAATGACAATGGAGATATCGTGACTCAAGGATGTGATGAACGACACGTAGCAAAAGCCCTAGCTAATGATAATTATACAAAAGCTAAAAGAGCCGTTAAAAGGAAGTTTTATTTAGTGGTTAGTGACAAACTTGAAGACAATGGGAAGATATCAACTTTTGGTAATGACTTTACTGATGAGTTCCCCACGTATGTACCAACTGGTACTCGAATAATAGCACATGAGTTTGATGTTTTAATTAAATGATAAACAAGCGATTAAAGAAAGCGTTTCCATATTACTTTGGCAGGAGGTGCCTTGTGTGTAACAGTTGTGGTTGTAAGTGTAAAAAGACTATCGCAAAGAAAGATGCAGAGTTATCTATCAAGACTATATTGTGGATAATAATAATGATTGGAATGTTCTTTCTAATCCTTAACTAGATGAAGGAGAAAACTTTAATGAGTAAAAAGAAAAAACATAAACACAAAAATAAGAAGAAGAGTAAGAATAAATATAAAAAGATAGAGGTTAAAAAGGAAAAGAAAGTACCTTCCTTTGAAGTAAAGGAAGTACCGCTTCCCTTCATAGCAGATGAATACACATCAATAGATGACAATGGATATGAGTTGTCAGATAGTGATATTGTACCTCAAAGAGACTTGAGTTTCCTAACAGATGAAAATGGAAATAAAGATATAGAGGCACTAGAAATGGATAGAGTAAAAGACAGTAGCTATCTATCAAGCTGGGCTGATACTGATGATGATAAAGTAAAGGAGAATGAAGCCTATGAATAAGACAGATATAGAAAGACAGATATCCTCCATAGCAAACATTGTAAGAATGAGAGCTGAGGTTCATAGGAATATTGAAGCATTTGGAGTGCCTATTTGTAGGTGCATAGACCCCTCTTGTTTCTCTTATACAAGTAAAGGCACACTAAGGCCTATCCTTGTTATGTCTAGCGTTAAATGGGCTGTTCTATTGAAGCATAGGTATGAAATACTATCTATGATATCAAAGGGTGGGGGCATAGCAATGCTAGAGAAAGGGTTTTATGTCAGAGGTTTTAATAGAAGCACCAATGAGTACTCAAAGAAAGTATTCTATGAGGTATCAAAGCTATCGGGTGGTAGACATAACCTTAACCTGATAGTAGAAGACAAAGCACTACAAGAAGTTATGGAAAGCGCTGATGATATCCTAGCATGTATATCATCTTATGGTAAGTTCCTTGAGATAGAAAGACTTAAAAAGAAAATAAGAAAAGCCAACAAAGAAATAGGGGGGACTGACAAATGTCAAAACAAAAGGCCACCTCAGATACCAGAAGTCGCAAGCCTATAAAGAAGGTTCTTCTTCCTGCCCCTAAGTATGAATTAATGGACAACAATGATGAGTTTGTTCAGTACTGTATAGGTGGAGATGAGATAATAAGATTATATAAAGGGGTTGATGTAGGGGCTATTGTCCACCCATCACTTGACTTTGATAATCAAATGATAGATATGTTTGAAGAACCGTTTAAGATACACTAGATTAAAGAGATAGGAGATAGATAAATGCCAATTCAAGCCAATTATGGCAATTATTTTACAGGTCTTTCAGGATATACAACTACTGATGTTAATGGTACTGTGGCAAGCTATATCCTTCGTTCAGACGGTACATTACAAGAAACAAATACAGAAACACTAAAAGAAGAGGGTACACCTAAAGATATAATAAAAGAGATAAGTAAAATAGATACTACAAAGTTTTATAGTAAGACTAAGTTTCCATTAAAGTTTAAGACATCTTTAGTTAAAGAGCAAGCAATGTTTCAAGTGTTCTCTATAGAAATGCTAAAAAAGGTTAACCCCAGTATAAACAAAGAACAACTTAATGCTAGAAACAGTGCAGCATATTGTCCTCAGCTTCCAATATCACCTAAAGAACAAAAAATATGCAGCATTATATCAAGCCTATCAGGAAAGTTTAAGGTGTCTGTTTCTGTTCTTCAATATAAAGGCAAGAAAATAAAATGGGAAGATATGATAATAGAAACAAAAGAAGGTATTATAATAGGGTGTGCTAGTGTGATAGGAAAAACTACTCAAGAAAGTACATCTTTTTATAAGAATCTTACTCCTCTTTTGTATGAAACAGATTTCTTTACTAAAGATATAGAAGGAAGTCTTTATAGTATAGGCTTAGAGAAAGAAAGAATATTCATAACATACTTAGAAGTATCGATAGAAAAAATATAACAAGGGGATAAGAGAAAATGAAACCAGAGAAAGAAGTTGTTTTCAAAGGGTCTAGGATAAGAAGGAAACATTGGGCGCAAAAGAACCCTGACATACATATAATATGGTTTCCTAAAGAGAGTGTGTATAAACATTCAATAACTGGACATGTTTTTCCTGTTGAAGTAATAGATAAATATGATGACTGGGAAATATATAATGAAGTTCCAGTAGAAACTAGACTTGTATATATAAAGGGTTTTGACAATGAACTAGAAGGGTTAGCTAAAGAGTTCAGTCAGAAGGAAGAAGACTATGACCCTTATGATGTTGTCATAGCTATATGTTTGAAGTGGGGAATGAGAAGAAAAAGAAATGCTATTGTTATACTGAGAAAGAAAGAAGATAAGTCTTGGTATCAATTCTCAGCAGAGGAAGATGATAGTTGGGCATTTGAATCTTCTAACCCAATACATCAGGCAAAGAAAACACACCCATTGACATTGCTTAATAAAATAGCTAATGAGGGTTTGTTTGGTGGTAGTAAAAATTCAGTAATAAAAATGAAAGACCTTTTTCCAGATGATGGTGACCCAGCTATGGAAGGCATGGCTACTAGGCGGGAGGAATTACTATAATGGCAAGAGTAGTATATAAGATTAAACTTAAAGAAGGCATAGAAAAAGTAGACATAGTAGTTGATACTATGAGAGAAGCTATAGCAAAGATGGCAGAGATACCAGAGGCAGAAAGAATTGAGCTAGTGTATCCTGAACACTTTGTTAATCCATTTAGGAGGGAAGGACTATATGAATAGTGAAAACTTATGGAAAGACATTTTGTCAATGGTAATATCAATTTGTGTAATGGTTTTTATAATAGGAGTTTTATTTTCATGGGGCTATTATAGTGGAGCTGAAGAAACAAAAAAACCATTATATAACCTATTAAAAACAAAAGGATATTTAACAGAGGTATGCAACAAACCCTATGTTGAAATAGCTAAAGATAATACAATAGAAGGGCTATGTGATACATATATGAAAGACAAGGACAATCTAATAGGCAAGGAGTTAATAAAAGACAATGAACTTTCAACTGGACAACGAACCAAGAAAGACCCCCCAAGAGATAGAAAGAGAGATAAACAGACTCATTGATAGTGATGATGTTGTCATGGGTGGAAGTGATGAGGTAGATAACGAAGATATCTATATGCCACATGATGAAGAAGATGAATACAACGATAATGATATTGAAGGGGTAGACGATTACATAAGTAATCACAGGTAGTTAAACTAAAAGATATCATAAATATACTTTCAAGGCAGGGGTATACCCTCTGCCTTTTTTGCCTGACACCGCTACGCCCCTCCCTTCTTCCGTATAAATGGTGCAGGGCGGAACAAGAAAACAAATAAAATATAATAATATATAACAGGAGGAAGGTGAAGATGAATGTTCTATGTGTGGGTTGTGGAAAGATAACAAATGGGTCTAAAAATACTTTCGAACAGGTATTAGAGTATGCAAAAGACAAAACAATAAATGGAAAAACAAGGCCTTCTTTAGTAGAAGAAAAAGCTCTTTGTGATAACTGTGTTACATCTCGCCCATTAGATAAATCAAGAGGAAACTGTGATATTTGCGGTAAAGAGATAGCAACTTTTTCTGCAACCACAAGTGAAGCACGGTACGATTTAGATTATCTTAAAGAAAAATTAGGCAAAAATATATGCTTATCTTGTGCTGATGAAGTAATAGATTTAAATGCGATAAGACATAAAAGACAGGAAGCTCGTAGAATTCTTTCCCCTGTCTTTGATAAAAATACTTATAAGGAATGCTTACATAAGCTTACTTATGGAGTTGAAATAGAAACAAGTGCAGTTAATTGTCAATTAAAAAATGAACATTGGGAAAGAAAAACAGATGGAAGTATAACTGGTATGGAATTTACTTCTCCAATATTAAAAGGGGACAAGGGATTCGAGAACATAAAAAACTTCTTATCTGGACTTGATGCTCAAGTAGATGTCCGTTGTGGTTTACATGTCCATATAGGCGTTCCGACACTAGACATTAATAATACCATTAAGATATACAATATGTATGTTAAGTTGGCTAAATACCTATATAAACTTGTACCAACAGAAAGATTAAAAAATATTCATTGTAAACCGTGGCCACAAGAAATGATAAAGGCTGGATATGTTTCTGAAATAGGGGGAGTTACGGCCCTTAGGGGTTGGGTTAACTTTAGAAACCTAAGAAGAAATGGAGAAGATAACTACGGAAAGAACACAGTAGAGATAAGATATCATCAAGGTACATTAAGCTACAGTGAAATAGTTAATTGGATTAACTTACATGGAAGACTAATAGAGTGGGTAAGTAGCGTAGATTCAGATACAATGAAAGCAGAACTGGCAACTATCAAAAATATTAATGATTTTGCTATGTTTATAGTAAAGACCGTAAGCCTTAAAACAGCTATCTTTTATCATGAAATGATATTTGGTCATAGTCTTTCTATAATAAAGAAAGAAACAAAGCCACTATATGCAAGCATTTCTAATGTAGAAAGAGTTAAAGAAGAAATAGAAAGACTTATGGTTAAGAGAGTTCCAGAACAAGCGGATACAGACAGATTAAATGTAATGTCTACTGAATCAATATAAGGAGTAACTATAGATGTGTGGTATTTTTGGAGCAATAGGTAAGTGGGACAAGAAAGACATAAGGCTTTTAGCCTTATTAAATCAAAATAGAGGAGCTCATGCTTCTGGTATACTGGTAGGAAGCCATTATATAAAGGGCGCTTACTCTATGGAAGAGATGTTAGCCTCCCCTAAAGCAAACTCAGTCTTTGAATATGAGTCTAGGTTTGTAATAGGACATACAAGGTTTGCTACTCATGGAGCAAAAACAAAAGATGAAAATGCTCACCCATTTTTTAGAAATAATATAAGTGGTGTTCATAATGGAATTATAGATAACTTTGAATCATTAAAGAAATCTCTTAACATAGAATGCGAAGTTGATAGTGAATGTATATTTGAAGCCTTAGACCAGTACGATGATATAGATGAGGCACTTGGCAAATGTGTAGGCTATTGGGGATTAGCTTGGGTTAATTCTAACACTCCCGATAAGCTGTTCTTATCTAAACATAACTGTGTATTATCTTTATATAAAACACCAGAGTGTATATATTTCTCTAGTGATTCAAGACACTTAGAGATATGTTTTGGTATAGATGAAAAAGAAATAGAAGATGTTAATGACGATGTATTTTTATCAATTGATATGAAAACATTGAAGATAGAAGAAACAAAACTTACTAAACTTCAGAAAAGAAAAGTTGCTAAAGACCCCAGAACAGATGGGTGTAGTGCTTCTTCGTTCCGTAATAGTAAGGGTAGTAATGAATATAACTCTACCAAATCCACTGAAATAATCACAACAGAAACAACAGAAGTATGTCAATTATGTGGAGCAGAAACAGAAGCATCAAACCTTGAAGCTGAATTGCTAGAGCAGGGATATGCAGTATGTAGCGATTGTGTTTTAGATTATTGGAACTGTGGAAACAAAGACACTACATACATAGCTAACAGTTGGGACGAACAATTAGAATCAATTAAAGAAATGATAGAAAGCGACCAAGTATCTTCCATTATGGCTGGCTACATTGAGGAAGAAGAAAAGAAAAAGGATACCCATTCCTCCTCTTTACCCTTTAATCAAAAGCCAGTAGATGCAGAGATAGTAATAGCTAGATAAAAGGAGAACACTAACGTGAGATGTATACATTGTAATTGTTTATTATCATCTGATACTTTGCCAATACATATAGAAGATACAGGTGAGATGGTTTATTGCTGTGAAGAATGTAAGCATAGTAATTATATGATATGCCGAGGGTGTGGAAAGGTATATCAAGAAGCAACATCTTGGCCTTCAAGTAATCTATGTTCTATATGTTATAATAATACTCATTACGAATGTTACCATTGTGAAAGTGTATATCCTAGAGAAGAATCTAGACGGTTGGTTGCTGTTAGAATAAGTGGATCCAATAACAACGTACCGAGACACCTATGTGATGAATGTTTAGGAGATTATGTTACTTGTAGCAATTGTGGAATATATGTATGTATAGACGATAGATATATAGATGATGATGGTAACGCTTATTGTGAACATTGTTATGATAATAGAGAACACGACAATGAAGATGAAGAAGAAGATTGTGAAGAATCAGATTACAGAGATGATAGTGATACCGAAGAAGAAACCCCAGTAGAAGATATAAATAGTCGTGCAGCAGAAAGATTAAATGCCGTTTTACATTCTCGTCTAAGAGAACGTGGTGAACCAAGACCTAAAACTTTCTCAACAGATGCTCCAACTTATACTGAGTGTGCAACTCATTTAACTTATGGGGTAGAGGTAGAAACTTCAGCTTACACTAGAAATACAGATAAAGAAACAGGCAAGGGTTGTTACTGGGAAAATATGAGAGATGGTTCTCTTAAAGATACAGGAACAGAGTTTGTTTCTCCTGTACTATATGCAGACCAAGGCTTTGAAGAGCTTAAGAAGTTCTTAGATGAAGATATCTCTGCTACTATAGATGATAAGTGCGGGTTACATGTTCACATTGGTTTCCCTGATAACATATCATATATGAACATAGCAAAGATAATAAAGACATATCAATCATTAGAGAAGTTTTTCTATATGACAGTTAAATCTGATAGAATTAACTGTAAGTATTGCAAACCGCTTCCTATGTTCTGGAAGTATTTTGTTCTTACTAAAGAGAAAGACTTAACGGGAGCTTTATATATAAAAGATAGCTTTGATATCATTGAAAAGATATCAATGGGAAAACGTGGACCTGAATACATACCTAAATATGTTCAAGCAAGATACAGTTGGCTCAACATTCATAGCTACTACATAAGAAAGACTTTGGAGATAAGGTCTCATGAAGGAACACTAGATTATAGTGCTATAACCAATTGGATTAACTTACACGGTGGGTTAATGGAGTATGTCACTAAGACTAAGTCCTCTATCTTATTCAAACAGGTAAAGGAAGTTAAGGATATAGATTCTTTCTTATCCTTTGTTCGCAATGCAATGGTAGGAATAGGAATGAATGCAGAGAAAGCTAATGAGATAACAGAGTATTACTTAGTAAAAATGAAAAAGAACTCTGGAGCTATAACAAAAGCCTTCAATAAAAACGAGTCTAAGATACTGGTACCTATAAACTTTTAATAAGGAGAACTATAAATGTGTGGAATTTTTGGTGGAATAGGCAAGTACAATAAGGCAACCATTCGTTTCCTTGCTTACTTAAATGAGAGTAGAGGTTCGCATGCTTTCGGCTTTATGACTGATACTTGCATAGTGAAAGACGGAATAAGTGTTAAAGAATATCTTAAGAAAGATTCATCTGTCTTTAAGATAATAGATGGTTCTCCATACATTGCAGGACATACAAGGCATGCAACCTGTGGTGATAAAGACAATGCAGAACATGCCCACCCATTCAATAAAGGGCATATAACTGGTGTCCACAATGGAATGATAAGCAATACTGAAGAACTTAAAGATACACTTAAAGCTAAGTTCGTAGTAGATTCTGAATACATATTTGAATCGCTTAACCAAGAGTCGGACATAGTGAGTGCATTAAAGATACTATGTGGGGGCTGGTGTTTGTTCTGGAAAGATGATAGAACACCTGAACATGTTTATCTAGCAAGACATAGTGGTATGCTTTCTTATTGTAAGACAAGCAACTGTATCTATTTCTCTAGCGATAACGACCACTTAAAGATAGCATTGAGTCCAACCAGTGACATTAAAGATGTACCATATGATGCATACTTAAAGATAAATGTTAATACATTAGAGGTAGAACAGTTTGAAATTAAAGAAATCAAAGGATATTCTTCTTATGGATATAATAAAAACAATGATTTTAGAGGAAGAGATAACAGAACATACTGTAACGGATATGAAGATGATTATGTTCCATCAGTCAAGACACAAGACAAAATAGAAGAAGATAGGGCAGCTACTGGTGCTACTCCAGATGAAGTAAAAGAAACAGGAGCCAAGCAGATAGTAGATAATGGTAGTAAAGAGGGTGCTGATGTTGGAGAGTTATTCTCTAGGACTGAGGAAGAAATTACAGAACACAAGAAAGAAAAGTATTTCACTTGTGCTTATTGTAACGAAGTGTTACCCCCTGAGAAAAGATTTGGTGGTGTTATATATGGAGAATCAAACATCTGTATAAAGTGTGCAACGTATAGACTACAAGATGAACTGGCTAAATTATAAGGGGATAAAACAAATGAGTTACGAAATTAAAGAGACAAATGTTTCTAAGTATTATAAGAATATTGATGTTTCTTATATGACAAAAATTGAAGAAATAAACAATGTCTCTGGCCTTATCAATAATGTTAAGTGTTTTACTAGTCCAATAGTAGACTTTGATATCATAAACAATAACTCGATAGTAATAACAAAGGTTAATATAACTGGGTTACCTACTATAATGGCAGCCGATAGTTCTTTGAGTAGTCTAAACTACCTGAATAATCTTATACAAATAATAACTAATAGAGAAGCTTATTCTTTTACCTATAAAAAAATAGATTGGAAAGAGAATATGAAAGATGAAGAGGTTGCAAGAATACTTAAAGATAATCTTCCTTTTATGCTCATTTCCTTTGGTAGTAGAGAGTATACAAAAGAAATTTTTAGTCAGACATTGAATCGAACCTACAGTGAAAGCCAAGTATCTTATATGATTGGGGTTATCGATAAACAATTATTAGGGGTAGGTAATGCACTTAAAGCTACAGTGTTTGCAATATTTAATTATTTCTTTTATAGACATTTTATACATAACACATACAAAGATAATATAATAACTTATCTTCTTTCTTCTAATATTATTCCTGGAAGCAAACACAAAAGTGAATTACTATATTCTGTTTACCATCAATCAGATAAGTTTCCTGGCAATAGCAAGTTGTTTTATAGTGGAAAGACAGAAAAGACTATCGTATCAGCAGACCACCTAGATTGTTCTTTAACTGACCCAGACCAAATATATATCAAGGGAAATGTGGATAGAGAAAGAGCCGTCTATATAACAAAAGGAAGTGTTGAAACTAACCAAGCTAACATATACACTAAGATGTTTCATATTACCATGCAAGACTTTGCCAATACATTATGTAGACCGATAAGTTTAATTAACTTTAATATAAAAGAAAACAATTAAGGGAGAAGAACAGTATGAAAGTAGAAGAAGCAAAAATTAGAGCTATGGTTTATGCCAAAGAGCTTGTTGGGCTTAGGGAATTCTACAGAAGGATAAACCCTACCCACTATCGAAGGACTCTTGTTCACTATACTGGAGTCATTGATGCACTTGAAAAGATTGGGACATCTACAGGAGAAGCTAAGCTAAACAGTTTAGTTAATGTTAATGAAGTAACTGAAAGCATTAAGTTCTTAGCAAAGTTTTCAAGAATAAGCAAAGGGATAGGTCCGTTCTTTGATAGCATATCAAACATATAACTTAATAAGGAGAGGGGTAAAGATGAAGCCACCTACAAAGGAGCAGTGTATCTGCTGCAACAAAAGTCTAAAGGAAGAAAGTAGCTATAGAATGATATCCTCTCTTTCTTCTCGTGATGGAAATGAACACTTTATATGTAATGGATGTGCATTGTCTAATTCTTCCATAAATTGTGATGATTGTGGAACGTATTTAGCTACTGATGATATAAGTAAAACGAGAACTTTTTATAAAGATAATAAGCCTATAAATCGTTGTGTACATTGTAATGAGTATCACGATGATGAAGCTATTTGGTGTTCATACCACAATAGATATGAACTAGATAAGATGTATAATTTAGATGATGGAGGAAGTGTATGTAAAGAAGGAAAAGACCATACAAACACTTGTACTGAATGTGGAAGAATAACATTAAATAGTTTAAGAGAAGGACTATGTGGGCAATGTTATTTTCAAGCACATGACCCAGATAGAGAAATAAGTTCTAGCATTAAGAAGATAGGAGTATGTGATAAAGATAATACCTATAAGGAATGCTTACATAAACTTACTTATGGAGTTGAGATAGAGACAAGCAAAGTAAAGAAAGATAATAATACCATATTTAATAGAATGAGAGATGGTTCTATAAGTGCATGGGAATATGTTTCACCTATACTTAAAGGTGACAAGGGGCTTGACGCCATTAAAAACCTACTAGAAAAAGATATAGATGCAAGCGCTAAGAATGAATGTGGACTGCATCTGCATATGGGTGGAATGAAAGAGACAGACATACCTAAGCTTATGATGGCATATAAGATGTTAGAACCATTCTTCTATAAAACAGTTAAAAAATATAGGGCAACCAACCAATTCTGTAAAGTAATAAATGAATCAGCTGAGAAGGTTTCAACTGTACAAGATGTAGAACGAATTTTATATAATGGATGTAACGACGCATCATATAGCAAAAAGACTAGGTACGGTTCTGATAGGTACATATGGGTTAACTTCCATAGTTTCTTCTTCAGAAAGACCCTAGAGATAAGACTTCACCACGGGACAACATCTTATGAAGAGATAAAGAATTGGGTTAATCTTAATGGCTGCTTTATAACTTGGGTAATGAAAAACACTCCATCTGTTATAAGAGAAAGATTTGCTTCTATTAGCATACCACAAACAGCAGACAGAAAAACATTGCCTAAAGAAAAAATGAATGCTTTCATACAGTTCATAGCAGAGATATCAAATAAAGATATAGCTAATTACTATGCCAAGAAAGTTAATAAGTACTATGGAGCAGGAGCAAAGAAAGTTAGAGCTGGAACTCCAGAGTTAGCAGTAAGAGATGTAAGAGAACTAGAAATAAGAACTATCTAACCACTAAGGATATATCAAATGATAATTTGTAATACAATTAAACTTTTCAGAGACACAACTGGACTGATGAGTAAAGAAGAACTTAAAGAAGTTAAACTCTACCCTAAGTTTAGAGATGGGGGTTTCTCATTAAGACAACTTAATAAGATTAAATTGTTCTGTAAAACAAATGAAGACTACCATATAATAAGTGTGATAAAATCTGGCAACTTATTGAAATTTATAAATAAATTGATAGAGAACAAAGAACACTTAATAAGATATTATGTGGGAAGCAGAATGAAATCAGATGCAGTCTTAAAGATAGGGATTATGAGGGAAGATAATGAAAAAAGCATACCTGTTTAATAACAGGAAGATAAGCAAGAAGGAATCGTTTAGCTTATGGGAAGATTCAGTTCTAGTAGATGTGTTAGCCAACATAAAGGTTAACAAAAGAGCAATTGATAATCTTCTTATAATTAAACTAAGATATAAAGATATGGAAAAGGTTGTAGATTCTTTAGAAGGAATCATTAAACAAAATACATACAACAACATATCTAATGATTTGAAGCAAGCCAAAGGTAATGAATACATTTATTACTTTTTAAAAGAAAGGCTTTAATACCTTACAGGAGGTACGTAAATATGAGAAGACCTTCAGCAGAAAGGCTAAGGAGATTATGGCAGAAATTATTCCATAGGAGGGATAAACACATGAAAAAAGTTCTAGAAATTGAAGTTTTCAACTATGACGGTCGTGTTGTGTTCGGTAAAGTATTGAGCCAGGACAGCTCAGTAATCAAGAGAGGCGATTTCAAATTTAAAGCTAGCAATGGTTTCAGAATTGAAAGCAACGATTCTCCTGACATGGGTTATGGCCACAAGAGATTGTGGATAAAGGGCGAGAACAAAGGAAAGGGAACGAATGCTTTCTGTATGGTAATCAACAGGGAACTTATGACTGCTGATGAATACGTAGCTAACCTTAAAAAGGCAGTTGATGAACTCAACGCTAAGTATTCTCGTACATCTTGCACTTCTACACCAGTTAACTCAAAGATAACAAAAGTTATCTAATTGGGGCTAACAAAAGGTCTTAAGGATATCCTATGGGGGGTACACAGTACCCCCCTAAAATCCTTTAATTTTTACATGATAGCAGGGTAGAGCAGTTGGTAGCTTACTAGCCTCATAAGCTAGCGGTCGGCCGTTCAAGTCGGTCCCCTGCTACCATACAAAAATTATATAGAAAATACAAAGGAGAATATTATTTAATGTCTTACTCTAGAACAACAAGAATAAAAGAGATAAGGGCAATAGAAGGAGCTGACCGAGTAGAGCTTGCTATTGTTTCTGAAGACTTACAAAGTATTGTTCCTAAGGGAAAGTTTAGGGAAAAGGAACTGGTTGTTTTTGTTTCTGCCCCTCAGAATATGATATATCTTGATTGTCTAAAAGACTTAGGAAGAACGGCAGCCTGTATTTTATCTAATGATGAGAGGGGAAGAATAAATAGCCACATACTTAATTGGCAAATTATTAGACAAGAAACTATACCCATTATTAGTAGAGGAGATACATGGGTAAGAATAAAAGAAAGGAGAATGAAAGGAATTGTTTCTCAGGGTATAATACTTTCAATGAAAGACTTTGAAAATGCCTTAGTTGAAAGAATTAAAAATCATTATGGCATAGTAGTTTCCTTCTTTGATTCTTGGCTAAGAATAGATGAAAAGTTATCTAAAGGAAAAATTAAATGTAGAGAACAGATAAAGAATCTTTTATCAAAAATATCAATAGATATTAATGTTAGAGATGTCTTAACAATATGGGAAAATGATAGAGATAGGTATAGAGCAATCTTAAAGAAACCTAGAAAAAAATATACAATGAGGGGATTAATAGAAGGAAAGACCCCAGACTATATCCCACAAATTAAAATAAACAATATGAATACTGTAATAGAAAAGGTAAACTGTAGAGACCATTATATAGAAGCAACAGAGATACTCAATGGAGCATCCTTTTCTATAACAAATGATAAGGGTAAAGTAATCATATGTTCTAAAGATGGCATACAAAAAGAAGCAAATAATAGTATCTTCTGGCAATCACTCAGTGATACTAAACTATATTCTTATATATCTAAGGCATCTTCAGCTGATAAGCTTATTATATATGGAACAATAATAGGAGATAAGATAAAAAACAATTATTATAATATATCTTTTAGATTTGGCTCATCTGAAACAATAGCTACAACCTTTTATGTAGAAGATATATATGATAGAACCAATAGTTCATGGTATACTCCATCACAAAGAAGATCATTCTGTGATACATATGGGATAAAGAGTGTGCCTGTTCTTTATTATGATACTTATAGTGGAGAGTTAACTCCAAATTATTTAATGGAAATGGTAGAAAAAGCTAGTGCTCTTAATTCTAGATTCTCTGGTAGAAAGGTAACTAAAAGAATGGGAGTAAGGGTAAGACTTGAGGAAGATATAAAGATAGAAGGAGTAAACCCACAAGAATATACATATGATATATACTCTAATTCTTTTGTAATAGAAAATAAGTAGTAGGAGAAGTTTGTCTATGTCCTCCTATATACCTATAAATGACACCGTCTCAGGCTTGTTTATATGATATGAATAATGGAGGTATTATATGAAGTGTAAGGATTGTAAACGGTTTGGTGTGTGTGCTAAGAGCAACAATAAAGAACAGTCAGCTTGCTTAGGATTTGAGGCTATAAAGCCCATACAACAAGAACAAACAGATGATAGTGAAGATTCGCTATTAACAGGCATAGTTGCAGGAGTCTTGATAGAAGAAGTTGCTGGAGATTTGTTTGGTAATGATAGTAATGACGATAGTTCTGGTAGTGGTTCAGATGGCGGAGTAAGCGGAGAGGGTGGAGATTTTGGTGGAGGCGGAGCTTCTGATAGCTGGTAAAAGAACAAGGAGTTTTATAAATGAAAAGAATATTAGAACTGTTTATAATGGCAATAGTAATAACTATAGCTATTCCTTTTGGTTTCCTTTTTCTTTTGGTGAGAGATTTTTTACATTTTCTTTATTGGCTATTTATTGAACCTATAAAACTAAGGAAAATAAGGAAAGAATATGTCAATAAAATTAATACAACCATGTGAAGGGTTAATAGAGATAGAACTAGACTCATTAGACAATGTCTTTTTAATTAGTGACGGACATTGGGGACATAAAAATATAATTAAGTACACCAATCGTCCCTTTGCTAGCATAGAAGAAATGAACAAATATATGACAGAGGCATGGAACTCATCTGTACCTAAAGATGCTATTATAATATACTTAGGGGACTTTGTCTTCTATGGTACGATAGCAGGAAAGGAAATAAAAGATGGCCTTAATGGAGTATATTGGGTTGGAGCAAAAGGAAACCATGATAAGTCGGCAGGGCATTTATTAAGAATGGGATTTGATGCAGTAAGTGCGGAAAGAATAATAATAAGAACGGATAAACATGTACTGCATTGTATACACAGGTTACCTCAAACGATTCCGTTTTGGACTAAGGTTAAGAGGTTATTAAGGATTGGCCCTAAAGTAGCCTATATACATGGACATTCACATAACTACTTCCCATTATATAGAAAGATAGGGGGAGTACCTATTATAAACGTATCATGTGAGAATGTATCATACATGCCAATGTCATTAGAAAGGATTATAAGATACGTGGAGATGTAATATGAAACTGAACTTACATACACATAGCTGCTACAGTGACGGTTGTGGCACTATC
>Ga0114951_10003381_pt1 | contig 16569 bp, 16 predicted proteins | sample AM7aDNAmetaG_FD_88677 | JGI IMG/M metagenome (GOLD analysis project Ga0114951, IMG submission 88677) | Freshwater microbial communities from Finland to study Microbial Dark Matter (Phase II) - AM7a DNA metaG | ecosystem: Environmental > Aquatic > Freshwater > Lake | place: Finland: Lake Alinen...
CATTCCGGCATCTTCTCCGCCATTGTCCTGGGGCTGATCGCAAAGGATAGTATGCGAACGAGACTGGATGCTGAACTTCACATTGTCCAACTGCAAGACTTTCACTTCCATCACTGATCTCCTCTTTCACTAGAAGAAAGACACGGCAGAAGCTATTCGTTACAGAACTAAGGAGCTTTTTTTCGCTTATGCCATAACCAGCATGCGCAGATATTCCCGCGTAAGGATGGCGCGCAATCGAGACGCAACAGCCGGGTCACAGGGGGTTTCCAGGGTGCGGCAGCGATCGATGGCAGTACGCAGATCGCGAAGAAACGCCACGCATGCCGGGCATGACTCGATATGCACCCGCACCTGGTCGCATGTGAGAGGTTCCATCCTGCCATCCAGATATTCGGAGAGGTTGGCAAACAGATCGTGGCATTCAGTGGGGCGTTGCACGCCCTTTGACCGCCCCCCCTTGGACCTTTTCGCGAAGGGTTGGGCTTTATCCGAAGACTCGGCAGTGCCACTGAGTACCTGATACATCTCTTTACGGACGCTCATACGTGCTCGATGAAGACGAATCCGCACCGTGCCCTGCTGCAGATCAAGAACCTGTGCTACCTGCTCGGTGGTCAACTCTTCCATGTCGTGGAGTACGAGAACAATACGCATAGGCGCCGGGATCCGCAGGATCGCTTGGTGCAGCAGATAGTGCTGCTCGGCGCGGAGCAGGTTGCCCTCGGGCCCCTTCCCGGCATCCTGGAGCAACAGCCCCAACTCTTCATCGTTCGGCATCAACTCGTCGAGCGAGAGTATGTTAGCTGGAGCATGGGAACTCCTGCGGCGCATGCGCCAACAGCGGTTTCGAGTAACGGTGTAAAGCCAGAGAGCCAGTTCCTGCGGGTCCTGGATCTTGGCCAAGTGCTCAAGGGAACGCAAAAGCACCTCCTGCATGGTGTCTTCGGCATCCTCTGGATGCCCGCAGACCTTCATACTGAAGGAATAGACCGTGTTCTGGAGTAACCCAATCGCCTCTTCAACAGCTTCGGGGGTGTTGAGGCGCAGGAGATCTGTAGCTCGGATCAGTTCAGGTCGCATCGCATAGGGTCATCGAAAGCAGTTCCAGTATATCCCGCACGCGTAAACGAAAGCCGGTCCTCAGTGAGATTCGCATGTTCACCTCACAAAGCATTTGGAATAGAAGTCACTGAACAAAATGACACCCAGTTTCACCAGTTTTGAGAGATGTCTCGATCATCTCAAGGCAGATCAGGGATATCTTCTTCAGCCAGTCTCGGTCCTCGCTGTTTTCCGGTTTCGAGTCGGAGTCCATCCAGGCGTACAACAAGGCCAGTGCAAGACCCATTTCTGATCCCGGACGGCTTTCCTCCAGCCTGAACATCTGGCGGTAAACCTCATCTTTGACTCGCGCGCCGCGATTGTTCCGCGAATTGCCCAGTCGGGTTACGCCCTTTCGCTCCGTCATTGCACTTTCTCCCCTTGAACGACCCAGGAGTACCGTCCAACTTCGGCGGATGCAAGCTGTTCGAATGCTGCATGCCGCATATCTCTTACAGCGTCTGCTGCCGCGATTCGATGCGCCAGAGGCGGACCGTGGACTGGCTCGACATCGGTACGCCAATCGAGGATCGCGACCCGTCCACCTGGGCTAAGAATGCGCTGGGCTTCGCGAAGAACTGCATCACGATCCTCAAACTCATGCCATACGTTGGCCAGGAAGACGAGGGTGCAGGCGGCGTCCGGAATCTCCGTTCTGTCGCCCTCCGCACAGACCGGCTCGACGTTCGAGACTCCCGCTAGATCAAGCTTCTCTTTTAGCAACGAAAGCATTTCTGTCTGTGCATCGACGGCCCAGACTTTGCCTTTCGATCCGAGGGCGTGCGCCAGAGGCAGAGTGAAATACCCGGTGCCTGCACCAATATCGGCGACCAAATCGCCCGGCTGAACACGCAGCATGGCAATCACTTCGTCCGGAGGAAGCCAGAGCAGCCGAGCCGGATCGTCGAGCCGGTGAGCCAGGGATGGATTGAAACGCCTGTCGTGCATCACGGCCTCAAATAGTTGGAATGCAGCCGGCGTCTTTCAACCCAATGGCACGAAAAATGGACATGGCCGGGCACCAGTTGGTGAAGGCCGACTGCAACAAATTCAGTCCGACGAATGCTGTTAGCCAAAGCCAGTTTGGCGAAAAATAGTGGGCCAGAGCGAGGGATAACAAGACCATTGCGCCTCCCATCAGGCGTACTGCACGTTCAACTGTCATAGTGAATCTCCTTCTTCGATTTCAGGTTGAGCTTCAGCTTTTGGTTTGTGCCCGGAGTGAACCATGTAGTAAAGCACCGGAATGGTCGGCCACGAGAGGAACGTTGAGGCGACTGCTCCGGCAATCAGCGACAGTGCAAGGCCCTGAAAAATTGGGTCTGTGAGAATTACGCTTGCGCCCACCACGACCGCGGCCGCAGTCAACAGCATGGGACGGAAGCGCGTCGCTCCCGCATCGATCACAGCTTCGGCCAGCGGCATTCCCTGACGTATACGAAGTTCGATGAAGTCGACCAGAATGATCGAGTTACGCACGATGATTCCTGCTCCGGCAATGAAGCCGATCATCGAGGTCGCCGTGAAGAATGCGCCCAACATCGCATGAGCAGGCATGATGCCCACCAGCGTTAGCGGGATCGGCGCCATAATGATGAGCGGCACGATGAACGACCTGAACCATCCGACCACGAGCACGTAAATGAGAACCAGCACCGCCGCAAACGCCAGGCCCATGTCGCGGAAGACCTCGATGGTGATGTGCCATTCGCCGTCCCACTTCATCGAGTAATGGTCTGTCGACTCCGGCATTGCCGCGTTGTAGCGCGTGAGCGTGTATCCGGCCGGAAGAGTGAGATGGTCGAGTTGCTTGTTCATTGCCATGATGGCGTAGACCGGGCTCTCTTCGGCGCCTGCCACGTCTCCCGTCACGTATACGACGCGGTGCAGGTTCTTGTGGTAAATGCTCCGCTGAATTATGCTGTGTTCGACTACAACCAACTCGCGCAGCGAGACCATGCTTCCATCGGCACCCGGAAGGCGGATATTCTGCAGTCCCTGCTCAGAGGAACGATCAGCCCGGTCAACCTCGACCATTGCGGGTACCGGTTCACGCGCCGCTGCATCATGGAGCAGGCCCACCTGCATTCCAGAAGTGGCAAGCGCGAGAGCATGGGCCACGTCTGATACCGCAATGCCATGCTGCGCCGCCTTCACCTCATCCACATGAATCTTGAGCCTCGGTTGCGAGTCTTCAACGTACCAGTCCGTATCCACAACCCCCGGAGTGCTCTGAAAGATGTGTTTGATTTGTTGAGCGACCTGAGTCTGCCCGTCGAGATCGGGGCCGTAAACCTCGGCAACAAGAGTCTGGATCACCGGCGGTCCCGGCGGAACCTCGCTTACCTGAATGCGCGCGCCGTACTCATTGCCAATCGCGATCAGCAAAGGACGAAGGCGCTTGGCGATGGCGTGGCTCTGCACGCTCCGCTGCTTCGCAGGCAGCAGGTTCACCTGAATGTCAGCCTGATTCGGTTGACGGCGCATATAGTAGTGGCGGACCAGCCCATTGAAGTTATAGGGGCCGGAAGTTCCCGTATAGGTCTGGTAGTTCAATACATCGGGTTGCCGCGCCAATTCTGTGCCCAGCGCCTGGGCGACGCGTGCTGTCTGCTCGAGCGGCGTGCCGTCGGGCATGTTGATGACCACCTGCAGTTCGCTCTTGTTGTCGAACGGCAACATCTTTACGCGCACCAGCCCCATGGGCACCAGCGCCACCGAGACTAAAAGCAATACCACCACTCCGATGAAAAAGAGGATGCGATTGCGTGAGGACTGGATCAGCGGCGTCATGATGCGGCGATAGAGCCTAGTTCGCCAGTTTTCCGTCTCCGGCTCCAGTAATTTTGACCCTTCAAGATGCTTGCCAAGAAGTCGAAGTGAGGCCCAAGGCGAAACTACAAATGCAACCAGCAACGAAAAGAGCATGGCCGCCGAGGCTCCCACGGGAATGGGCCTCATGTAGGGCCCCATTAGCCCGCGAACAAAGGCCATGGGCAGCACCGCGGCAATTACGGCAAATGTGGCCAGAATGGTGGGGTTGCCTACCTCGGCAACCGCTTCCACCGCGACTGTACTCATCGACCGGCCGTGATTTTCTGGCAGCCGGAAGTGGCGCACCATGTTCTCGACCACAACGATGGCGTCATCGACAAGGATGCCGATCGAGAAGATCAAAGCAAAGAGAGTTACGCGGTTGATGGTGTAACCCATCAGATAGAACACCGACATGGTGAGCGCGAGGGTGACCGGGATGGCCAGCAGCACGACACCTGACTCGCGCCAGCCCAGAAACAGCGCGACCAGAAATGTCACGGACAATGTTGCCAAAAGAAGGTGCTCCAGCAACTCATCCGATTTGTTCTTCGCTGTCTCGCCATAGTTCCGTGTGGTTGTCACGGTTACGTCGTTTGGGATCGTGACTCCCTGCATCTCATGAACGCGCTTCAGTACCGCGTTGGAGATATCGGTGGCGTTGGTGCCTTTGCGCTTGGCTACGGTGATTGTCACCGCCGGGTACTGGCCCGCTGCCGATGAACTCGAGTTCGTCGTTCCGAAGACCACATAATTCGCCGGATCGGCAGCGCCGTCAACGATCTTGTCCGCGACGTCCCGCAAATAAACCGGATGCCCGCGAACAATGCCCACCACCACGGCTTCCAAATCTTCGCGCCGTGTAAACAGGTTGCCGGCATCTACGCGAACCTCCTGGTTGTTCTCAGCAAAGGTACCCGCCTGCACGCTGGCATTGGCGGCTTGCAAGTGTCCCGCAATGGCCATCGGCGACAAGCCATAAGCATTGAGCTTTTCGGTGCTTAACACCACGCGCATGGTACGCGGAAGCCCGCCGATGATCACCGTCTCCGATACATCTGAAACCTGCCCGATGTTGTGTTGAATCTCTGCGGCGATGGCGCGGAGTTGATAGCCGTTGTAGTGCTCGCCCCACAAAGTGAGAGCAAGAATGGGAACATCGTCGATGGAGCGGGCCTTGATCAGAGGCTGCGAAACTCCCGGCGGCATTCGGTCAAAATTCGAGTACAGCTTGCTGTAGACCTTGATCAGCGCGTCTTCCTGCTGCGTGCCGACCAGAAAGCGTACGATGACCAAGCTCTGCCCCGGTGCCGAAGTTGAGTACACATACTCAACGCCCGAGATCTGATGGACCAGGTTTTCGATGGGTAGCGTTACGCGCTCTTCCACCTCGGCCGGAGATGCACCAGGCATCGCAGTAGCGATATCGAGCATGGGAACAAGGATCTGTGGCTCTTCTTCGCGTGGGATGATTACCACCGAGAAGATTCCAACTGCCAGCGATGCCGCTATGAAGAGCGGCGTCAGCTTCGAGTTGAGAAAGCTCTGAGCCAGGCGCCCGGCGATTCCAAGGTCTTGCTTCATGGCTGGACCTCGATGCGCTTGCCGACGATGTCACGGTCTGCGGGCACGTCAACCAGCTTTTCACCCGAAGAGATGCCGGACAGAACTTCGATGAGATCGCCTTGTGGAGCGCCAAGCGTGAGGTAGCGTAGCTGAGCGATTCCCTTGCCGTCGAGAACGTACACACAGGCAAGCGAGCCGCGCATAACCACTGCGGTGCGCGGAATGAGTATTGCCTGCCTTACACCGTTGGCAAACTCGGCCGTTCCATACATGCCCGCACGTAGTTGGCTCGATCGAGGCAAGTCAATCTTGAGCAGAAAGCTGTGGCTTGCCGGATCGGCTGCAGGCATAATCTCTTGAATGGTGCCTGCCACGCTTGTCGAACCTGCGCTGTTGATTGCTACCTGAACCTTCATTCCCTTGTGAACCACGCCGATCGCCGACTCGTCCACCGTTGCCTGCAGTTGCAGGGCTCCTGCCTGGTCCACTTGGAGCAGCGGCACACCCGGCGCGGCCATTGTTCCAGGATCAGCCATTCGCGACGTGACTACGCCAGAGAACGGTGCAACCAGCCGCGTGTAGCCAAGCATGGTGCGAGCGCCGCTCTCCTGCGCCCGCGCCGCATCGGTCTGTGCGCGGACCGCGTCAAAATTCGCTGCTGCCGCCTCCGCCCGCCGCGATACTTCATCCATCTCCTGCGGGCTTACACTCTTCTGCGACTCAAGCTGCTTGTAACGGCCCAATGTGCTCGTCGCCAGCGCGGCGTTCGTCTGTGCGGCAATCTGCGCATTCTGCGCCGCCTTCACTCCGGCCTGTGCCTGCTCCACTGAAGCGCGCATCGTCGAATCGTCCAGCACGGCCAGCGTCTGTCCTGCCCGTACGCTGTCTCCTTCACGCACCAGCACCTGTTGAATGCGGCCCATCACTTGCGCGGACACAACCGCAGTTTCCCGCGCACGAACAGTACCCGTGGACCGCACATTCAGAGGCACCTCTTGCTGCCGGCTCTCCACCACCCGAGCCTGCATTGTTTGTACAACCGCCGGTGAAGTGGATTCGCCGCCATGACAACCTACTGCCATCGCCGCAGAAACTAGAAGCAAGCCACCCGATAAGACAGCCTTCATTGCAATTCCTCCGCCGCATCGGGAGTCAGAGTCCCTGTCGCGTACAAAAGTTCGGTATAGGACATGGCATTTCCGTAGACGGCATGCCAGTAATTGGATTGGCTCTGCCGCTCGGCATCCTCAGCCCGCAGCAAATCTGTAATTGTGGCAAGCCCCGCACCGTAGCGGTTCTTTAGGATGCGCAGGCTCTCGGCCGCTTGATCCATTGCCGCCCTTGCCGTTTCCAGCGAAAGTGCTGCTGTCTGCTTGTGAATATGCGCCTGGCTCACTTCGAGCCGCAGATGCTGTTGCGAGGCTGCCACTTGTGCATCGATCTTCTGTTTAGCGGCGCTTTCTCGCGCAAGCTGAGAACGCTTGCCGATGGGCAGAATGTCGACGCTGATCTGCACGCCGGCCACCCAGTTGTTGCCTCCCGAGCTACCTATCGAGCCCCGGTCTTCTTCCCAGTTTCCGTAAGCGCTCACGCGAGGGCCGAAATCGGACTTTGCCGCTCCGACGGCAGATGCCTGCGCCGACTGCGCCTGTCCTAAGGCTGCAAGGTCGGGCCTAGCCTTCGCCGCTGTCGCAATCTCCTGCTCCAGCGGAAGCTCGGGAAATGCGTGCGGCTCAATCGGTTTCAATTCGGTAGCCTTCAGGTCTGTGGCTCCCATCGCTTCGCTCAATTGCGCCCAGGCGAGTTCCAGGTCGCCTTGCGCAGCAATCAATTCCTGCTTGCGCGCAGCGACATTCACTAGGGCCGACATTCGGTCTGACTCCACAGCAAGACCGGCCTTCACATGGTCATCAACTGAAGCCAGCAGTGCGGCCGCTGTCTCCTGTTCATGCTGCGCCACATCAATTTCCCGTTGCGCGTAAAGCACCGACTGGTACGCACCCACAACTCGAAACACGATTTGCTGATCGACTGCCTTGGCAGATGAGGCGGCGCTTGCTTTGAACAAATCGGCGCGCCTGATCCCCTTCTGCGTCTTGAACGAGTCGAATGCCATCCACGAGCCTGACAACTTCGTCGAGAAATTGCCGATCGGCTGCGGACGGTTCAGTGCGTTCACTGCAAAGTCGGCCAGCGTAAACTGTCCCTGTCTCAGCTTTGAACCGAACACATAAACAGGATCGTTTCCGTGCGAAATATCCTCGGTAAAGCCCAGTTGCGGCAGCAGTGCAGTGCGCGCCAAAGCCGCAGCCGCTTTGGCGTCCTGGTTACCGGCCCGCGCAATCGCAGTCTCAGGGTTCTGCCCCAGGGCCTGATTGATGGCTTGCCGAAGCGTCAGCGGTTCTTGCGCCGCGGCGGCCAATGCCCCCATACAAAACAGAAGGAAAAGGCCCAAAGATCGGAAGAGGCGAGAACTCATGGGGTTAGATGTCCTTGATTGGTGCATTCATATAGATAAAGCCACGGAATGGGGATTCCGTTACAAGAAGCGTGAAAATATTTTTTAGACGACAACCCTGACCGTTTCGATACGGTCTCCAAAGCTGGAGATCTGAAGATACTTTAGTTGTTATCCACTGGTTTGGGGCTTATTTGCCGCTCACAATCTGTGCCGCCCGGCCATAGGAACCAAGGTTGAAGGCGCTCGCATAACCCAAACCTTGCAGCCTTTTCTTCGCCGTGGCGCTGCGCATCCCGCTCTGGCAGTGCAGCAGCAACACCTGCTTCTTATCCTTTACGCGACGGGGAAGAACAGTTTCGATTTCGTCCAGCGGGAGGTTGATCGCGCTCGGCAGATGGCCGGAGTTGAATTCGGCGGGGCTGCGCACGTCGATTACGAGCGCCCCGCTCTTCAAATACCGGCGTGCCCCTTTGGGTGAAATCTGGCCAGCACGTTTCATTACGAGAATGATTGCGGCGATTGCCGCAACAATTAAAGCGATTGTCCAATTCATGGTTTGAAACCTCATTTGCCACATTTGAAGCAGGCAACCGAATGAGCCAAACATCGGCTCCCTTGACCTTACTGCAAGAGCCTATGGCAAGGCCGTGTTCGAGTGCTCAGCCTGCGTGGATTTCGGTGCAACAGATACTGCGCTATCCGGTATGCGTGTTCAACACCTTGCACCACCTCGCAGCAAGCACCGTGATCGAGCAACCGATTTGCTGCACGGAGTTCATCTTTGGCCAGCATTCCGCTGCCAAAACCCGCCTGATTCTCTGTATACTTTGCGTCGCTCTTCTGAAAACAAACGCAGATTCCCCGTTTTTGAGGTGCAGCCAAATGGTTGCCAATCATGCTTTTTGACTCCGCGGAATCTCCCGCTCTCCAGTTCAGTCAGCGAGGTCTGGCGTTTGGGACACCAGGAAGGCGGCCTGCTCAAACAGGCGGTAAAGGTCGGCCCGCTGAAGTTCCCGGCGACGAAGGGTGTGTTCCAGATGCACTGTCCCCTCACCCGCCACCACTGCTTGGGCATACTCGCGGAGATCGGCGGCCTGGGCAAGGTAGAGAGCGATCAGTCCATCAATCAGGCCTTCGATGTGCGCGGCACGCGAGGCATGGCTCATTGGAACTCCTTTTCAAGGGGATGGGAACAATCGGGTATGGGGATCAAGAGTGAGAATTCAAGTATAGGCTCCAGACAACAAATATCGAAGAGCCGCTACGGCTTCTGCGGAGGCCACTGCGGAAGTCGAGCTTGCGCTGCCTTCTACTCTGGGTTATCAAACGCAATGTAGTTCAGTTGTCCATCGCGCTCGATGCTGAAGACCACTGGATCCCGAGGCTTCAGCTCGGCCAGCAATTTGCGCAGCGTTTCCAGCGAATCGAGCGGCGTGCGGTTCAGGAAATGCAGCACGTCGCCGGGCTGCAGGCCGAAGAGTGAGGCGTTGCCTCCAGCGGTCAGCGCAGTGACCAGGATGCCTCCCGGACTGCGTGTAGGTGGGATTAACTGGGCCACTGAATCCGTGATCGAAATGCCGACGATACCCAGTTTGGGGATGATGTTGGCCTCCGACTGTGTGGGATCGAGAATGCTTTCTGGATCCCGCTTGCGCTCCGTAACAGGGACATTCAGGTTCTGGACTTCCGAGCCGCGCTGGATTTTGAAAGCTGTAATATCGCCGACTTTCTTCTGGAAGAGCCACACAGAGAGGGCTTGCGGATCTTGAAATGGCTTGCCATCGACAGCGAGCAAAGTGTCTCCTGGGTGCAAGCCTGAGCGTTCTGCAGAAGAATCTGGCAACACGTCTTCGATGATGATTCCGGATTGCCTCCCGAGGCCGAGTCCGTTCGAAAGCGTTGGCGTGATTTCACGAGCGACAATACCGATAGCACCACGGCGCACGTGTCCCCGCTTGCGCAGTTGCTCATAGACAAAGCTAATCATATTTGAGGGAATCGAAAAGCCTACGCCCTCGCTACCGCCCGACTGCGAGACAATCATAGTGTTCATGCCGATGACCTCGCCTCTTATATCGATCAGCGGTCCACCGGAGTTGCCGGGATTGATGGCGGCATCAGTCTGCAGATAGACCACGGGAGTGGCGCTGTTGAGCTGGCGCTGGGTCGAACTGATCACGCCCATAGTTACAGTGTTTTCAAGGCCAAGTGGGCTACCAAATGCAAGTGCAAGCTGGCCGACATGCACTTGGTCGGAGTCCGCCAGTTGGAGCACCGGCAGACCAATGGCTTCCACTTTGAGCAGAGCGATATCAGTCAACGCGTCGCGCCCAAGAACCTTGGCGGCAAAGCGCTGCGCATCTCCAATGCCACCAGCCTGCCTGTTGCGATGGCGAAATACCAGAACCGAGAGGGAGGTCGCATGCTCGACGACATGCGCATTGGTAAGGATATATCCCGACGGATCGACGACAATGCCGGAACCCACTCCCTGCTCTTTTGCGATATAGGTCGTCTGCCGCGTATTGGGATCCTGCACCGTAGCCAGGCCGGTGACCTCGATCGTCACCACCGCTGGCCCAACGCGTTCAGCCAGCGCCTGCAGATCTTCATCGAGCTCGAGAAGGCCGTGCCGCGCAGGACTCGGTGCGCCCTTCTCCGTCGGAGCGGAAACCTGCGCGGACGCACACACCGCACCTAAGACAACCAGACCAAGAACCGGAAAAAAAGCAGCAGTGGCACGGTGCACGGGAACCTCTTTCTCCAACACACGATGATTCGTGCGAGCTTTGATTATCGTCGATACTCTTCTACAACGGCCAGACCCGTGATTCCCCTGCAAGAATCTCCTACCAGAGACCGACGTTGGTACCAACGAAGGTGGATTTGCGCACCCTCGCCTAAGAGGGGCTGGCGGCGCTCTTTGGTGGCCAAAGCCGGTATACACACTCAGGCCTCAATTTGTGCACACGCACTACCGACTTGAGCGGAATTGCACAGTCTCCCCATGTCTTTCCGAAGAGACTGTTTCAAGATTCTGGACGACTGGTGAAAACGGGATGCCGACTCCATACATACGCTGAATTGGATGACTTGCAGTGCCTGGTCATAAGGTTGAATCCAACATGACAACACGTCCGACGTATCAAGGGACTTCCCAGGATGATGTTGCTAAGGACTGACCGACTGCAGAGATTTCCATGTTTGCCAGGCACAATCAGCACAGATCAAGAATTGAATGTGAGGAAGATGACGATCAGCCCAAAAGATTTTGAGGTTCCGCCCGGCAAAAGAGTCGATCTCCGAGAGTGGCCGACGATCGGGGCGCCTCTTTGCAAGTCGAAGAAGCAGTATCAGAGGATGCTCGAAGAACATGTAAAGGATTTAAACTCGCTGCAGCAGCTTCACTATGCCTCCAACCGCTTCGCATTGCTGCTGATCTTTCAAGGGATGGATACAGCCGGCAAAGACGGCGCCATCCGGCACGTCCTGTCCGGTGTCAACCCGCAGGGCTGTGAGGTCTTCAGTTTCAAACAGCCAAGCACCGATGAATTGGAACACGACTTTCTCTGGCGTACCACATGCCGGCTTCCCCAACGCGGACGGATTGGCATCTTCAATCGCTCGTATTATGAGGAAGTGCTCGTTGTTCGAGTACACCCTGAGATTCTCCGGAACCAGGGTCTTCCTGAAAAACTGCGCGACGAGAAGAGCATTTGGGAGGAGCGGTTTCGCTCCATCGTGGACCTGGAAAGCCATCTCTATCGGAACGCAACCCGGACGATCAAAATTTTCCTGCATCTTTCTCGTGACGAACAGCGAAAGAGATTCCTCGAGCGCATTGATGAGCCAGACAAAAACTGGAAATTCAGCCTCGCCGACATTCACGAGAGAAAGTATTGGAAACGTTACAGGGAGGCATATGAAGCGTGCCTGGGTGCGACAAGCACACATCATGCGCCCTGGTACGTGGTTCCAGCCGACGATAAGCAAAACGCCCGCTTGATCGTTTCAGGCATTGTCCTTGATGCGCTTAAAGGTCTCAAGATGACATATCCAAAGACAACTGAGAAGAGGCGCGCAGAGTTGCTTTCGATTCGAAAACAGCTCGCCAAGTAGCGAGGAACCATCTTGATGAACGCGAAAGAGGATTTGATCAGCGTCGGCCAAGATGATAGCGAATTGGAACCCCGCCCGAGCCTTTCGGTCTCCAACGGAACTGCAGTTACTGAATATGAATGCAACAGATTGTCGAGCACGATTCGTGTAAACTCTGCAGACTTCCTCAAATCTCAAGAGATTCTCCTTTTCCGCAACAGCGGACGATGCAGTGAAAAGGGCCGGTTGGTACTCTGGGCAGAAGATCCCATAGACCGTTGACTGGCGAGGCGTCGTCTGTGGGTCTATGGATCAACCACCTTGACTAGGGTTGAGTCAGCAACAGCTCGCAGATCCTTCCGGTACGCAATGGACGCAGAAGTGGCTTCCTCGGAGGCGGCCAGGCGTATACTGGCGCCGGGTCGAGAAAGCTAGTTTGAGAGCCTTGCTTGAGATCAATTTCAGAGCCGACACGAAAACGTCAGTCGCTCCTGTTCATGCAAACCGGCCTTCGGCGTTCAACCTTCCAGAGACATAAGATTCCTACTGCCTTTCTCACTCCAGCGCAGCGGACCGCAACAGGAGAAACTCAATGACCGCCGAACTAATCCACCGCTTGCACTTCGCCTTCACCATTACCTTCCACTATCTGTTTCCCCAACTCACCATGGGCCTTGCCCTGCTCATCGTGGTTCTCAAGTCCGTCGCCCTTAAAACCGGCAGCGAGCAGTGGGACCGCGCCGCCCGCTTCTGGGGCCGCATATTCGGCATCAATTTCGTCTTCGGCGTGGTCACCGGCATTCCCATGGAGTTCGAATTTGGCACCAACTGGGCGCGTTTTTCGCAACTCTCCGGCGGCGTCATCGGCCAGCCACTCGCAATGGAAGGCGTCTTCAGCTTCTTCCTTGAGTCGGCCTTCCTGGGCCTGTTTCTATACGGTGAAAAGCGCATTTCCAAACTCATGCATTGGTTCTCGGCCGTCATGGTTTTTGTCGGATCGTGGATTTCAGGGTTCTTTATCATCGTCACCGACGCCTGGATGCAGCACCCTGTGGCCTATGACCGCCTTCCCAACGGTCAGTTTGAGGTGCTCAGTTTCTGGCATCTGCTCCTCAACCCTTGGGGGTTGCATCAATATGCGCATAACATGACCGGCGCGGTCGTCACCGGCTCCTTCGTCATGGGTGCTGTTGGCGCGTTCTATCTCCTGGAAGGGCGGATGGCTGATTACGCGCGCATCTTCCTCAAGGTCGGCGTCATAGCAGGCCTCGTAGCCTCCGTCCTCATCATCTTTCCCACCGGCGACCTTCACGGCAAGTACGTTGCGCGCAACCAGCCGGCCGCGATGGCCGGCATGGAGGGCCTCTTCAAGACCGAAGACGGTGCGGGGATGGTGCTCATCGGCCAACCCAACGAGGAGACCGGCCAGATCGACAACCCCATCGTCGTTAACGACGCACTCAGCTTCCTCATTTACGGCACCACCAAGGCGGAAGTGAAAGGCCTCGACCAGATCCCCCGCGACCAATGGCCCACCGCCTTGCCGCTGCTCTTCTACGCTTACCACATCATGGCCGGTCTCGGAACCTGGTTTGTGTTGCTGATGATCGTCTCCGCCTTCCTGCTCTGGCGCCAGCGGCTCTACCAATCCCGCTGGGTCCTGTGGGCGCTGCTGCTCAGCTTTCCGCTGCCCTACATCGCCAACACAGCCGGCTGGATGACCGCCGAACTCGGCCGTCAACCCTGGCTCATCTACGGCCTCATGCGTACCAGCGAGGGCTACTCGAACACTGTCTCGGCCAGCAACGGCCTCTTCACTCTGCTAGGCTTCATGGGCCTTTACTCGCTGTTGGGTCTTCTGTTTACCGTCCTCATTTACCGCGAGATCAGCAATGGCCCGGAACCAAAGGTCATCCCCGCCAAAGCGGCTAATGCAAAATGACGATCACCGCTATCCCTTGAGGGCCTGAAGAGAAAGGAAAATCGCCATGATGGGTTTCATCTGGTTCTGGTTGGTTGCCGTAATGATCGTGGGCTACGTCGTGCTCGACGGCTTCGACCTCGGCGTAGGCGTGCTCCACCTCTTCCTCGTCCGCACTGAAGCGGAGCGGAGGGCCACCCTCGCGAGCATCGGCCCTGTCTGGGACGGCAATGAAGTCTGGCTGCTGGCTGGCGGCGGCACGCTCTATTTTGCCTTTCCGCTGCTCTACGCCTCGGCATTCAGCGGATTCTATCTTCCCCTGATGATCGTGCTCTGGTTGCTGATCCTGCGCGGCGTAAGCCTTGAGCTGCGCAATCACATCGAGGTCGGCGTCTGGCGCGCCTTGCTGGATGGCGTCTTTGGCCTCTCCAGCGCCCTGCTAACCATCTTTTTCGGCGCCGCCCTGGCCAACGTTCTGCGCGGCGTTCCCCTCCAGGCCGACGGCTACTTCTTCCTGCCCCTGTGGACCAACTGGCAGCCCGGCCCTCACCCCGGCATTCTCGACTGGTATACGGTCATCGGAGGCCTGCTTGCCTTGGTCGCCCTCACGCTCCACGGCGCTCTCTGGCTCTCCATCAAAACCTCGGGAGAACTGGCCCAGCGCACCCGCGGCATCGTCAACCCGCTCTGGCTCCTTCTGGCGGTTCTCACAGTTGTCAGCCTCGTCGCTACCATCGCCGTGCGTCCTGCCAGTCTGAACAACTACTTCAACTTTCCCGTAACCTTCCTCGTTCCAGTGGGAGTCATCGCCTCCCTGGCCGGTATCTGGCTCCTCAATCGCAAGGCCCAGCCGGTGAAGGCATTCCTTTCTTCCTGTTTCTATCTGTTCTTTATGCTGGCCGGGGCGTGCTGGGGTCTTTATCCCACGCTGCTGCCCGCCACCACCGGTACTGACCGCGACATCACCCTCAGCCGCGCAATCTCCGGCCCGCACACCCTCGCAGTCGGCCTGGTCTGGTGGGGCTTCGGCATGGCGCTGGCCATCGGCTACGTCGTTTTTGTGTACAGCAAGTTTCGCGGCAAGGTGGATCTCCATGCTGGTGGGCACTGAGCGTTTGGATGATCTCGCTTCAGTGATAGGGCGAAACTGGTGTCCCAGCATCAACGTGGCAGAATCAATGCGCGCTGTTTTGATTTGGCATCGAAGGATTGAAGCCGCCAAAAGCTGTCGAGCCGCGCCCAAATCCATGGTCGCATCCCTATAGGATTCAATTCGGTTCGCGCCGCATTCTTGCCGCAAGCAAGGTAGTCTTCGAGTCTTTGACCTAGCGTGAGCCCTTCACCCAGATGTCGTCGGAACGGAGAACACTCTTCAATTCCGACAGTGCGCACAGCTCATAGCAACGCCGGTCGCTGCCGGCGCCTGGCATCCCCATTTTCTCCCAATGTCTCTTGATCAATCCGATGGGTACGTCGGCGGGTAGCGCACTGCTTTTTCCGTTCTCTGAGAACGCCCTTCTCAGCAGGTTCCAGTCAGTATTTCGTCTTGGCGCCGAAGATGCTCAGGCGCACTCTCAACTTTGACGAGCTGCGCGGCCCTGGCCGGTGCTCTTTTCTCCATCACCTCACGGTTCGGTTTGTTGTGGTTCGTTCGGTTTGAATTCCCTTCTTTCGCTGCCGAAGATTGAGAACGAGTTGCTGACGTGGCTCGCTTCCTTGTGCGGTCAATCCCTTGCATAGTTCCCGTTGCCGATTACGATACTGGCTATAATCCGCCATAAGGGAAACTCGGTTGGCAAGTCGCTGCGCCTTCCGGTCTTCTCTCAGTCCGCTATTACGAACAGGAGTACGAACGATTTGTTGAGCGTTCTCATAACCGGATGTTGAGGCGAGTGTCCAGGCCCCAAGAGCTGCCTCAGCGTTCTGACGGTTCCTTCCCTGCAAAGTTGTTGCGGAATACGTCGGAGGCCTTTACCTGGATGTCGTAGTCGATGACAAGGACTGTATATCCACCCAATTCTCCCTTCTCAAGCCTGAGATCAGCCTTCGAGAGAAGGCGATGGGGGTCCTCCCACGTGACATTCTGTCGCATCAGAAGTTTCCGGACACTCGGGGCCACTTCTCGTCGGACATAAGATTGGAAGGACTCCTGGTCCTGGTAATGTTCAACTTGTGCGGCGCCGCCGGTTGGCCGTTGCCGGGCCGGTCGAAGCCCGTTACATTCGGCTCTTGACAGACGCACAGCCTGTTGTGATTCCTCATCCCAGCATGTCAGACCAGCTGTGCGCGCCCAACCATGTTTTGCCACAAGAAAGCGCATTACAGCATCGAGAGTCAGCCAACTGAAAGATGGCGTGTGGGCTCGGAACGTTTCGGGGTTAATCTTGTTCAGCATGATGTGGATATTTGAGACGTTGCCCGTCGCATGCCGCGGTCACTTCCCTTCCCTCTTCGATCAGGCGCGTTTGTTTTGCTCCTGGCGCCCCGCAAATTGGCGGAAGTCCTGGCCTTGCATCTCGATCACTCTGCACATCTCGATCAGACGGGACCGCATACGTTCGCCAATCCGATCACCGAGCGTTTCGGCGCGGAGGCCTCCTTCTCC
>Ga0114951_10003382_pt1 | contig 16565 bp, 17 predicted proteins | sample AM7aDNAmetaG_FD_88677 | JGI IMG/M metagenome (GOLD analysis project Ga0114951, IMG submission 88677) | Freshwater microbial communities from Finland to study Microbial Dark Matter (Phase II) - AM7a DNA metaG | ecosystem: Environmental > Aquatic > Freshwater > Lake | place: Finland: Lake Alinen...
AGGAGATCGTCAGCTCTCGATCCAGTGCGAAATCACCGGCGAACAATCTTGAAGAAGTTGTAGAGATCAGATGAAAATGGCGGGAGAATCTTGCGGAGTTTCAACGAAGAAAAGCATTGCGCCTTTAAATACGCCACAAACTGGGGTATATTACCAAATAAACTATGCTAAAACAAGCTCTCAATCTTATCCGTTCCGGCGGCATTTTCCCCTGGACGGTGACGCTTCTCTTCTACGGATTCGTTTTCGCCGTGATCGCCAACGCGGAACTTCCGGCCCTTCCCGACCAGGCCTTCGCGCTCCGGCAGCGTCTTTGGGAGAACAATAAACAGGACTTCCGCGACCCGAACGAAGCCTTTTCGATCTTCGCGCCCTACGCCCCCCCCCAAGGGAGCGTGAGCTTCATCACGGACGTTCCTTATAATCTTTACTCGATGGATATCGCGAAAACTTTTTCGGCCCAAAGCTATTTTGTGCCCCTGATCCTGAACCCCTTCCCGCAGGAAAATCACGCCTTTGTTTATTGCTCCTCCGAAGCCATCGCAACCACCCGTTTGCGGGAGTCAGGTTATCAACTGCGGGCGAGCCTTGGAGCCGGCAAAGGGCTCGCCGAGAAGACTTTATGAATCTTTTGGCCGCCGTTTTTTCCCCGTGCTTCCTCGGAATGCTGACGCTGCACGTTGTCCTTCACGGGATACCCCTGAGGAACCGGATCTTTTTCTATAGTGCCATGGCCTTCCCCGTGGGAGCCGGCGTCTGCTCCCTGATCTTATTCTTCGCTTATCTGATCTGTCCCTCGCAAGGGAAATTCCTGTCGCTCGCCGCGAGCCTGCTCCTCACCACCGCCCTTTTGGGATACGTGATCTCACGAAACGCGCGAGATCCCCTGTCTTCCGCTGAGGCTCTCCCACCTCTCGCCCATTTTCAAAAGATCGACCTTCAAAATAAACGCCTGCTTGCGGAAATTCTCCTTTCCCTTGCAGGACTTTTTCTCTTCCTCGGCGCTCTTTTCGCTGTAATCCAGTTTTTTTCCCTTTCAACGCCTTTGAATGTTTGGGGAGGCTGGGACGCGCGTTTTTTTTGGTCCCTGAAAGCAAAATTCTTTTTCCGCTCACCTGCGGATTGGCAGGGCATGTTCTCCCCAAAACTCTTTTGGTCCCATCCCGATTACCCGCTGCTTCTTCCCGGTATCCAGGCGTGGGGCTGGCACTGGCTGGGCCGGGAATCATTGATTTGGGGCCCCGTCGTTTCCCTGGGGTTCTACGTATCCTGCGCGTTCCTTCTGGTCTGGTATCTCCGGGCGTACGTTTCCTCCGCCACCGGCTGGTTTGCCGGCACTTTTTTTCTTGTCCTGGGACCTTATTTATTCTGGTCCCTCCAGCAGTACGCGGACGTTCCTCTCGGCTTTTTTATCGCCGCCTCCGTTTTAACGCTCACGGCCGCGGTCCGCTCCGGACAAGTCCGGCTCTTCTGCGTTTCGGGCTTGCTGGGAGGGCTGGCAGCGTGGACCAAAAATGAAGGGCTTTTCTTCCTCGCGGAAGCCGCTGTTTTTCTTGGAATCTACTGTGCGTTCAGGGGCCGCAGGAAAGCGCGCGACTGGAAACCCCTCGCCTGGTTCGCGGGAGGGGTCGTTCTTCCGCTGCTCGCCATTGTCATCCTGAAAGTTTTCCTCGGAACGACCGGAGAGTACCTGGGCCCCAAGCGGGCCCTTCATGATTACTTCCGGCTTCTTTTCGGAGGCTGGGACCGGACATCCCTGATCTTCCAGGCTTTCTTCGTTCATATGACATCGTTCACTTCGTGGAAAGGAACGTGGATCATTTTTGCCGCGGGGGCGCTCCTCCGAAGTCTCAAAAAAATAACCGGAGCGGATCGCTGCGCGTGGATCGTTTTTGGCGCGGTCCTTTTTATCAATCTGGGGTACTTTTTAACCCTTCACCTGACTCCCTACGACCTCAAATTCCAGATCCAGACCGCCTTCGCCCGGCTCCTGCTCCATTCGGGCATCCTGGCGGTCGCGTTCGGCTTTGAAGCCCTGACCCTGATCCTCCCCAAAAGCAAAGGGCAGACGACCTCCTGAGAGATCGCCTGCCCCTTCACCATAAAACCTGAAACTTTTTTAACGACCTTGAGCCAGCGTCTGCCGCCGCGTTTGGTTCTCGGCGAAAGCCTTTTCTCCCAAAGTCTCCCGCGCGAGCGCGTCCTTGTTCTTTCCGTTGTAATAGTCGTAGTCCATGATCGCGAGGATCCGGATCATGGTCAGGATATCGAGATTCATCACCGCGGGATCGCTCGCCAGCGTCTCGTCGATGCGGGACGCGTAGGTCTCGGGCGTGTTGAGGACCGCGACATTATCGCGGCTCTTGTAGATCGCGATCACGGCGTTGATCGCCTGTTTTTTCTCGTCCAGGTTCATGCGGCTCCACAGCGTCATGTTCCGGCTCAGCTGGTTCATCATGTCCGGAAACTGAAGGCCGACCCCCGGCTTTTCTTCCGCGGGCTTTTTCTTTGCCTGAATATTCATAAAACCCAGAAACAGCACGACCGCCACAATTCCGAATACGACCAACCCGACATTTTTTTTCATTCTTTTCCCTTTCTTTGAGAGATTTCTTCCGTTTTTTCCGCTATTTGAATTTTTCCAAAACCGCGACGGCGGCCAATGTCTGGGCGTCCGTTCCGGGAGCCGCGCCGGGCGCGTTCTCCACCACCCGGTCCGGCACCAGACCGATCCCGTCAAGGACTCGCCCCTCGGGGGTCAGGTAACGCGCCGTGGTTAATTTCATACCGCTGACGTCGTCCAGCGGGATCACCGACTGCACGGAACACTTCCCGTAGGTCTTCACGCCGACGATCGTGGCCCGCTGATAATCCTGAAGCGCTCCCGAAAAGATCTCGGAGGCGCTCGCCGTCTTCGCGTTCACAAGGACCGCGAGCGGCATATCAAAATAACCTTTGTCCTTTGAAGAAAAATACTCTTTCCGCTGTTCCGCGATCTTGCTTTGCACCGTGAGGATCTTCTTGCCCTTCGGCAAAAACTGTTCCGCCATGGCGACCGCCTGCGTCATGAGTCCCCCGTCGTTGTCCCGGAGATCGATGATCAGGGCGTTCATCCCTTTTTTCTTCAGGTCTTTCAGGACCTTTTCCGCCTGGGACGTCGTGTTGTCCTGCCAGGCGACAAGACGGATATACCCGAGCGACTTTCCGATCATGCGGGCGTCCTGAATGGCCTGGATCTCGATCTTCTGCCTTTGGATCTTGATATCGAAGATCTCGCCCGCGGGACCGCGCATGACCTTCAAAACGACCGGCGTGTTCTCGTCCCCGCGGAGCATCGCGGCGACCTGCGCGATCGTTTGCTTCTCGATCGTCACGTCGTTGATCTTCAGAATGATGTCTTCGGCGAGCAGGCCCGCTTTTTCCGCCGGTTTCCCCGGCTCGACCGCCCGGATCGCGACTTTCGTTCCCACCATCTTCAGGATCGCCCCGATCCCCGCGTATTCCCCCTTCATGGCGATCTGGATGAGCTGGTAGCGCTCCGGCTCAATGAATTCCGAATACTTATCCAAAGATCCGAGCATGCCCTTCACCGCCTGATAAAGCACCGCGCGGGGCTGGAGATTCCCCGGATAAGCCTCATAAATAGCCCCAAAAGCCTTGGAGAAAAGTTTCAGTTCCTCGATCAGACCGGCGCCTTCCTCCTGGGCATGCAGGAAAGAGAAGGGAAGAACGGCCAGACACAAAAGAGCTATAAGGGCAAAACGGTGAACTCTTCTTCCCAGCATTTAATGGCTCCTGTCTCGTCGAAAACAGCCTTTACACGTAACCCACGGGGTGAATGGTCCAGCCGTGCTACCGCCTGAACCGAGAAATTCCTGGAGTTGACCGTGAGCAGGCCGGACTGAATGACTCCATCCAAACTTGGCGTCTCATTATCATACAAATACCCATTGGAAGCAAGCACTTGAGGCACACCGCCCACATCCGTGAACGCCTGATCGTCCTCCGTTCCCTCGCGACGGTCCCGGCCCCTCCGGAAGGAGAGGATCTTGTCGCAGATCACGGGGTCGAAGCCCGCGACGATAAGGACGGGCCGTGAAGCGGTATTCACATTGACGAGACCAGAGCTCTCCAGGGTCACATATGGCAGAATCTTTTCATAGATCGCGGGGGTCATCCCTTTGATATAGAGCAATTCGGGCAGGGCCTTCAGCGCCTGGTTCCGGGGAGCATACGGCGGATTCAGGCCCTTGTAATAACGGCTTTCCGCTCCGGACATGGAGGCGTCGTCATCTTCGTCTCTCCAATCGATCAGCGCTTCCGCCATCGCTTGAGCCTCGTCTTTGGGAAGCCCTCCGCACTCCTTAAAAAGCCGCTGGAGAACATCGCGAGACTTTACGAGATTTAAATTTATTTTCCGTTCCTCATCGACAAGACCGTAACGGATCTCCGGTTCCTGTCCCTTGTCCCAGGAAGTTCCCGTGGCATAAGACACCGTGAATTCCCCGCCGCCCACCCTGATCTTCCGGAATTCCTGCTCATTCCTACTCCATCGCTGATTGAGCGCTTCGCATTGGGTAATGCCCTTTTTGTAATCGAGAAGAACGCTGACGCCCTTCTGAACCGCCGCTTCCCCGATAAGCCGCAATTTCTGGCGCGACTCCAAACGGGAAATCACGCCAATCTTCTGACGGACCATGTACCCGACCGAGAGGCTGAAGATACTGCTCACCACAAGAACGAAGAAAACGAGGATTAGAATGCTGCCTTTGGAGGACCCGGGGGAATCATGTCGGTTCATCTGCTCTCCCTGATCAGAACGAAAGTTCTTTGAGTGCGGCTTCCCTGGAGGTCAGGCCAAAACGCGTGAGCCATTGTTCGAATTCCCGAGACGACACTTTGCTCTCACGACGAACGCGGGCGCGCTCTTTCAGAAGATGCGGCAGGTGCCAGAAAGTCGACAAATAAACTTTGACGGCCACCCAGGCCAGGCTGAGGAAGGATGATTTTTTCAGGAATTGCGCCGCCGGTCCCTGCCGGTGAAAGATCCCGTAAAAATGATAAAAATAACGCGTCAGCGTGTACCAAGGTGCCTGGAGCAGGTGCCGCATCGGGAAACATTTGATTAGGACCCAAAGCCGGTTCCGCTCGACAAGGTAAGCCTTGAAGGACGACAAAAGACCGAAGGACGCGGACAATTTGTGGTAGGCGACCGCCGTGGGAATATAATGGCATTGATAGCCCAGCAGCCTTCCCCGGAGACCGACATCAATGTCATCGGCGTAGGCGAAAAATAACCCGTCAAAAAGACCAATCTTTTCCATCATGTCCCGCCGGTAGAGACCGGCGCAACCGCTGGGACAAAAGACCTCGGTGACCGAATCGTACTGGCCCTCATCTTTCTCCAAACGACCGCGCGTCCGTCCCAGCGCGTCCCGGGTGATCGTTTGCCCCGTGTTCTCGATCAGGCCTTTTTTCCCATAATAGTAAATCTTGGAAGCGCACATCCCGACAGAAGGCTCCTGGATCCCTTTGACCATTTCCGCGAGCCAGGAAGGCTCCATCGTCGCGTCGCTGTTGACCAGGGCGATAAACTCGCCTTTCGAGGCACGGATCCCCACATTGCACCCTTCGGCGAACCCCACGTTGGTCTTACTGGCCACGATCACCAGAGACGCGCCGTAGCGCTCCCGGATCATTTCCAGGGAGCCGTCCGTGGAACCGTTATCGACCAGGACGATCTCAAAAGGCCGGTAAGTCTGCTGTAGCAGGGAATCCAGACATTCGAAAATGACATCCTTGCCGTTCCAGTTGAGCACGACGATCGAGACAAGACCGGGATTCATAAGAGGACATCCCTGGACTGATCGGAAGCCGAGGCAGTCCCCGTTTGCCGAGAAGGCGGCAGGCCGATCTTTTTTTCGATCTCGTCGTTTTGCTGAAGAAGCCGGTCGATTTTACTCTCAAGAGCCCTGTTCTGCTGTGCGAGCTGATCGATCCTTGCCGAAAGCTCATCGACCAGCCGTCTCATGTATTTGTCCAATCCCTCCGGCTGGTAAAGACCTCCGTCGTTCTCGATCTTCCGGTCTTTGGCCATGTTCCAGGCCACGCCAACTTTCTGGACCGCCTGATCCTCGCTGGGGACATCTGCCGCGACCGCGACCCCCGCGAAAAACAAGCACGCTCCTGACAACCCGATAAAAAAAATGTCCCGCCAATTTTTCACGTGACGCCTCCACTTCCCGATGGGTATGTTATCGGCTTCCACTGCTCATTGTTTAATAAACGGCCGTTCCTCCCGCCTCAGACAGGTAACTTTTTCCGGTCAAGCTCAAAAACCTGAACCACCGTCCCTCCCGCGAAGACCCCTTTTTCCACGAGAGGTTTAAAAAAAGACAGTCCCTGTCCTTTCAGATAATAAAGCCTGAAAAGAACCGAACGGATCAACTGGGCGTCCGCCAGGACCGCATAGAACGTGCCGGCATCCTCAAAAAAGAGAACGGCGGCGTCCGGAATGCCGTCCTCGTATTTCTTTTCAACGAGCTTTCCGTCATCGACATAGAAAAGACCGCTGGGTTTCAGGAGCCTCCCCTCCGGCGAAACGCCCAGCAACGCTTCTTTAACGGCCAGGTTCACCCGGACCCCGTTCTTGAAGGTTAATTGGTCACCGTCGCGAGCGGTCAAGGGAGAAACGGGCGTATACTTCAGCAAAGTCCCCGAAACGCTCAAAAGCTCACGCACATAACTGCCGCCGACATCTTTCCCCAGAACGCCGAAGATCCCTCCGGAATGCCGCCGCTTTTTTTCTCCGAGCGCTTTGGCTTTCCTGAAATCCCAGCGGGACATGACGCTGACAGCCAGGTTCTGTTCGACCAGGTCATTGTAGAGCAGGACATAAGCCGGAGGCATCGTTCCCCGGCCGTGGGTCTTATCGAGCAACGCGTTCTTTTGCTCCGGCGTCATGGATGCCGGCAGCGCGACAAACGCTTCGCCTCGTCCGGTCCGCACCATCTTCAAGAGCAGGTCAACCGCGTCCGCGACTTCCATGCCTTGTTTCAAAAGAAGGTCCAGCGCGTCGTTGCCGCCGAGGTCCAGCATGCGAAGGATCCCCGCCGCTTCGCGTTCATCGTCCGTCATCAGAACCCGCGACATCCAGTAAGTTTCACGAAAATGCTGGGTTCCCCCGTCGGCGATCACCGCCCGGTGAGCCACGCCGGTCACGAAATATCCCGGCGGCCACCAGCTGTTGACGATGGCGTCCTCCGAGGTCTTCGCGCGCAATTCCAGCAAGGCATCGTTCCAGACATCATCCATGATCGGGTGGATGTCGCCGGCGACCACGTGGGCGGACAGAAAGATCATGGGAAGGAAAGCGGTCAGAATCAGGGCAAGGCCCGCGCGCCTGCGGGACGCCTCACTCCCCAGAAACGGCAGCAAGCCCTTCAAACGCCCGAAGATTCCGGAAGCGTCCAGAAGCCTCACCACGCCGAACCCGGCAAAGATCGCGAGCGGCAGCACGAACAGCACCGAGAATCTCTCCGTTTTCAACGACATCAGGAAAATGGGGACGCTGAAGAGCGCCAGAAAGATGAACCGGAAACGCGCATAGGCATCGCCCTGTTTGAAGGCGTGCCGTCCTTCCAAAACCAGCCCGCTCAGGGCGAGACCGAACGTGAAGTAATTCCCCGTGAGAAAGATCAGCTTTTTGAGCCCGATCCCGTTCGCTTCTCCCACGGTCAGAAAAACGTTCGGCCAGATGTCCCATTCGGCCAGGGCGAATTTGTTCAGAACGTCCCATCCCATCCCCATGGAGTTCAGGAATCCCGCGGGCGTCAGAAAAATAGCCAGAAAAACGCACGCCGCCGCGATGTAAATCCCCAGAAAACGCGCGCCTTCCGCCACCATCGCGGAAGCCTTCCAGCGCCGGATCCCCCACAAGCAGAGAACGCTTCCCCCCAGGCACCCGGGCACGAGGACCAGCATAAAGGGCCAGCCCGTCCAAAAAAGCGCGTAAAGCCCCGTAAAAAAAGCCGCCAGAACCGCGCCAGCCACTCCCTTTTCTTTCCCCCGCATGCCCCCAAAAACACAGGCAAGGATCGTGACCGGAAAAACGTAATTATAAGGATCGGTGTCAAACCAGCCGAGAGCGCTTCGCTGGATAAAGATCGGCGACAGAGCAATGATCATCATCCCGGTCGCGCTTGCGGCCAAAGGAAGACCGAGGATCCATCCGAATCCTCCGTACACCAAAAGAATGACCAGGGTCAGAAAAAGCGGCACGTAAGCCACCGCCTCCATCAGGGTGATCTCCGGATCGAACGTACGGAGTACCTTGTAGCACCAAAGTCCGATATAGGGATGCAGCGAATAGGTCTCCCAATGGCCGTGTGGAGCCCTCATGAGGGGATTGAGGTATTGTCCGGCCCTTTTAACGTCCGCAATGCGGCCAGTCTCCAATAGTCGCTCGGTCTGATAATAGTAGTGGTAGGGATCGGCTTCCAGGAGATAGCGCTGACGCCCGTGCCGTTTGCTTTCAATACTTCCCTCCGCGCTCCGGACCGCCTGGTCGTATTGCTCCCGGTTGTCGTGCTTCAAACGCTCCGTCTGAAGGATCGCCAGCCTTTCTCTTTCCTGGGACGGAATCTTGGGGTCGGCCTTTTCAATGGCGCTTTGGATCTGGGATTCCATGCTCCTCTCCACATAATCGCGGGCGATGGCGGCCGACGAGCGGAACGACAGAAAAGGACCGCCGTGGATCGCGTAGGTCCGGAAATAGAGAGCCAGGAACCCGATGATGAAAAGCGCGGAAAAAAATTTCAAACGAGGGAAAAAAGAACTCTTCGCCTGCATATGATCTCAAACCGTTTCCGTTAAAAACCTTTGAGTTCCCAATGAATTAGAGCATAATAGACTAGAATTGATCGATTATGAACCCAAAAATTCTACTCATCATTCCAGCGCTCAACGAAGCCGGTTCCATCGGCCGGTTACTCGAAGAGATCAAGACGACATTCCCCCAAGCCGACCGAGTCGTCATCAACGACGGTTCGAGCGACCTTACGGCTGAAGAGGCCCTCAAGACGGGGACCTGTGTCGCCAACCTCCCTTTCAATCTCGGCATCGGCGGGGCCGTCCAGACCGGCTATCAGATCGCCCACGAGCAGGGTTACGACATCGCGGTCCAGGTCGACGGCGACGGGCAGCACGATCCAAAGCTCATCCTCTCCCTGATCACGCCGATCCTGGAAGACAAACTAGACCTGTGCATCGGAAGCCGCTTCCTCGATCACGACGCGTCCTCATTCCGCTCCACCGCGGCACGACGCTTCGGCATCCGTTTTTTTTGTCATCTTCTGAAACTGCTGACGGGTCTTTATTTGACCGACCCGACATCGGGGTTTCGCGCTACCGGGAAAAAACTGAACGGGATCTTTGCCGCGTATTACCCCGTGGATTTCCCCGAACCTGAGGCCATCAAGATCGCCAAGCGCCGCGGGATGCGTATCGGAGAAGTCCCCGTCCAAATGCGGGAGAGGCGGAGCGGGCGCTCATCGATCCGTCCCCTCGCGACGTTGTATTACATGATCAAGGTCACCTTCGCCATTCTCATCGATCTGCTGAAGAAAAAATCCTAGGAGGCGCACCATGCAGCCAAAAACATTCGCGATCATCTTGACGGGAACGATCCTGCTTTTTGTCCTCAACCTCATCCGGCGTGAAAAAATGTCCTTCAAATACGCCGTCACATGGCTCGTCTCCAGCTTGCTGGCCCTCCTCTTCAGCATCAAGGAGGTCTGGCTTCAGGCGATTTCGAAGGGGGTGGGATTCACGTTGCCGAGCAATTTTGTTTTCTTCCTGCTATTGATCTTCGTGCTCCTCTTCAGTCTCCTCCTCACGCTTTACATCAATGAGCAGAATAATCGGACGGAAAATCTGGCGCAAACGATCGCGAAACTGGATTTCCGGCTGAAGAAGCTCGAAAAAGACGGCGAAATCAAATCCTAAAGCGGGGCTTAAGTCCTCAAAAAAAAGTGTCCCGCCGGTCCTCGGCCGGCTTTTTGGCCTGCGGGTTCGCTTTCCACTGAGAGAGATCCGAAAGGAAATCCGTCTTTTCGGACGCCGGCTGCGGGCTGTTCGCGGCCCCCTCGGCCGGAGCGGCGGCCGGGGCTTCCTCCGGCGGCGGGTTCTCCGCTTTCATGCGATCCGAAAGATTCTCTCCGCGGATCGCCGTTTCCATGTAAGTCGCCAGGTCTTCGCGCCCCATGCCCCGCAACTGCGACACGATTTTTAGGGCCAGCGGTGCTTTCCCCATCTGCACGTACGCCAGCCCGAGACCATAATGGGCTTCGGCGAATTCGGGATAGCTTTCAATCGCCTTCTTGAAATGTTCGGCAGCCGTCTCGGCGTCTTCATTCGCCGTGAGGCTGAACCACCCAAGGCCGAAGTGAGCCTTCGTATAATTGGGATCAGCCTCCAGGGTCTTTTTGAAATTGGCCGCCGCTAGTTGAGGGCGGTTCGCCGGACCCGCGTAGGTCGAAGCTAAGTTAAAATACGCATCGGCATATTTGGGATCAATGCGGACCGCCTGTTCAAAAGAACCGATCGCGCTTGCCGCTTGGTCTTGCTTCAGGTAGATCAGGCCAAGAAGATTGTAGGCTGGCGCCTGGTTCGGGTCCTTTTCAAGGAGCCTTTGCAGTGCGTCGATCGCCTGGTTAAACTGATTCGCCTGGAAATACTGCATCGCCTGCTGATAATCTTCCTGCTGCGTCGAGGCAAAACACGCCGTTGCGAACAGCAGGCCCGAAAGGAGCAGAAACGCGGCGACTCTCACGTCAGGCGCTCTTGGGGGGTTGGAGATCGGTGACGTTTTCCGTCGTGATCAGGATCCGGGAAATATCCATCGTGCATTTGATGATGTCGGACCCCTTGGATTTCGGTCCCATGGAATACCTCTGGACCTGGAACAAGTAATCGGACTGTTCCAGCAAATTGATAAAGGAGAGAACGTTGGTCAGCTTGCCTTCGCAATCAAGGCTCGTTTTATAGATCCGGTAGATAGGTTTTTCCTCGACGTCGCCCGGGCGGATCCCCGTGATCGTGATCGTCTGTTGCCCCGCGATGGTTTCGATCTTTTTCAAAAGAGCGGCCACGATCACCTCCTGCGTCATGTCCCCGCTGTCCAGGTAAGTGCTGTATTGGTTGTACTCTTCAATGATGCGGTCGCGGAAAGAGATAATACGCTTGCTTCGCCGGATATTCTCCCGCTGGGCCTTATTCTCGGCCTTCAGGTACTGCTCCTGAGACAGGAACGGGCCGATCATCAGCCGGTCCATCAGGGCAAGGCACACGCTGATCACCGCGACAAAGAACAGGGTCTTCGTCGGCCCTTTGAGCCCGGAAAAAAAGGTATCAAAATTGAATTCGCTGAGCTTCATCTAAAACCCCTGCGCGAGCGTGCATTCGATCACGAAATCGGCCACGTCCTGTTTTCCTTCTTTTCGCGACTGCGTTTCCTTGGTCTCCACCGAGCTGAAATAGTTGGAATCCCTCAACTGCGTCACGAAGGCGAACACGCGCGACATGGACGCCGCGGTCCCTCCCAACGACACTTTCCCGTCGCTGTCATAGTTCACCTGGGAAAGGTACAAGTCGTCACCGACGAACCCGTTCACAACGTTCAGGACGAGCAGTTCCTTCCCCCGGCTGTCGAGAAGTTTTTTGACGACGCGGTTCTTGGTCGAGATCGCCTCCAGCCGTTTCGCTTCCTCTTCGTATTTTCCCCCGGCGGTCTGCAAGGACTGATTCCCCAGTTTTTTGAAATAAATATTACTCCCCATGATCAGGCAGATCAAAAGAAAGACCGCCATGATCAGGACCCCGAGGGTCATCACGTCCCGGCCGCCCTCCTGTACCTGCTTTTTGATCTTGACCTCGCGGAGAAGAAGGTTGATCTTGGCGCGGTCCGAATTCGCCAATACGGAAAAAAGCTCGAAGAACGAAACTTCCGGCATTTGATCCACCGTGTTCAGCGCGGGTCCTGCCAGCTGGAAGAATTCCCGGTAATTAAAGCGGCTCACCCCGATCTCTTTCGCGTTCGCGCCCCCCGAGACCTTCATGTCCTCCTCCAGAGAAGCGAGGCCTTCCGCAAGACCGGTCACCAGAATTTTCTGGATCGGTTTCCCGACGCCCTGGTCCTGATAGGCGTTGATGGAGACGTTCAATTCCGCGACAAAATCGCTCTTCGCCTGCTGGGGGCTAGCCTTGAGCGCCGTGGCCCCGATGGGGATCCCCCGGACGAAAACGATCTGGTTCCCGTCGATCACGGTCAATTCGGAATATTCCTCTCCCACGTGCAAGCCGCCCGTGGCTCCCCCGACGACGGCCCCTTTCAACGCCTCCCGGTAGGTCTCGGCCATGCACTCGGAGGCCACAACGACCTTATCCAGGCTCAGGCCGGCCATTTCAAAAATAATGGGGTACCGTTCCGCGATCTTGCGGTTCACGATGAAAAGAAGAACGCTCGTGTAGTGCTGCGCGAAAGATTCCAGGTACAGAAAATCGATCACGATCTCTTCGCGCATGTAGGGCGTGAAACGGCCCGCCTGAAGATCGATGATCTTCGCGATCTCTTCCTTTTCCGTCGAAGGGATATCCACGTTCTTGAAGATGAACTGCTTCGGGGAGATAAGACACAGGGCCTGGACCGGAGAGATCTTTTGTTCGCTGCAATAATGAGCGAGGATCTGCGCGATCTCGGCATCGTTTTTCTTCTCGATGCTCTCGACGGCGACCCCTTCGATCGTGAACTTCCCTTGGGAGCCCCGGCCGTATCCGATCTTAAGATATTCGGTGCCGAAGGACACTACGAGGGTCACCGGAGCGGCCGAAAACTTCGAGAATAGTTTCAGCCCTTTGAAACTGCCCAACCCTTTTTCCAAGAGATTCATGAATTCTTTTTGTCCTTTGCCTCGGAGCAGGCCTCCCCCGCGGGGGTGTCAATGATTCGCGTGACTTTGTGGTTGCCGGCCTCTTCGGGCTCAATTGTAACCTTAACGGTCCCGGGAAAACAATTTTTATTCCATTTCGCCTTCCACCGGTACCCCTTGGCCCTCGCGTCATAAAGGTAATATTCCAATCCGAAAGTGCGGATCTTCTCCAGAACGGGAAAGGCGGGCCGGGCGGGGATCTTGGGGGAAAGGACATCTTCAAAACTGAACTTTTGCAGGGCCACAACGCCGCTCTGCGCGTTGAATCCGTAACGCAGGTAGACCGGACGATCACGGAATCTTTGTTCCTTCGGGTCTTCGCCTCCATGCGCCACGGTCGCAAAACTGAGGCTTGTCGGATCTCCCTGAAAATCCCATTTGGGATCCGCAAACTCGTTCCGCAGTTCATTGGTGAGTTTATCGAGGAACAGACTGATCCTCCACTCGGACCGTCCTTTGGCCGCCCGGCTCCACAAACGCAACCCTTGGGCGAACGTCGTATAGACCGCCAATCCCAGGGACGCCGTGATCGTCAGCGCCACGATCATTTCGACCATACTAAACCCGCGGTGCGTCTTTTGTATTCTTTGCATCGGGCACTCTCAGGTAGAAAACACGGGGAAGCGAATGACGGACCCCCTGGTTCTCCCAGAATATTTTTAAATACGCTTCCATTAAAGTTGCGTCCGCGTTGATCGAGCGGATGACCAGATCGTAAAGGTAGGTGCGGTTTTTACCGAGGAGGACCCCGTGCTGCTGGGTCGGCTTCAAAGTTTTCGGTTTTTCAGCCGCGATCCTTTTGTACTCCCAGATCTTTTCTTGGAGAAGGCTCTCGGCTTGGTCCCAATTCTCGATCAGGCTCAGCGCGGATACGGAACCTAGAAGGGTCCTCTGGACAGCGATCAGACCGACCACTAGGATCACGATGCTCAGGATAACCTCGACGAGCGTAAATCCCTTCGTCGCGGGACGCCGGAACCCTCCCGGAGAAGCAGCTTTTTGGGGCAGCGGCCTGGCCATCATGCCTACTTGGTCGGTTGCTCGGGAGCCCAGTTCACGATGTCGTCTTTGGTCACGTCAGGCTTCGCGTCCTTCCCCAACGAATACAGGTCGTAATCGTGCTGGCGGTGCACTCCGGGAGATTGATACTGGTAAGGGCGCCCCCAGGGGTCGATGGGCTGTTTTTCCAGGTAGGGCCCGTTCCAGTTTTCCGGGATCGGGGCGGTCGTGGGCTTTTGAAGCAACGCGTTCAGCCCCTGCGAGGTTGCCGGAAAAAATCCGTTGTCGAGCTCATAAAGTTTGAGCGCCGTCGGAATATTCACTTCGATGTCCGCTTTCGCCGCCGCCTGGCGCGCCTGGTCCGACCGTCCGGTCAAACGCGGCACCACCATCGCCGAGAGCGTTGCCATAATGATCACCACCAGAATGATCTCAATGAGCGAAAAACCTTTTTGCCGGAAATCCCCGAGTATTTTTTTCATAGTATCCTCACAGGTTAATAGACGATCGCATCAATGCTGAAAACGGGGAGTAATATCGCCATCGCGATAAACCCCAATAACAAGCCCACGCCCAGGATCGTGATCGGCTCGATCAGCTGGGTGATCACGCGCGTGCACTCTTCGACCTCCTGCTCATACCAATCCGCAATGTCGTTGAAAGACTGCTCCAGACGCCCCGTTTCTTCCCCGATCAGGATCAGATGGATCGCAAATAACGGAAAAGAGCCGGAGACTTTCAGGGCCCCACTGAGCGTGTCTCCCTGCTCGACACGCAGCACCGCCTGAGCCAGATCTTCCTTCATGGCATCATTCGAGACGATGGGGATCGCGATGCGGAGCGCTTTCAGGAGCGGAAATCCTCCCCTGAGGAGCATTTCCATAGAACGCGCCAGCATGGCGAATTGGGCCATAAAGACCATCTTTCCGATCAGGGGAAGACCCATTTTCCAGCGGTCGAAGCGAACTTTTGGTTTCCCCGATTGAAAGTGCTTCCGGAGAAGCGCCAGAAAAGCCCAGAGAAGGATCCCTAGCGGAAGACCAAACTTCTGGAGCCCGGTACTGACCATGAGGAGGATCTTGGTCGGCAGAGGAAGATTCTGTCCGAAATCGGCAAAGAGCTTCGAGAACTGGGGCACGACATAGGTCAAAAGAAATACCAGCGCCAAAGCTCCCAACCCCACGACGAAAAGCGGGTAGACCAGGGAGTTCCGTACCTTCTGAAGCACGCGGGCCCGGCGCTCCTGGCAATCGGCCAATCGCGTCAGAGCGTCCTCCAAATGTCCCGTATTCTCCCCTAACTCGACCATCGCGATCGCAAAGGGATTAAAAACCTTGTGCTCTCCCATGGCCTCCGCGAGAGATTTCCCCTTCCGAACTTCGTTCTTGACCGTCTCCGCGATCACGCGGAGCTTCCGCTGCTCCGTCTGTTCGGCGGTGACCGTAAGAGCGGCGAGCAACGGAATGCCGGACTTGACCATGCGTCCGAGCTGCTGGTAAAAAACCGTCAGGGAACGATCGCTGACCTTTCCCGGCAGGGACGCCGGGTTCCCCCAACCTTTTTCTTTTTCGTCGGAGGCCGTTTCGGCCAGCTCCACGGGAATCAGGCCCATTTCATTGATCTTGTCGAGGGCCTCATCGCGCGTTTCGGCCGCGAGGATCCCCTTGATCAATTCCGTCCCTTTTTTTGCTTCGTATTTAAACTGCGTCATCGGGGGCCTGATGGGTTTGACAGAATTTTTCAAGACGCGAGCGGTCGCTGCTGTCGATGGCAAGGAAGAGCGTCGCAACGGACAACAGTCTGTCGGCTTTCACAAGCGGTATTTTGATCTCTTGGGAACGCATGACCCGAAGGACCTTGACCACGCATTCGACTGGGTTCTCCTGATCAGGAAGATGGACAAGAAAATCGAGGATTTCGCCCCCTTCCAAAGTCTCCCCCACCGTCACTTGGGCGGAGCCTGTCACCTCCGGAGGTAATTTCTGGTCGTAGATCTTGAAGAGAATGCCGCCGGCGCTTACATTCTCGGTGTAACCCTCAAAATCGACCACCGCAAGCTTGTCTTTGAGTTTTTGGACCTTCGGCTGATTCCCTTTGTAGTGGACGATCCGGTAAAAGATCGGAAGATGGCACAGGATCCGCTTGTATTTCCGCAGATTCACAAAATCCCGTTCCGAAGTCTCTCCCATCGGAAGCGGTGTCTCTGAAAGAGTTGCGATCGACCCCGGATTGTCGGGCGGAAAAACGTCCCGCACAGCGGGAACGCTCTCCGGCTGCGATGCGGGAACTTTCGCGACGGGTTCTTCCCTAGGGACTTCCGCCGCAAGCAGCGTTTCGTGCTCGGTCGCTTCCAGGATCTCTTCCGGGGTCGTGACTCCCGAAATCACTTTGTTCCAGCCGTCCTGGCGGAGCGTCACCATCCCCTGCTTGATCGCCTCGGCTTTGAGGGCCTCGGAGGTCGCGCGCGTCGCGATCAATTTGCGGATGGGTTCGTTGACGATCAGGAACTCATGGATCGCGAGCCTTCCCCGGTAACCCGTCCCGTTGCATTTCTCACACCCTTTCCCCTGGAAGATCCTG
>Ga0114951_10003386_pt1 | contig 16559 bp, 13 predicted proteins | sample AM7aDNAmetaG_FD_88677 | JGI IMG/M metagenome (GOLD analysis project Ga0114951, IMG submission 88677) | Freshwater microbial communities from Finland to study Microbial Dark Matter (Phase II) - AM7a DNA metaG | ecosystem: Environmental > Aquatic > Freshwater > Lake | place: Finland: Lake Alinen...
GAGCAGACGCTCTTCTATGCGCGCAGCAACAGCGTCGCACAGGACTTCCTCGTCCGGGAGACCAGCCTGGCGGCCGTCGTCAACCCGGCGCTCCGGCGCAATGCACGTGCGTTCATCGAGCGGCGGATCCACCTCGAGGTCGAGGATCTCGACCTGCAGGTCTTCACGGACACGAAGTGGGCGTCGTTCGTGGTCCAGCAGGTCCTTGCCAACGCGGTCGCGTACACGCCCACCGAACAAGCGTCGATACGCATCCTGGGTTCGCCTGCCGACCAATCAGTGGTGCTCACCATCGAGGACAACGGCTGCGGCATCCTTGCGAGCGAGTTGTCGCGCGTGTTCGACAGGGGCTTCACCGGCAGCAACGGACGACGCAACGTCGCCGCGACCGGCCTCGGGCTCTATCTCGTGCGCAAGCTTGCAGACCGCATCGGGCTTGGAGCCTCTATCTCCTCCGTCGTGGGCGAGGGCACCACCGTCACCATCGTGTTCCCTGTGATGGCACAGGCGCTGCCCGCTGCGCCCCTTACGGAATCGTAAGGCGCGTGTAAGCGGAATCGATGGCTGCGCTCCGCGGTGGCCGCTACGCTCTTCCCATGGAAACAGACGCCAGGCCGGCTGGGTTCAACCCTCGGTCAGCCGTACAGGTCGGTACCTGTACCTGACGAGTGACCATCAGTGGGCGCGACGAAAGGGTAGATCATGCAGTGGTTCATCGGATTCATGGCGTTCGCGGTCTTCTTCATGATGGCACCGACGTGCTCCTGTCCTGGACCAACCAGGATCGCTGATCATGGGCATGGCAAACGCGCTGGCACTTCGCGACGTCGAGAAGATCTACGGCAATCGCTCCAACATCACCACCGCCCTCGACGACGTGAGTTTCGAGGTCGCCGATGGCGACTTTGTCGGCATCATGGGACCGTCGGGCTCGGGCAAGACGACACTTATCAACTGCATCTCGACCATCGACAGGGTCACTGCGGGACACGTGATGGTCGGCGGTGACGACGTCACGCGACTCAAGGGCGACGCGCTGGCGCGACTGCGCCGGGAGAGGCTCGGCTTCATCTTCCAGGACTTCAACCTGCTCGACACGCTGACCGGCTACGAGAACATCGCACTTGCGCTCACGATCAGCCGTGTCGACCACGTCGAGATCGAGCGTCGAGTTGAGCAGGCTGCACGCCGGCTTGGGATAGCGACCGTTCTGCGGAAGTACCCGCATCAGATGTCCGGCGGCGAGCAGCAGCGCGTCGCATCTGCTCGCGCCATGGTCACAGATCCCACGCCCCTGCTCGCCGACGAGCCGACAGGCGCGCTCGACTCGAGGTCGGCGAGGGTGCTGCTCGAGAGCTTTGAGCGGCTGAACGTCGAGCTGGGCGCCACCATCCTCATGGTGACGCATGACCCCTCGGCGGCGAGCTTCTGCCGGCGCATCCTGTTCATCAAGGACGGGCGTCTGTTCAGCGAGATCGCGCGTGACGGCGACGATCGCAAGGGGTTCTTCGGCCGCATCATGGAGGTCGTGACGCTCCTGGGCGGTGATACCGATGCTCAGTAAGCTGGCGCTGCGAAACACGCGGAAGAGCTTCGGAGACTTTGCCGTCTACTTCCTCACCCTGACGTTCGGGGTGGCCGCCTTCTACGCCTTTGGCTCCGTGGAGGCGCAAAGCACGCTGGCGTCTCTGGGGTCGTTGAAAGCAGATAACCTGAGGACGCTTGGGGCCACTATGGACGTGATGTCGGTGGTCGTGGCCATCGTCCTGGCGTTCCTCGTCTTCTACGCGAACGGGTTTCTCATCAGGCGACGCAAACGCGAGTTCGGCACCTACCTGGTGCTCGGCATGCCGAAGCGTCAGGTCGCCGCCATCCTGCTGATGGAGACATTGCTCGTGGGCGTCCTCGCGCTCGTCGCAGGCCTGGCGCTTGGTGTCGCCGCGTCGCAGGGCTTGTCTCTGCTCACGGCTCAGCTGTTCGAGCTCGACATGAGCAGGTTCCGGCTGATCTTCTCCATGTCCTCGCTGCTGAAGACCATCGCCTTCTTCGGCCTCCTCTTCGTCGTCGCCAGCGTCCTCAATCTCTTCGGGTTCTCGCGGCAGACGATCAACAGGTTGCTCAACGCGTCCAAGCGGCGGGAGACGCGCGTCAGGAACCCGTGGCTCTCGGCGGTCCTGGCGGTCATGGGTCTCGTCTTGGCCGTCGCCGGGTGCTGGGCGCTGCTGCAGTCTGGGCTCATCAAGAGCATTGACAGCGGCCTGATATGGATCGAGCTCGGTGCCGGCGTGCTCGGGACGTTCCTGCTGTTTGCCGGCGGGTCCGGCCTTGCCATGCGGGTCGCCCAGTCGTCGCGACGCACCTACCTGCGCGGGTTGAACCCGTTCGTGGTCCGTCAACTGGACCGCAAGGTCAGCTCGACCTACGTGACCATGGCGATCGTCTGCATCACGATGTTCTTCGCGATCACGATCCTGTCCGGCGGGATCAGCTACGGCAACGTGCTCAATCGGCAGACTTCGACTGCTTACGACGCGAGCTTCACCCGCTTTGGCAGTGAGAATCAGAAGCGATCGATACTACGGGGGATCGAAGCGAGCGGCTTCGACACCGGCAAGTACTTCGCCGAGACCCACGAGTTCGATGTGTATAGGACTGGTCTGGTGTTACGCGACCTCACGGGAGGCGGATCTGATGCCAAGGGCCTCGGAAGCGTCGACCTCCAGATGATCAGTCAGTCCGACGCCAACGCGCTGCTTGGACTCCAGGGGAAGCGACCGATCGACGTCGGTGCCGACGGGTTCGCGCTCATGTTCGGCGACTATCGTCTGGAATACGGGGCGCTACGAGCTGCCTACGGGAACGCGTCCCCGAGCATCGCGGGCCGCACCCTGCGTGCCGTCTCGGGCGGACTCATCGACGTGCCGACCTCGGTAGGCAGCGATCTGCTGCCGGTGCTCGTGGTGCCCGACAAGGTCGTTCGCGGCGCGACCGTGGACAGCACCGTGCTCAACGTTCGCTACAGCGGCGATGGCGAAGCGGCGGAGAAGGCGGTGCTCGCTGCCGGCATGCTCGACACCGGGCACGAGGATCCGAGTCGGCCCTTCGACGTAGCGGCAACCAGTCGAATCGTGAACACGGGGCCGCTTGCGGGGCGCGTGACCGTCACCTACATCGGCCTGTATCTCGGCCTCGTGCTGCTCGTGACGAGCGTGGCCATCCTCGCCCTGCAACAGCTCTCCGAAGCGACGGACAACAGGGACCGATACGCGACGCTGTCGAAGATAGGCGCCAGCGACAAGATGATGGGCCGGGCCGTGTTCACGCAGGTAGCGGCGTACTTCGCCGCGCCTCTTGGCCTCGCGCTGGCGTACTCGCTCGTTGGAGGCGCCGCGATTCTCGAGGTGATCCGGCGTTTCGGCAGCGTCGACGTCGCCACCGAGTACGGCATGGCCTCGGTCATTCTCGTCGTCGTGCTCGGCGGATACTTCATCACGACCGTTCTCGCGGCACGGCGCATCGCCCTCGAGAAGCCGCGCGGCAGACACGTGTGACGTCCGAGGGCAGCGCGAGGACTCTGGTCAGGTAGCCTCGGTCCCGACGGCGGAGTGACCCAGAGCGCTTCTGACGCCCCGAAGGGCTGACCGTCAGCTGTTGCGTCCTCCGCCGCCGAGATCCGAGGGGTGGAACGTCGCCATGGAGCAGGCCATTGCGGATTTCGACAATGGCAAGATTGTTCGACGTTTCCACAAGCCCTTCGATAAGCGGCGACATGCTTCGAAGATGCGTGATCTGGGCGTACGATGCCCCAGTTTGTCGTTGTGAGCATTTCTGGCGCTTGCGATGACAATCTGCTAGATTGTCGTTGTTGAGTTTCCTAGGGGGTGCGATGACAACTTCTTCACAAGACCGCGCCCCCAGGGGTAGACCCTCCCGGGCCGCGATCTATCAGCGATTCGGCGCCGCGATCGAAGATCTAGGGCGGTACGGCGGCCTTCCCACTCCGGTCGAGGCCAAGCAGCTGTGGGACGACGTATGGCACCTCGAAGCCCATCACTCCACGGCGCTCGAGGGGAACACGCTGGTGCTGCGCGAGGTCGAGCAGCTGCTGGATCAGGGCAGGGCTGTCGGGGCGAAGGAGCTCAAGGATTACATGGAGGTCCTCGGGTATTCCGAGGCCGCGCGCTGGGTCTACCAGCAGGGGGTCGAGCCGGACGAGCGAGGGCGAGATGGCCTCGTTACCGTCACCGAGGTGCGCCTCGTCCATGAGCTTGCGATGGCGAAGGTGTGGGAGGTCGCACCGCACCCCGCCGCAAGCTCGGATGAGGCGCCCGGCAGCTTCCGGCAGCACGATATCCACCCGTTTCCGGGAGGAATGACCCCGCCGACCCACCCGCTCGTCCCGGCGGGCGTCATTTCCTGGGTCGATCAGGCGAACCGGTTCGGCGCCACGTTCGCCGACGGTACTCTCGGCGTCGCCGATGTTCCGGAGATACTCGCGCGCATCCATGTCGATTTCGAACGGCTGCACCCATTCATCGACGGCAACGGCCGCACCGGACGCTTGCTGCTCAACCTCATCCTGACCCGGCTCGGCTGGCCGCCGGCCGTGGTCTTCAAGGGGCAGCGACGGCGCTACCTCACCGCGCTCGACCGCGCGGATTACGGCGACCTCGGCCCGCTCGCGGAGCTGATCGCGCGCTCGGTCATCGACAACCTGCACCGGCTCATCCCCAACATCGCCGGACCTGCGAAGTACGTACCGCTCGAATCGCTTGCAGACGAGGAGTTCAGCCTCGCGGCGCTCAAGCAGGCGGCGGGACGCGGGCGGCTCGAGGCCATCATCGGCACCGACGGCCGCTACCGATCAAGCCGCGCGGCCGTGGAGGCCTACAAGGTATTGAAGTACTCGCGAGGTGGCAGCGCATGAGCGATCTGAACGGGAGAGTGCACTACGACCCGATCGTCGTGAGCGCGGAGAGCACAATCGTCGCCGAGTACTTTTCGGAGTCCACGGAGGAGGAGGCGTATCAGTCTGAGGCCTGCGAGTACCTGCCGCTCACGAGCGAGCCTTGAAGCCTCGGATCACAGGGCAACGGAAGGAGTGAGGCGCATGGTCCATAGGCTGGAGGCCGTCCCGGTCCTCAAGGAAGAAGCCGAGCTCGGAGAGTGCCCGGTCTGGGACGAACGGGAGAACGTCCTCTGGTGGATCGACTGGTCGCAGGGCGTCGTCTATCGCAGCGACCTGACCTCCGGGGCCAGCAGACCGTACCAGGCCGGTCCTTCACTCGCGGCGGTGGCCCTGACGCCCTCCGGGCGCGTCGCCCTCGCTCTCGACCACGGTTTCGCCGAACTTGACCCTGGGTCCGGGCGCGTCCGCGAACTGGCCCGTGCCGAGCCCGCGGGGACCGCCTCGCGGATGTGCGACGGCAAATGCGACGCGCGCGGGCGATTCTGGGCGGGCACCATGGCGCTGGACGAACAGTCACCACTGGGTGCGCTGTTCGTCATGGAGAACGACGGACGCGTGCGGCGCGTGCTCGACGACGTGGTCATCTCCAACGGGCTCTGCTGGTCACTCGACGACAGCCGGTTTTACTACGTCGACAGCGCGACCGGCCGCATCGATGTGTTCGAGTTCGAGCTTGCGGGCGGCACGATCGCTCATCGGGCGCCGTTCGTGGAGATCCCGGCAGAGGAGGGGACTCCTGACGGCCTCATGATCGACGGCGACGGATACCTCTGGGTCGCCCTTTGGGACGGCTGGCAGGTACGCCGCTACGACCCCCTGGGGGAGCTCGACGCCATCGTCGAGGTGCCCGTGGCCCGCCCGACCTGCTGCACGCTGGGCGGCGCGGGGCTTCAGGACCTGATCATCACGACGGCCATGCCCGACGGTGCAGACGAACGCCGCGCTCAACCGCTGGCGGGCAGCGTGTTCCGCGTGCGCGTGGACTGCCCTGGCCGCCCGGCACACCGCTGCAGGTACGAGCCTCGACACTGACCGCGACGCGGTCCCTGCTTCAGCTGCGGGCGAAGGCGCTGCGGTAGATCTGCGCGTACTCCGCTGCGCCCAGCTCTCGCGGATTGCCGATCGTCTGCGGGTCCTCGAAGGCGATGCCCGCCAGCATCGGGATCTCGTCCTCCGAGAAGCCCAGCGCGACCATCGTGGGAATGCCGACAGCATCGGTGAGGCGGTCGAGCTCGGCGACGCCGGCCAGTGCCGCCGAGAGTGGGTCAAGCCCCGAGATGTCGGCGCCCAGGCCTTGAGCGATGCGTGCGTAACGCTGAGGGTCGGCGGGCGCGTTGAACGCGCACACCGGGCCTAGCAGACGCGCGGTAAGGGCGCCGTGAGAGCAGTCGTGTACGCCGCCCGCGGACTGGCTCATGGCGTGGGCGGCCCCGGCGCTCTCCGTACCGTAGGCCATGCCGCCGAGCGTCGCCGCATGGGCCATGCCGGTGCGGGCGTCAAGGTGCGAACCATCGGCGACGGCGGCCTCGAGCCACGTGGCGACCAGCTCGATCGCGTGCAACGCGACTGCGTCGTTGAACGGTTGGTGGTAGTCGCACGTGTAGCACTCGATGGCGTGCGAGAGAGCGTCCATGCCGGTCGCCGCGGTGATGGCCGGCGGCAAGCCGAGCATGAGCTCGGGGTCGATAAGCGCCGCGTGTGCGGCGATCAGCGGGGTGCCGCCGACGTTGAACTTGATGCGGCGCGCCGCGTCGGTGACCACCGCCCAGAGCGTGACCTCACTACCGGTGCCGGCGGTGGTCGGGATCGTGACCAGCGGCGGCACGCGCCGTTCGATCGGATCGCGGCCCCACTCGTACTGCGCGATCGAGCCGCCATGCTGCACGACCACGCCGATCGACTTGGCGGCATCCATGGGCGAGCCGCCGCCGATCGCCACCAGGCCGTCGCAGGCTTCCGCGCGATAGACGGCTGCTCCGCGGTCGATCAGGTCGATGTCCGGGTTGGCCCGCACCTCCGCGAAGACGACGGCGTCGTCCAGCTGCTCGAGGGCACGCGCCGCGAGGCCGGCCTCGACGACCCCGGCGTCGGTGACGACCAGCGGGCGTCTCACACCGTACGCCGCCGCGACCTCGGCCAGGCGCTCGACAGCGCCTGGACCGTGCACGAGTCTTGTCGGCACCTCGACTCCGCGGATCGTAGCGACGTCGGCGCTCATAGCGTTGCCCTCCTTCGTGGTCGATCTTCACACCTCGACCATGGTAGCCCACGAGGTGTGGCGCGGTGAATCGTGGCTGAGCGCAGGAAGCCCACCGGCCGGAAAGCGTCACCGGCTCCGGTTTGGCGGCCGGGCCCTGACATGCCGGATCGGGTAGAGCAACCGGGTAGGCGACCGGACAGCGGAAGCCGGCCGGGTGCAGGGAGAACGTTGTAACAGTGACAACGTTGGTGCACCTTAGTGGACAACTCTCGAACCTTCGTCACGAACTGAGGTCGCTGTTCGATGCTCTGTAGCCGCTGGATCTGAGGCTGAAGACGCCCGGTCGCAAGCCGTGTGCAGAGTTACTGCCTGCGACTAGCACGACGCGCGAGTTGTACGGACCTACTAGACAGCTCTCGAACTTGCGGTTCGAAGTCCAGCGTCTGGTCGGTCTCTACTAGTAGCTTAGCATAGCTGGGGCCCCGCTCGCCCCGCTCGTCTGCCGAGCATGTCTTCCGCCAGGTCGAAATGGAGAAGCTCACGTCTGGCGGCCAATCTGCGATTGCCCGGAGCGGGACGCACTGAGGGCAGTTGTCGAGTGCACGTTCCTTCATTCCACGAGGTGGACTTGCGGCGAAGCACGCAGTGCCTCTGCCTGCTACGCCGTTTCGCGGTCGTGACGAGACGTCACTCCCGGGCGAGCGGTCCCGCCGATACTACTCGCGGCTCCACAAGTTGGCCGCCGTTCACCTGCCGAACATCGAGCAGGTATCCGCTATCGACTCGCCGTGCCACGACGAGAACAGGGCACGGGCACGCCGCCTGGTCGTCCACTGCCAGACGAATCACGGATGTCGTATCCCTAGAGCTGACCCCCACGTTGGACGTGTGGGAGTGCCAGTCACCCAAGTACCCCACGCGGCGATCGAGACGTCGAGCCTGAGCTACTGCGTGGTGTCTGGCTCCCTCGGGGAGTTGATAGACGTGAGCTCTCTTCTTGGCTGAAAGAATCTCCACTGCATCCGTGATCCAGGGGCGCTCGTCGACAACGACGCCAATCAGAACGCCACCGGTCTCATATGGATGCGCTCTTGCAGCCGACGCGGCAATCGCCAGTTCTGCGGCCTCCGATATCCATGTGGGCAAGCCGCGCGATTGTGATCTCACTTCGCCACCAGGCCGACCTGATCGAACGGCGAAACATCCAGAGGGCGGAGTACCTCGATGACTTCATCGCTGTAGGCCAGGGTTCCCGTCAGGAAGTCGACCACGACGGATGCGGTGCGAGCGGCGGCGGCAGCAACGGACACGGGGGGAGCGTTGTTGACCGGCGCCGAGCAGCCCGGCTCGTAGGCGAACGCTTCGGGCGCGCTCGGGAGGTCACGGTGGCCGGTGTCAGGAGACCGGTCGGATATGAGGGTATCGTCTGCAGTCGCCTGTCTTCTCACACGTGAGATCGCACCACTTTGATGCAAGGCGGTCGCCACGAGCGGCACACGAGCGCGGTCCGTCACCAATGAGAGTTGACTCGTGAACGACTGAAGACCCGTAGCGTCAACGACACAATCAGAGCCCTCGATGATCTTTGCCAGGCCATCGGGGCTCCACGGTGACTCAGCAATGGACTGCACCGCTGTCCAGGGAGCGCGTTGCTCCAGAATCGCGTTGACGGCATGCACCTTCAGGAAGCCAACCAACCGACGGTCGGCTGCATGACGCACGACGTCTCCCGGCCGCAGCCTGTCCGAGTCAACAAGAACGAGTCTGCCGATGCCCGAATCTGCAAGCCGACACGCCAGGTGGGATCCAATCGCGCCGACACCAAACACGACCACGCACCTGTCTGAAAGAACGTCCTGGTCCGGCCCGGCGCGCAGTTTCAAGACAGTGGTATCCACGGGCGCGATTTGAATGGACTCGGTGACTACCCTCTCATCGCGCTTCTCGGCCAGAACGACCAGGGCCTCCTCTCCTCTCTGACGGTCCCAGCCTACGATGAAGAGCTGCGTTCTCCCACCATCTGCAACCCCACGATACCGGCGATCGAAGTTGTTTCGTTGAGACGTCGACAGAAGGGAGCGAACATCGTCAAGACAGCGCGGCGCAGTGTTCGGCTCTGCAACCCAATACGCCCGCCCTTGTATGGGATTCCCACTTCCCCTAACCACCTCCAGGACGTGCTTCGTCGCCCACCGGCCAGAGACGTCAACGATTCCTCCCCGCGCACCACGGAGCCGCAAGTCCCCCAGGTCGACGGTGGCCATCGCGGCTGGTCGTATCTCCTCGAAAGCGAGGTGAGCGTCCAAGGCGAAATCCTCTGGGCCGAAGCCGTTCGTCGCGGCTCGGTGCGCCCATTCCTCGATTCGGGAGACGAATCCTGAGAACGTCAGCCACTCGTCTGTGACAGCGCCGACGCCCCAGAGACACAGCTCGCCAGCTGCATTCACATGCGGGGCATCAAGATCCCGGACGAACAGACGCGGATGCTGGAACGGCCACCCATCATGGAATCTGATCGTCATCGTGGCCGCGTCGGTGAACGGTGCCAGGCATTCGGCAGTGGGTCCGTCCCACTCCCGCAAGTCACCTCCGACTGGCTCGAACCCTGCCCGAATCAGCTCTGTCTGGAACGCCTCAACGGACGCCAGATCAAGTGTCGAGACCTGTCGCAAAACCACTCGGCTGCCTAGAGCCGGTCGACATCACTGCCGTGACTGGTGCAAGCTCGCGGCCCTCGGCGTCGCAACCCGGGGGCAGCGGGAAGCACTCACCTCTCTCATTGTCGCCGATGATCTCGCGCCACAGGACAGCGGCCGGGCACCGCGACGCCTTCAACGCCTTCTCCGCCCTCGACGCCAGCTGGCCGAACAAGGTGGCTGCGCTGGCCAGCTCTTGTGAATCGGGGGCAGGCGAAACCGGCGTCCCTAGAGCGGGGTCAATGACAATCGCCCCACTGGCTAGCTGAGCGGCCAATGAGTTCAGACTTGCGACAAGTAGCTCCGCGAAGCTAGCGCCAGTCATGCCGTCTTCGAAGGCCCAGTAGGTCAGGAGTTCGAAGTACAGTCCTCCGGGCTTTGCATCGGCCATATGATGTCGTCGGACCTGGCGCACGAGCTTCACAACGGGTACGTATGCACCACGAGTGCCGACCTGGGGCGAGACGTTGCGCGCGGCCGTGAGATTCCCAAGACGCTCAGGGTCGGTCTCAACCCACCTAGCGCCTAAGTCAGCCGACATCCAGAGGGTCCGATCCCGCTGAGGAATCGCCCAATGCTGGGCAGTGGGCACCGCCGGAACAACGTCCACCGAAAACCCGTCACCGTCAGTGTCGAACGACACTCTGACTGACCGGTTCTGTTGCTCGGCCCGGTCGTCGTACTTGCGGCGGAGCATGGCCGCGACGGTGTCAAAGACCTCCTGCGGGTTCACCCGGACATCAAGTGCCGTGAGCTTGGCGAACACATCCACGTCCTTGCCAGGATAGATCCCGGTATTCCTTGCGTACGACCCGATGAGCACCGTGTCGATGCCCCATGACACGAGAGTCGCGTCAGTCTCTAGCCACTCACGAATCTCCGTGTGTGCCGCCACTGCGCGTTCCCGCTTGCGGCCGTTGATCTCGATGTGGGCCAGCGCGTCATCGAACTGGCTTGGGAGTGTCTCCAAGGTCGTCCTCCCCGCTTCGGTTCCTCTCACGATGAGGAGCGTACCATCCGGCGGTGACGGGATTGGGGGCCCGCTCCTCGAAGAGGTCGTTCTCGCGTGTAGAGGACTGTCAGCGCAAGACGCATGAAACGCGGTAGGCATCTCGCTCTACAGTGGCCTCATGCATGACGACTGCGCCCGAGCTTGCCAGATGCCATCCAAGCATCACTGCAAACGGCCAGGGTGACGCCATGTAGAGACGAGTCTCCTTCGGCTTGTACTGGTTCCTCGCTTCGCGGATGGCTTCTGCGATCCCGGCGGCCACACCATTCGCAACGCGAGGATCAATCGCGAATCGATTCCCTCCATCGGGCGGCTTGAACTGTAGCTCGGCACGGGCCAGCCCTCCGGCCGACGCGCGGACGGCATTGCTGACGTCTGCACTGGCGTGAATCATCACGACTAGATCGCCATCGGCACCAGAACCGGGCCTCGACGAGACCTGCCAACCCGCAAGCTCTCCCCTCTCTCGGCGCGTTTCCCAAGTCGCACCCTCATGCAGCATCCGCACTTGCCAGCGAGTCGGCTGTCGGAATGCGTAGCCAACGGCCAAAGCAACTGAGAGGTGCAGACCGCCGCCCACCTGAATGACCCGGTCACAATCGGGCCGCTCCGATTGAACGGTGTGCAGGGACTGCTGAAGGTCATCAAGAGCCGGGAGTATCTGCTCATCCCAGATCAACACGTCGTACTCGTCGGGGTCGTGAGAGAGCGGCGGAGCGAGACTCAGCTGAACCAGCGAAGGATCATCGACCGGCAAGGGGTCCCTCGTCTCAATGCGGAAGCAGGCCGGCCCGGAGATCCACTCCTTCCGAAGGTAGGCACGAGAAATCGCGTTGGCAGCATCTCTCAGGCCCGTCAAGAAGTCGCGTTCTTCTATTCGGCTCCCGAGAGTCGATCCTATGTCGATTCCCGTCGCCTGATGGACGGCCTCAATGCCTGCTCTGACTTCATAGCCGCGGAAGACACCGCCGTGAAAGAACGTCGGGTCGGACGCTGCCCGCTTGTCGGCCTCATCAAGCTCGATTCCTGTGATGAAGTCGGAGTCAAGCGCGTCCTCAGCCAAGTACAGTGCAAAGCCGGATGCTTCATCGCGAAGTACTCGCCGGACAAGCGCTTCGTTGTACCCGCCCCACCGCATGTTGCGTCGGTCTCTCCAGACCGGAACGCCGCGTAGACGCAACATGGTGTCGAGAGTGTCGACTTCGGACATGTCGTTCCACGCGTAGCTGAGAAAGACAGGCGCGGCCACTATCGACTGCCGCCTCCCGCGCGCATGTCACGCTCGTCGCTCAGCACGTCACCCCAGGATTCTTGGCGCGCCCTCCACGCCGTGGTCCGAACCCTATCAGGGCCGCACGACAGATTGGGCGTCGGTTTAGCGACAGTCCTTCGCCAGCCTCACACGCCAGCCATCTTGCTCGGCCCCAGCCTTGACCAGGGCGTCAGCGGCGGAGTCGACGACCTGGCGCAGCCGCTCGATCTCCTTGCGCAGGAAGGCAATCTCCTGCTCGTGGCCGGCCCAGTAGCGCGCCAGGGCATAGCCAGGCATGTGCTCGCGGAGCCAGTCGTGGTAGAAACGCCCACCGGGCTCGAAGCCGCGGGCGCGGTCCTCGTTCTCCTCGTCCTCGATGTACATGAGCACCATCTCTGGCTCAGCGCTGGCGTACGCATGGGCGAGCTTCTCTGCGACCTCGATCGGCAGATGCATGTACCCGTCTCGGTCAACGTAGGCCAGCGGATCGAGGTCTTCGAGCTTCTGCGGTAGTCCGGCGAGGCGCGCGATCTCGCGAAGCTCTTCCGCCCTCATGTGGATGGTGCCGTCATCGTCGGCGCTGGCATCGTTGTACCCGGTCGAATACATGACCGTCTCGATGGCGCCCGCGAGCGCCTGGTTCCGCCGCGGCCGCGCCTCGTCGAAGGCCCGCGCCCACTCCTCGTCCCTGAGGAAGGTCTGACGCTCGCCCCAGGGTACGATCAGCTGACGCGTCTTGACGTACTCTTCCAGACCGGAGTGCGGCTCTGAGAGCCGCCGCACTTTGACCTGGCTCCCACGACCAGTCTTCTCGAGCACCTGAACCTGGAGCAGTGGCTGACCCGCGGATACCTTGACGCGCATCGCGTACTTGCGGCCGACCTCGATCTGGCTGTGCTGCATCGGAAGCCCCCCCCACGCTGACCTATACTGCCTGGCATCATGGTCGATGACTCCATCATCTACGATCGCAACGTTCTCTACGATGAGGTGTGGGCCGAGCCCATGCGCGACGTTGCCAAGCGATACGGAGTCTCTGACGTGGCCCTTGCCAAGACATGCCGCAGACTCGGCGTACCCGTCCCCGGTCGTGGCTACTGGGCCAAGCTCAAGGCCAACAAGGCCGATCGTCGACCGCCGCTGGCGGAACTGGAGAGGGGTCAGCGGGACCGGATCGTCGGCCATCGCTGGACGACGTCGTCCAAGCCCGAACCGATGGAAGGGCTCGACGCTGCCGTTCCAATCGGCGTTGGCGAACCCATCGTCGTTGCCGAGACGCTGGAGAACCCACACAAGCTCGTCGCGTTGTCTGCTCGCTACCTTGCGAAGGCGCATCCGGAAGACGGGCTAATCGCGGCACCGAGGCGGTCCTGCCTGAACATTCGCGTCTCACCCGACTCGCTGGACCGCGCCCTGCGCATCTGCGATGCGCTGATCAAGGCCCTGGAGACCGCCGGACTCAAGCTCGAGATTGCGCTCGTCGAAGAGGAAGAGCCCGTGCAACCCATCTACTACCAGCGGCAGGATCGGGAGCCACGCCCACCAGCCCGCGTCACGCGCGTGTTCTGCGATGAGGAGTGGATTGAGTTCTGCCTCACGGAGAAGGTGAGCCGCGTCGAAGGACCGCCCCCTACCGCTGCCGACAAGCAGATGTACACGTGGCAGTCGCGCGTCTACGCGTATGAGCCGACAGGCGAGCTGTCACTGCAGCTCACCAACGTCGAAGGACTTGGCGTTCGGAGCAGGTGGCAGGACGGCAAGCGGCAGCGGCTCGAACAGTGCCTTGGCGCGTTCGTTGCTCACCTCAGCACCGTCTCCCTGGCCTTCAAGCTCAAGCGAGAGGACGACGCGCGGCGAGCCATTGAAGCGCGAGAGGCCGCACGGGTCCGGTACGAAGAGGAGCTGCGTCGCCTTGAGGAAGAGGAGCGCCAGCGGCAGGAAGAACATCGCGAGAAGCAGCTTGAAGCCGAGGTCGCCCTCTGGCGACGCGCCGAAGACATCCGTGCCTACGTCGAGGCCACACTCACGATGCTCGGCAAAGTCGACGACGTCACAGAGGATGGTCAGTCAGTGCGCAAGCGCATGGGTTGGGCGCTCGACTACGCCGACCGAATCGACCCGCTTCACAGACGCGAAGACTGACACCATCTCGGCCGGTGAGCCGGCAACCTTCCCGTCGGCCGGCCCGCATATACTCCAGACCAAACCAAGACGGGGGGAAGCATGGTCGTTAGAAAGCCCAGGCGCGGAATCTCGGCCGAATTCGAGAAGGCTCTCAAGTCTGGAGATCTTCTTCCGCTGCTCGAGCGCGTGCAGAACGACGACACGCTCAGCCTCGAGGTGCGTGATGGCTATATAGACATCTACTACCGCGGTGGGCGGCTGCTGGGTCTCCACGCAGATGCGAACGCGACTCGGTTCTCAGCCGAGTTCGACAAGGCCTACCTGCTCGGCACCAAGAAGTACCAGCCGAAGCCGCCGACCCTTCCCCACAAGACCATCAAGTGCAAACCCGATGCCGAAGCCTGGGTCGACGCGTTCGCTGCGATGAAGCAGGCCATGGACATCCGCTTTTCCGAGCACACCAAGATCGAGAGGGAGTATCAGCAGGCGGTGGTCAGGGACAACAATCGCCATTCGACTGGTGACCTGTCCGACTACGTGGTCATCGATGTCGAGTACGTCCAGTCCACCTTCTGACGAAGAAGGCCCCGCGGGTCCTGGAACACCGCGTCAGCACTAGGCTTTCGGCTCTCGCTGAGCATCGCCAGCCGACGTCGTGCGCTCACTCCGCGCCACCGTTGCCCTGCTGCCGAACGCACCAGTCGTACAGCTCGTCGATGCGCGAGCTCGTCGCGTCCGGGAACAGGCGACCCAGTCGGTGGCCCAGGTTGTCCCAGGTCAGCTCCTTCAGGGTCTCCTTGCCGTAGTGCTCACCTGCCACTGCCTTCTTCCAACCTGCACGAAAACGGGCCTTGCGGTATCCGCTCTCGTTCGGTTCCGTCGAGCGGATGTCGCGCTCGAACGCCAGTCCATCCATCTCCTGCTCCTCTCGTCTGAGGCTGAGCCACGAGGGGAGAGTGCCTGCAGAACGGCGCCATTCATACGTGTCCTCCCTGCCGCACCTATTCACGATGGTCGTCTCGGCAAGCGGCGCACCCATCGTCCAGTACACCTGCCTCGCCTCCTCGTAGTAGACGATCGTCCTCTGGTAGAAGTGGCCCTCGTAGCCTTGTGCGCGAATGTGCTCGACCAAGCGAACGAAGAGCCGCTCATCGACGCGTTCCCGGACGAGGTACTCGTGTGGCCAGTCGGGCATCGTCTTGGCGATAGTCCAATGCTCGCGGTCGACAAATGCGCGGACACTATCGGGGAACCCTTGCATGCTCATGGAGTGGGGTGCGGCTCTTCTGAGGCTGCCAGCGGGTACGCGACTGCCAAGATTCGCTGCACCTGCGCGACCAAAGCCCCGGTCATCGACTCACGATCTGAGTTCAGCGGCACCTCAAGCGGGAACCACAGATCACCTTGGCTGCGGACGGCCTCTGGCCAAAGGTCTGAGCTTCGGAGCCTGCCGGCGATCTCGATGAAGTGGCCGGTGTCGCTACGGAAGCGAAGCCATATTGGCGTGCGGTTGTTCTGGAACGGATCCCTTGTGCCGACGCTGTAGCAGGACCATACCTGTGACACGAGGCGGCATACGTACCGCCGCCGGTATGGCTGAGCACCACCATCCACGCCGAAGGGCAGCACGCGATCGTCCGGAGCTGTGAGTGCGCGCGTAGCGTGTCCGACGAGCGTCTCCCACCACGCCTCCTGGTCGCGCCAAGCCAGGACCTGTTTGTCATCCGTGATTGGTACCATGCCATAGAGGACCCGGTACATGGCGCGGAACTGACTCAGGTCATCTCGGAACCGCTCGGAGGAGACCCTAGAAAGCTCCTCCGACAACTCCTCCAACAGGTCCTCCCAGGTAACGACCGCGCAGGGCATTTCGACAGCTCCACGTGTGACTAGCCAAGGCCCGGGACCCGGGATCTTGAAGAGCGCGCGCACGTAGCCGGTGATCTCCACCAGCCGTGACTTCGGCACGAGGATAAGCAACGTGCCACCCTGTCCGTCGGCGCAAAGCGCAGATACATAGGATACCAACTGCCCTTGGCTGAACGGAGCTCCGAGTTTAGCCTCGATCTTCACGACGGGCTGGCCCTCCGCGTTCCTGCCTTCGAGGTCGGGCCGTCCTCGATCCTCTTGGCGGGATTCTGCCAGCCAGCTGAGCCCAGGACTCAGTGGGTGACCTGTAGCTGAGCTGATCCAGTCCGTGAACGCTCGCTCACCCTCGGCATCTCCCAACAGGTAGGCCAATCCTTGGGTGCAGAGAAGCTCGCCCTGCTGTGAGAACGATCCGAACTGCGCGAGATGGCCCAATA